>JAEEGH010014118.1_pt1 | contig 17586 bp, 34 predicted proteins | sample 9134181 | NCBI WGS metagenome assembly JAEEGH01 (sample SAMN16246544, study PRJNA631951) | gut metagenome | biome: gut microbiome; feature: rumen; material: DP-attached | host: Bos | place: Iran: Karaj | collected 2018-10
TCGTAGCAACCGAGGTAGGGGTTGAACCCCATTTCATCGGCGGGGTCATCGGGAAACTCGTCCTCTTCTTCCTTGCCGAAGGTCTGTTCCCAGCACCAAGGGCAGAAACCGCTGATGAGGGCTTCGCGCTCGTTGGGGGTGAGGTAAGGGAAAGCGTCCTGCACGAGTGCGCCGTCCTTCCAATCCCAGTAGTCGGACTCATTAGCTTCGATGAAATTTGCTTCGCCACAGCAAGGACAGGCGGTAACGATGGTGACTTCTTTGAGATTGATTTTCATAGGTGGTTCCTTCCTTTCTCTTGATGATGTAAGTATAGCACAGAGTGAGCGATTTGTCAATAGGAAATTATAAAATTTTTGTAAATTTTTGCGCCCGGGCCCCAAGGCTGAGGGGTCAGCCCTCAACCTCATCTTTCGGGGTAAGTTCCAGCCAAGTATCGAGAGAGTTCTCTAAAACCTTGTCTACCACACTGTCAAAAGTGAACAGAAGCACGATGACAAATAATGCGTTGACGATGGGACAAAGTGCAACGAGTACGGAGCGGAACAAACTGCACATACGCGCGCCGAAGCTGAGCGTATTGTGGGCTTTGTAGTCCGCATACTCGCGGCGCAGTTTGTCCTTCACGCAGATGGCGACCATCACATTCATACCGAAATTGAGAACGGAGAAAATGATGTAGAGAATGAGGACGACTTTCCAAAAGTTCATTGTGAGTACCTTCTTTCTTTGTTTTGTGACTTTAGTATAGCACACTTGCGGCAAGTTGTCAAGCACTTTTTTAAAATTTTTTTTGGTTAGCACTCGCTAACTGCGCCCGGGCCGCGCCGTTCAGCGGAGTTAGTCTCCGCTAAACAGCAACCAGATAACCCACAGAGGAAGCTCAGAGGCGGGCGTGTCTGCGTATTTAATGAACACGCAAATTCCGATGAAACCGAACACCACAACCAGTACAAGGACTACCGCGAAAAAGATTTTGAAAAATCTTTCTTCCATTTTGCCACCTCCTTAATAAGTGTCAAGCCCCATCATTTCGGCTTCTTCTTCGCTTACCTGTCCAAGGCAACGAGGATTTTCGTTGGGGAACAGTTCGCGCACATAGTCATTGTGTTCTTTGCGCCCCGCGTTTTCAAGTTCTGTGAAGAACTCTTCGCCACATAGTTCGCTGTCTTCGTCTTCGATAACCCACCAGTAGGTTGTCCACATTGTTCTTTCCTCTCTTTCTTTTGGTGACTTAAGTATAGCATAGTCGCACGTATTTGTCAAGTACTTTTTCTAAAATTTTTCTAAAAAATCGCCCGGGCCAAAAGGCTTGGCGCATCTTACCAATCCTTTTGGAACTCATCTTCGAAGCTCATTTCATTTCCGCATTTCTTACAAGTAAAAGTAATTTTTAGCGGGACGCACAGAACGTATTCGTTTTTGTAATGCCAAACACTTCTTACCACTTCGGTTTTGACAAAAAAATTGTCATTACCACAATTTGCACATTCGCATCGGAATTGACTTAAATACGCCATTTTTTTTTCTTCCTTTCTGTTTTCTGACTTAAGTATAGCACAAAGCGCGCAACTTGTCAAGCATTTTTTTCATCAAATCTGTTTAATTCATTCGAAACAACCTGAAGTGCGTAAAGCAGTCTGCTGAAAAAATCATCATCGTTTTCAGTATCTTTTAGAAGTAAATCTATCAGTTCTTTGTGCATAACTGATTTGGCTTTTCTGTCCATTACCATTCCCTCTCTTTTTTTGATGATTAAAGTATACCACAGTTCAAAGCATTTGTCAATAGGTTTTTGAAAAAAAAATTTCGCCCGGGCGCCCCCCACCCCTCGCACAGACGCACTACGACCCGTATCGCTTTCGGTGGGTTCTACTTGCGAGTGGGTACCCACTCGTAATGCGCCTCTGTGAAGGGTGGGGGTAGGTGGTGAGGGCTTAGCCCTCGACCACCTTGAAGTAGGTCACGCGCTTCTCGGTGTACTTCTCCACCGTGCCAGCGTCAATCAGCTGACCGAGCAGAGCCGAGCACTTCTGACCGCTGATGCCGACCGCAGCGGCAATGTCCTTGCACTGCTTGCCTTCGGTGGTCAGAACCGAGAGGATTTCGGACTTCACGCCCTCGTTAGCCTTCTGAGCCTTCGTGGGCTTGCGCTCGGCACTCGCACGCTTCACGAGCTGAGCCTGCAGGTTGCGGAGCTTCTCGACCGCCTCATCGGTCAGGTTGCCATTGATAGCCATCTCCAGAGCATTCACATAGGTCATCTTCGTCATAGTCATCAGTTCCTTTCTGGTTTCTTGGGTTTTCCTTCCCTTCATCTTGTGCCTTTATTATAGCACCTTCTGTTTGGTTTGTCAAGGGTTTTTTGAAACTTTTTTTATTTTTTTTTGAGGGCTTCTTTTTTCTCGCCACCCCTTGGCTTTCTCAACCTTACGAGTAGATTATAGCATAGGGTCAGCGGTTTGTCAAGCACTTTTTGAAAAAATTTTAAAAAATTTTTTCTCGAACAGATGTTCGGGGCGCCCGGGCGCCAAAGGCGCCACGTGGGCGCCTTGGTTACTGTTTCGGGGGGCGGTGCTTCGTCAGCGTGATGCTGTACTCTGCGCCATCCACCGAGAAAGTGATTTCCCTTTCGGGGTTCGCGATTGCTACATTCGCGACTGTGTGGAGGTCTTCGCCGAAACAACAGCGGTCGAGGTTGCGCGCGACTGTTTCGATGATTTCGCGCTTCGTGTCATCGGGCTTGCGTTCGCGCTTTACGGCGGTGCGCTTCTTTGTGCCTGTCTTGGTGGCATCTTTCATCGCTTTGCGCTGTTCGGGGGTGAGGTCGGCATTGATTTCTTTCATCGTCATTTTGTCGATAGCCTCATCTTCCGCAATCACGGCGATGGCTTCCTCACGTGTGCAACCAAGTGATTTCATCAGTGAAGCAATTTTCTTCTCATCCATAGCTATCTCTCCTTTCTGTAATAGATTATAGCATAGGTCAAATCGGTTGTCAAGTACTTTTTGAAAAAAAATTTTTGGCCCGGGCCGATGGGCCGAGGGTCATTCCTCGGCTTTTAGCGTGTCCGCATTAGCCCAATCTCGAAGAATGTCAGCGGTATCTTCAAAATCGCGGCGGCACCAATCGACTTGATAGCCGCTAATTTCGAAAACGCAAGCGCTCTGCATTTCTTCATGGATTTCGCCAATGATGTCGGCGGCAGCTCTAAGAGTGTCACGCTCTGCGGTGGTCAGTTCAAATTCTACGCAACGAGTTTCGGTTACTTTCATTTTGTCACCCCCTTAGTCATTGTCAGCCATAACCAGCACTTCGCCAGTTTCGGCGTCAATCACATCGGCTTTGTCAAAACCGTATTCAAGGAAGCCATTCGTGATGATTTCGCAGGCTTCGTCCAGCGTGCCACAGTGGTGGACTTCATAAATGTCATCAAAGCAGATAACCATTTTCGTGCTGTAGGTGTAGTGGAAGTTCATTCTGAGTACCTCTCTTTCTTTGATGGTTTAAGTATACCACAAGGCAAAAGGTTTGTCAATAGTTTTTTTTAAAAAATTTCTAAAAATTTTGGCCCCGGGCGCAAGCCCATCACACACGGTGATAGGCAAAGCACTTTTTGTTGTAGATGTGTTCAATTATTTTTTCGCATCTCTGTTGGAACTTCCAGCATTCCTCTTGGTGGGTGTCGATGTAATCAATCGCCCATCTGTTGGCTAAATCCTCGGCAGGAAGATTGAAATACAGAGCATTGATTTTGGTATTGTCTTTGTCCTCAATCAGCAGAGGAAGCAGACCATTTCGCGCAACTTCTTCAAAGTGCATTTCTTCTTCGGTCAATTGCGGGAGGGTCATCTTGTGCCCGACTTCGTGCAGGAGGCAAAACACGAAAAACCATTTGTCAATTTGAACATCATACTTCTGGTTTACGAACTTTACAAGTTCGGCGTCTTGGTCATACTCAAAGATTGTAAAGCAAACAGAATTGCTTTCGGGGTAATACTCAAATTCATTCGTGCAGATTGCACGAGTGATGCCGAACTTTTTGAGATACTTACGCACGTGCTTTTCGAGCGTTTCAGCGTATTTGTAGCGGTAGACTGTTGCCATTTTCTTTTCCTTCCTTTCTAAAATTATTTTACCAAATTTTTTCCAAATTGTCAAGTAGAATTTCAGAAATTCGTCAAAAAATTTTGCCCGGGCCGCCCGTGGGAGGGGTCAGTCCTCCCACAGTGCGCCGTTGATTTCGGGTTTCTCACGCAGACAGAAAACGAAAATCTCTTTTTCTATTAGCACATCTTCAAGCCCTGTGTGGCTTTCTTCGAAAGTGGTATCACCGATTAAAAATCTGTAAATGACTTCGGCGGTGTACCTACGGCAAAGCCGTTTTGTTAGGTAGTCATTCGACCAGCAGAAGGCTTCAAAATCAGCGTTGCTTTTTAGCACTTCTCGGCTCATTTTCAGCGTGTCCCAAATCTCGACCCCAAAGGGGAAGAAATAGCGGTACTTGCTTGCGGTCAAATAGCGTTGCGTGAGGTTCAGCGAGCGATAGTCAAATCTTGCATTGTGGGCGAGAATGATTTTCACATCGTACTTTTTCACGGCTTCGGCAAAGGCTTTCTTGATATTGCGGAAGGTTTTTAGCTCCCTTGTGCCTGCTTTTATGTCTTGCCAGTATTGAGGGATTTTGTCGGCAAAGTAGGCACTTTTCATCAGTTCTTCATCGAGAAAAACATCAGCGACCACAAAGGAAAATTGTTCATACACATTTCCGAGGGGGTCAATCACGGCGAAGCCTACATCGTAGCAGATAGGGTCATCGAGGGAGTTTGTGGTTTCCGTGTCCACCACAATGAGGCGGTCATTAAGGGTCATTCTTTGGGGTTCCTTTCTTTTGTTTACAAGTGCATTATAACACGGCTTGCAGTACTTGTCAAGTACTTTTTTTAATTTTTTGAAGAAAATTTTCCAGTTAGCTTAGGCTAACCGCGCGCCCGGGCGACTTGCCATCACGCTTTGTGACGGCAAGTTTTTCTTGCGGAAGGGTTTCCCTCTTTGGTATTGTATGGGATGTCCATCATTTCGCAAAAGATTTCGGCGTGTCTGATTGCGGCATTCGCAAAAATCAGGTAGTCGTTCATTTTTTCTTCTTTGGTAGTTTTCCATTCAAAGTGGTCGTTTTGAATGTTTTCCCATCCATCGCGCTCCAGCATCATGCGCACATAGCCTTCGATTGCTCTTGTTACGGCTTGCGTGCTGTCAGGCAGCTCCAAATACTTGAAAACGAAGAAGTTGCCTTCATCTTGCCGAATTTTTCCGACTCTCCGTGAAAGATACTGCTGATTGGTCTCACCGATTTTGCCGTATCCATTTACTCTTTGATTTGTCTTGCCCCCTACATAGAAGTATCCCATTTTGTTTATTTCCTTTCTTATTGTTTTCTCTTGATGGTTTAATTATACCACAGACTAAAAAAATGTCAAGTACTTTTTTCAATTTTTTCAAAAATTTTTTGGCCCGGGCGAAAGCCGAACAGGTGTTCGGCTTAGGCCTTCGGCGGTCTGTGCTTTATCAGCTTGACCGTGTACTCCGCTCCGTTCAGCGTGAAGTGCATTTCCGCTTCGGTTTCGAGGGGCTTTACAACTGCTCCGCTCCCTTCGAGGTAGACACGGAAGCCATTCAGCAACTGTTTTTTGGTTTCGTCAACCTTGCGCTCCCGCTTGACCTCTGTCCGCTTGCGAGTGCCCGTCTTGGTGGCGTCCTTGCGAGCCTTCTTCTGTTCAGGCGTTTCGTCAGCGTGAAGTTCTTTCATTGTCATTCCGTCGATTTCCTCATCTTCGGCAATCACCGCAAGGGCTTCTTCACGAGTGCAGGAAAGGGATTTCATCAGTTTTGCCACACGCTTTTCATCAATCTTCATAGGGCTTTACCTCTCTTTCTGACTGTAGTATAGCACAAGGGGCAGAGAATGTCAAGCGGTTTTTTCAAAAATTTTTCGTTATTTTTTTAACAATCGGCCGCCCGGGCGGTTAGCCGCTGCTAACCGCTTGTCGAAAAAATAGGGGGCATTTCTGCCCCCTTGCCGTGGGGTTTACGCAAGGTGGAAGTAAGCCTTGCGCTTGATTTCCTCACGAATGACCGCGCCACTCTCGGCTAACTGCCGCACGAGGGAAGCGGCTTTCTGATTGGAAGCGTCAGCGAGGGACGGAACGCCCGCCATAATCTCGGTGACAGTGTACTTGCCGCCATCAGCGAGGAAGTCGAGGATTTCGGACTTGATACCCTCATTCGCCTGCTGGGTCTTGGTGGGCTTGCGGTCAGCCGCGTTCCGCTTCGCGGTAGCGTCACGGAGAGCAACCAGCTTCTCGCGGACTTCGCCTTCGGTCAGTTCGATAGCGGCATTCAGAGCATCAACATAGGTCAGTTTCTTCATAGGTAATCACCCTTTCTCGCGTAGGTCGCGACCCTTTCTTTATCTTGTGCCTTTAGTATAGCACTTCTTGGGGAGTTTGTCAAGGGGTTTTTGAAAAGTTTTTCAAAAAATTTTCGGTGTCCTCTCCGCGGTACCTCACCTTCTGCGGCGGTAGCGCGCGTGCCATGTTAGGGTTCCCGACAAGGTTTCTTGCGATGGTCGTCACCCCCCCTTGACAAGAACAGTATAGCACTTTCGGGAGCAGATGTCAAGCACTTTTTGCAAAAAATTTTGAAGAAATTTTTCCCAAACGTATGTTCGAGCCAAACACCGCGCGGCACGACCGGCGCCGCGCGGCCGAGCGCAAACAAAAGCCCTTTTGCGGGAAAGGAGGAGAAAACCGCAAAAGGGCGAACTGAAAATCGATTTGAAATTAGAGAGAGCGGAGCGTTTCGATTATGTTTTCGACCCCAAACGCTACCCCATTCCACGCTTCTCTGTTGGGTTTTTCATCATCAAACAGAATGTCGGCGGAGGTGTGGCGGAAAGTGTCTTTGCAAACCCCATACGAAACGATGTTGATTTCGTCAAAGGAAACGCTTGCAAGATGAACCCGAAGCCAGCGGAGTTTTGCAAGGGTGACCGCTTCATCGTATTCGGGGGTGGAGGTTTTGCTCAACCAAGAGATAACCTCAATCCGAAATCCCTTGCGCTGAAGTCGATTGAGAACTCTTGCGAGTGCCTGTAGGTTCAGAAGGGGTTTTGCGTTTTCATACGGAAACGGGTTGAAGGAAATCAGATACTGAAGCCAATTTTCAACCCCATAGAGGTCAGCGAGCGTTCCGTCTAAGTCGAAGAAGATAGTGGGCATTTCGGTTCAAAACCTCTCTTTTTCTTTTCTTGACTTAATTATAGCACATAGAAATGGCTTTGTCAATACCCAAATGAAAACTTTTTGAAAAAATTTGCGCCCGGGCGGGTTAGCCTCGGCTAACTCGACCGCAAGAGGAAAGGGGGCTTGCGCCCCCTTGGGAGTTAGGCGACGTGGAAGTACGCCTTTCTCTTGATTTCCTCACGGACAAGCGCTCCGCTTTCCGTCAGCTGACGAACAAGGCTCGCCGCTTTCTGATTGGAGGCTTCACGCAGGCTCGGCACGCAGTCCATAATCTCGGACACGGTGCGCTTCTCACCGTCGGCCATAGCCTCAAGGATTTCGGCCTTGATGCCTTCGTTGGCTTCCTGCGTCTTGGTGGGCTTCCTGTCAGCGCTGTTGCGCTTGATGGTCGCATCACGCAGAGCGGTCAGGCGCTCGACGGCTTCGGGGTTCGTGCAGGACTCGATGGCGATGTTGAGGGCTTCGACGTAGGTCATTTTCTTCATAGTGGATTTCCTTTCTTGCGGTAGGTCGCTACCCTTTTTTATCTTACGTGCTTATTATAGCACGGCTTTGCGGATTTGTCAAGAGCTTTCTCAAACTTTTTTTATTTTTTATTTTGAGAACCTTACACGTCTGCAAGTGGTAACGAGTATCTCTGCGCAGTAGGCTCGTAATCTCTTCTCTTGACAATGATAGTATAGCACATCCCCCCATAGAAGTCAAGCACTTTTTGAAAAATTTTTCAAATTTTTTTACCCGAACGTGTGTTCGGGCGCCCGGGCAAAAAAGCGGGGCGCTCACGGCGCCCCATAGAAAAGAGAGAGAAAGTGTATGTTCAATGCCACGCCAGCGAGATGCATTATTATTCCGTTGATGTGGCGGTCATCAGTTAAATCTTTTACGAGACCCACGAGCGCAATCCCAAGACCGAACCAGGCGATTGACAATCCATAGCACATAATCAAAAGCACATTGATTACAGTTGCCACCGAGCGCAGGTCATTCCATTCGAATTTGTAGGCGGTTTCTATTTTAAAGAATTTCTTCATCTATTGGACCTTTCTGTTTGGGTTGGCGAGCTTTCGAGTCTACCGCAGGAGGCTTGTCACTGCAATCGGCCCTATTCACTCGCCGCAAGCCCTCTCTTTATGGTCTTATTATATCATCTCTGTTGAAAGTTGTCAAGGGTTTTTTGCCATATTCTTGAAAAATTTTCGGCGCCCCGGGGAAGAGACCGCCAGCCTCATCTCTCGAGGTTGGCGATGCTCTTCTCGTTGCAGAAGGTGGCGGCCTGGAACTTTATCTGGTAGGCGATGCCGTTGACTTCGATATCCCCGCCCTTGGTGAAGGGGACGTTGTCCTTTTCCCAGACCTGACCGAAATATTCGGTGACCATTTTCTCGAAGATTTCGCCCTTATTGTACTTGCTATCGGCGACGCTTTCGGCGAAGAACTTTTCGGAGCAAAGCACCTGCGCGCCCGCCATAAGGGCCAGCTTCTGGGCGTTGGTAGGGCAGAAGCGGAGCGCATATCCTGCGCCACGGCTTGCGCGGTCAAGCGTGCAGACGATGGGCATATAATCCGCGCCCGTGGTAGCCATATAGACGTTGCCCTTGTAGGCAAAGCCCCAGATGTACTGGTGCGTATAGGCAACGGCGTTGTAGCGGTCAATCAGGCTCTTGAAAAGGGTGGGGTTCGTCATGGTGGTGTGTCCTCTCTTTCTTTATCTGGCTACAGTATAGCACACCCCCACCGGCTTGTCAATAACTTTTCTAAAGTTTTTTGCCCTTTTTGCTTAATTTTCTTAAGTAGTTTGAGCAGATACTTAATTTTCTTAAGTTAGCCTGTGCTAACCGCCTGTTAGCAGTAGCTAACCAGTGCTTACTTAAGAATCTTAAGTATTTCGGGAAAATACTTAATTTTCGCTGTTTTTTCGCGCTCGTCGCTTAATTTTCTAAAGTGCCCTGCAAACCTAAAATCGCGTCGGCCACGTGCGCGGCCGGCGCGCTCAAAACTTGAAACGGGGCGCCTTTGCGCCCCGCCAAGAGAAAGAAGAAAGGAAACTGGCTCTGCTCCGTCCATCCGCCGTAGGAGGGTTCCTCGCCCGTCCGAAGCCATCGGCGGCATCTTAGGTCTACTGATTTCTAACGCGGGTGGGCGTCTTACTGACTCACGTGGGTCTCACTGCGCCGACAGCTCGATGGTTGCCGATAACTACAGCTCTGCGCCTCTGCGGAGAGTGACCAAGTCACCCCGCGGGTTTGGTGGGTTTTCCTTCCCTTTCTGACTGTAGTATAGCATACTACTTGGGGAATGTCAAGCACTTTTTTCAAATTTTTTGAAAAAAGTTTTTGGGTCGTCCTGCCGTCCTCCTGCCCTTCCACCCTTTGTTCCTGCTCGCTCTGGAGGCTCGTCCACTCAGAGGTCTGCGCAAGTGGCAGTTGCTGGTTCACATTTATATCCCGCACAACAGGACTCCGTGCGGTCGTGGGGCTCTTCAGCTCTGGAGTCTTACACGGTCAACTTGCGACCTCCCGCTCAGGTTCAGCTCCCCTCACCTTACGAACAGAGTATACCACATTCGGGAACAGAAGTCAAGCGTTTTTTCGCAAATTTTTGAAAAAATTTTTCACTGAGGCCGGGTCCAAAGCAAAAAACCGCGCGTCCCAGCCCAGGACGCGCGGCCAAAAAGAGAAAGCCGAGATTTTCTCTCGGCTTTGGTGGACTTAGTGGGAAGGGTGGCGTTCTGCCCTCTTTACATCTTCCCCGAGGGCTCTCCCTACTTATTTCTTACACGGAATCGGTTTTACTTGGCGAGTTCCGCCTGCGACCTTGCGCCTTTGGTAGTGCAATCCGTGGGTTTTGGGTTTTCCTTCCCTTTTGTGATTTAAGTATAGCACCCTTTTGCGATTTTGTCAAGCATTTTTTCAAAAATTTTTAAAATTTTTTTTGTGCCCGCGCTCCCGGTCGGCGCACTTAAAAAGGCTCTTTACAGAGCCTTGAGGATTTCGATGATGTTGTCCACGTTGTGGGCGATGCCTTTCCAGTTTTCGCGGTTGCCGATTTCGTCATCGAAGAGAATGTCGGCGGTTGTGCGGTTTACGATGTTTTTGTCTGTTCCATACTTCACGATTTCGATGAAGTCGAAGCGTACGCTTGCGAGATGCTTCTTGAGCCACGCCTTTTTGACTTCCGCGACTTCGGCGTTGTATTTGTCGCTTCCGTTCTTACTCAGCCAGCTGATGATGCCGATTTCGATGCCCTGCTTCTGGAGTTTGTTCAGCAGGCGAGCCAGCACGTTCATGTTGACCATCACTTCGGCTTCGGCATAGGGGCGAGTATTTTCGGCGATGAGGTCGGCGAGCCAGTTTTCCACGCCGTACAGGTTGGCGATTGTTCCGTCCATGTCGAATGCAATTCTCATTAGTAGCACCTCTCTCTTTCTTTCTGACTAAAGTATAGCACATTCGGGAAAGTCTGTCAAGCACTTTTTTCCGGTTTTTTCAAAAAATTTTTTCACTACTGTTGGTCTAATGCGAAAATCGCGCCGACCCGGCCCAGGTCGACGCGCTCAAAAAAATAAGCCCTTGCGGGCTTTGTGGGTTAGGCGATTACCCAACCGCCTCGCTCGAAGGCTTCGAGCGCTTCTTTCTCGGTGTTGTAGAACCGAGAGAACTTGACGCAGGTGGTGCTGACCCAGCTGATGCGGACGCAGTTGTCGAACCGCTCGATTTTGAATTCGTATGCTTTCATTTTGGTGTTTCCTTTCTTTCTCTTTTCTTGACTTAAGTATAACACGGAAGTCCGGACTTGTCAAGCGTTTTTTTTATTTTTTTTATCTCGACAGAATCAAATAGATGATGACGAGAACGATGATCAGAGCCAGCGAAATCCACAGCGGGGAGAGAACCCAGAGCCAAGACCAAGTGATGACTCCGCAAAGCTTTAAGACGATGAAAGCGATTGTGAGCAGTCCAGTGAATCCGATTCCGCTTTTGCTTGTGTTGTTGTTTCTGTTTTCCATTGTTGTATCTCCTTTTCTGTTTTCTGGATTAAGTATAACATGTTTTACCCGGCTTGTCAAGTACTTTTTTAAAATTTTTTTAGCACCACACCAAACCCAGATCACGCCACCGCAGGACGCTCTGCTGATTGCAGGCTCTGCCGACTTGGAGTGCTTCGCGCTTCGTGCTGACTCTGTGGCTCTTGTCTACATAGTAGACACCGCCACTAAACCACACGCCGCAGTTTCCGCCATAGGCTTTAACCGCTTTAATTGCTTCGCTGGCGTCCGTTGTTTCGATGCCCTCTGTGGCTACCTGCCAGCCTGTTTTATACTGGATTTTGTTGCCTTTTTTGAGAGTGATGCCATCGTTTTCGGTGAGCTTGCGGATAGTGCGGATGTTAATCATTTTGGTGCCTTCCTTTCTCTTTCTGATGCAAGTATAGCATTTCCGGGAAAGTTTGTCAAGCGTTTTTTTCAAAATTTTTCAAAAATTTTTTCACCAAGAGTCGATGTAAGCCAAAAACCGGCCGCTGCGCCCAACAGCGGCCGGCCCACAAAAAAGAAGAGCGGTCAGGCCGTTCTCTCGACCTTGACCGCCCAGCCCTGACCTAGAGCCCAATCCCTGAGCCGAAGGGTTGTCGCCTCGCTGAGGCAGGAGCCGTAGGCTTTCCAGCCTTCGCCATTTTTGTCGATGTAGAGTCTGTAGTACATTTTGTTTCCTCTCTTTCCTCTTTCTGACCTCAGTATAGCACAGGCTTTCCGGTTTGTCAAGCGTTTTTTCAAAAATTTTTAAAATTTTTTTTGAGGGCTTAAACTTCGGTAGCCCACCGAAGCTCAAGCTTGCCGTTCTCCAGTTCCCTGGTGTAGAACCGGCGGTCATCGTTCGCTCTCCGGCCCGTCTTGCCGACCAGCTCAGCAAGCTTCTTGGTGGCATTCGCGATTTTCCATTCGGCGCTCGCGATTCTCTCTTCTTTGGTGAACACGGTCTTGGTGCAGGTGATTTCGATTGTTCCGGTGTATTCAGTGTAGGTGGTCTTCGTCATGGCTTCTTGCCTTCCTTTCTTCTCTCTTTCTGACGTAAGTATAACATGACCGGTTCAACTTGTCAAGCGTTTTTTTGAACTTTTTTAAAAAAATTTTACCGCCTTGCGGCGGCTTTATTAGAAGTCTATTGGTCTGTTGCTCCAGTTTTCTTTCTTAAGCAGAACGGTTGTTCGATTGATGTTCAGATACCACGCGGCTGTTTTAAGGTTGGCATCAGACAGGTCAGTTTCGCACAGAGCTTTAAAGCCTTCAGTGATTTTAGTATCTTTGCCGTAAATAGCTTCGCACATTTCGATGAGTTCTTTCCGAGTCTTGGTCATTGTCTTGAGTTCCTTTCTTTTCTCTTTCTGACTGTAGTATAACACACTCCCCCGGACTTGTCAACACTTTTTTGCAAAAAAGTTTACTTTTTTTTGGGAAAATTTTGTGCTTCATCGATTCAATGCGTTTTTTTCGCAAAATCTCGGAGAGTACCCACAAACTAAAATGCGGCGCGTGCCGCCCCAGCACGCGCCGACCGAAAAATTTTTTTCAAATTTTTTGGTTTTTGCGATGGGAAGCAAAATTTTGCAAAAATAAAAAAAGGCTTTTCAGCCTCTTTTTATTTGCCCATGACCCGAGCGATGAGGGCGATGTAACCTTCGTTTTCCTCGCCGCGGATGATGGTCCAACCGAGCCGAACGGCTTTTCTGTACTCGGCGCCGAAGGTGGTGTCGTTGGTGTTGATGACTTCCTTGAGTTCGCCTTTCTTGTTGATGAGCAGGTAGTTGGTGAAGTTCGTCATTTCTTTGGTCTCCCTTTCTTTTCTCTTTCTGAATACAGTATAGCACGACCCGGTCTTTTTGTCAAGCGTTTTTTCAAAAAAATTTAAAAAATTTTTCGGCAAAATAAGAGCTTGTCACCTCTTCGTGACAAGCTCAACCTCTTCTATTTCATCATCACCGATGATGCTGTCTGTGGTGTTGTTGAACATCAGCATTCGCACCTCGTCGCCTACTCTGTACCCCTCTCCTGTGAACGTCCAGAAGTAGCCCGCTTTGTCCTTAACTCTAACGACATTATTTTCCACCTTGATGACCTCGGCTTCTCTGTGGTAGTGGCATTCGTACCAGCCCACGCGACCGACCACAAGCAAGAACGCAATAAGCGCAAGCGTGGCAATCACTACATTGATGATGCCTTGCAGTCTTCTCTCTCTTCTTCTCTGTAACTCTCTTCTTGTCATTGTTGTGTGTGTCCTCTCTCTCTTTGTCTCTCTGTGTGTCTATTGTATCACTCTTTGTGCATCTTGTCAAGTGTTTGTTTGCTCTGTTGTTGTGCTCTTTGTGTGTCTCTCTGTCTGTGCGCTTTGTGCATGCATGCGCTTGTGCCCTACCACGCAAGCGCCTTCCTTGTGTCCTGCTTGTGCACTTGTCTGTTGTAGTCCTTTGCGCTCTTGAAGGTCTTTGTGGCTGTGCTGATGAGTGCTGTGCCTCTCTGTGCCTTGTTGCGCTCCGCAAGAGCCTTCTTGCTCATGCTCTTCTGCTCGTAGGCTTTTGCCTCTTTCTCTAACTTACTGACCTTTTTGCTCATCGTGTGTGCCTCTCTTTCTCTCTTGTGCCTTTAGTGTATCACACTTTGCGCGTTCTGTCAAGCGTTTTTTCGCCGGTTTTGTGTGTTATTTTTTTAACAATCTGCCTACCTTGTTGTGTGTGCTGTGCTACTGTGTGTGTCTCCTGTGCGTGCGTGCCCCTGCGCGCACGCGTGGCAGGAGGTTCTTGCTGTGTGCTGTGGTGGTCTACTGCTGATAGACCTGGCACCCCTGCGTGGTGTACTGTGTAGTGTGTCCTTGTTGTGTGTGTTAGCTGTTCATTGTGTGTTGTTGTTGTGTTGTGTGTGTTCTTTGTTGCTTGTGCTTGTTGTGTGTGTCTGTGCTTCTCTCTGTCTGTGCTGTTGTGTCTCTCTCTGTGTGTGCCTCGTTGGCTGTGCGCCTGTGCTGTGTAGGTGTGTGCGCTCGCTGCCTCTGTGTGCTGTGTGTGTGCGAACATACGTTCGGTAGATCGGCCTCGCGCACGTCCCTTGCTTACTGTGTGCTGTTGGTGTTTCTGCAAAATAGCATTGTCCATCGATGTAGTGCGTTTTTTTGCTGTTCTGCTGGTGCTGCAGTTCTGGGAAACAGCGTGCGCTTGCCTGTGCTGTGCTTGCCCTCGCGATTTTTTCTAAAGGTCTGTACTGTGGCAAATCAGGCGCGCTGCGACCCACACCGCGCCTGCGCAAGCACTATCTTTTCTAGCTGCTCTGCTGGACAACCCTTCAACGTACTACACACACATGCATTACTGTAAATAATACATGTGTGTGTTTTACTTGACCAACTTATCACGTTTGTTTGCTCATCGTTGTTGTTGTCTTTGCGCGTTGTTTGCCGCGCTGTTAGAGGCTGTTTGTTGGGGCGTAGTGCAGGAGGCGCCAGTAGACCTCCAGCATTGTGTCACGTTAGACCGGGGGGTACTTTTCGGGAAAAAATTTTTTTTGAAGAGGCAAATTGATTTTGCCTGGCCACAACTCTCTCCAAACCAATTCCCCATTTCGAATTACGAATTTACCACTCCAACGATATCGTTTTGAGCAACAGTTGAACCATTAACTACATACATAATAATTGGTACTTTCATATTACTAGAATCAAAATATACATTTATATCTGTAATTATACCAGTTTTTTCTTCTGTTCTAATAATACGTGTTGCTCCTCTGCCATTACATTTGGGACAAGGAAGAATTGTATGATCAGCACCTTGTATTTCTGTTCGTCCATTACAAAAACTACAAGTTTCATACATGTCTAATGTATTAATTATATAATATTTTACATTGTCTCCAATATTATATTTTACATCTATATTCATATTACAGCTCCAAACTTATCTGCCCTTCAATCTGTGCAGAGTAAATCTTATTATTCAACACTTTAGGGATTTCACAGCCTAGTTCTTTTAATACATCACAAGCCACTTGATACTTTGGATCAATACCATTATCCTTATACATAAGCACATAATTGCGCCCAGGCATATCAAGTGTACTAAAATTTAACTCATCTCCCGCACTGAAGCCGTACCGGCTTCTCAATCCAGAAGGAATAGAAACTCTTCCCAACGAATCAACTTTGCGCGAGACATTTTCATCACAAATATTATAATCCATTAACCTTGCGGCTCCTCTGTTTTCGCATCATCAATCGGTTGACCGGCCGCCGCATCTTCCTTCTTCGTCTCTACAGGCTCTACTGGTACACAGAAAATATGCCACACATATCCTTCTTCATCCTTCACAGTGCCGATATAGGCACTATTCTTAATAACCTGCTCATCACCACCGGTTAATTCCCAACCAGTACCAACCTGATAAAAATCAAGTGCGCGGACCTCTTTTACCGCATCATCCAACATAACCCATACTACTGGTTTACCATACTGTAACTTCGTATTTAACACCTGACGAATGTGACCTTCACAATGTCCAGGAACATCATATTTCCAGATCTTTACCATCTACATTCTCCTTATTTTTTATTGCGGCCAGCCAGACCTCATGCATCCTTGAGGCTTGCTCATCCGCTCGTGCAGCTGCTTTGCAGCAAGCAAAAAGCAATAGGGCTATAAAAATAAAACCGCCAACTATTAATAAAATATTCCATATACTCATAGCTCTATCCTTTTATCCTTTCTATAAATATTATAACATAAAATTTTTTAACTGTCAATTTTCTGTAAAAAAGTTTTGGCCAATTGTGACTTGACGATTGGAAAAATTTTTAGTATAATGTAGTTAATGGAGGTGTAAAGATGACCAAATTAGATTACACATTAGAATCTCCAGAAGAACGTTTAGCCTTGGTTAACAAGATTTTAGAGGAAACTCCGGACCCATCTCCGGCATATCTTGAAATCTTAGGTGACTATTTGGTTCTTTGTATGGAGAAGCAAGAACGTAAAGAGCGTAAAATGCTTACAGAGAACCGTATGGCAACTATTAATAAGCGAGAAACATCATTTGAAGGTCTCGTTTCCCAATTTGAGAATGGCGAAGATGGTATTTATAACTTAATTACTGAAAATAAAAATCAAATTTTCCAACCTAAAATATCAATTACTAAAAAAGATCTTGAAGAAATCCCCTTTTTAAAACAAATTAAAGAAGCTATTGAGCTTTGGGAAAAGAAGTTAAAGACAGCAACAGGACGCGATCGTTTTGTAATTAAAAAAGCAATTATTGATCTGCGTAAAGACCAGTATGTAGTAAAAGATGCATATCGTAAACCAATCGTGTTTACAAATGCTATGCATGGTAAGAGCTATATTCCATTAGATGAATATGTGACTTTTGACGAAAATGGATATTGTGTTCCACATGGTGTTTCATTTATTAATCCTACGGTTTGTTCTGCAATATTATGCAATTATTCTAAATTAAAAGAAAATGGATGGGGTAATTTTGAAGGTGACACCTGGTACATGATGGAAGCTTTTGATGATTTGTGCGCCCGGACCCTAAAAGATTATCCACTCTATGAACAAATTGTTATTATGAAAATAGATGGCCGACAAAATATTGATATTCAGGCTGAATTAGAAGCACAATTTGGTATTAAACATAGTTTAGAGTATATTTCAAGTCTTTGGCGTAAGAAAATTCCAAGTTTATTAGCATCCTAGGCTGAAGATGATTACCTTAATTGGTATTATTTAGAAAAAGAAAAAGGAAAATATAAAAGATGCAGTCGGTGCGGCGAGGTCAAACTGGCTCATAATAAATATTTTTCCAAAAATAAAACTTCAAAAGACGGATTTTATAGTATTTGTAAATGCTGTCGCAATAAGAAAAAGACTCCTTTGGACAAAATTGATAAAAAGAAATAAAATCACATTTATAAAACATAGAGGAGGATATTTTTATGGCAGCTAAAAATGATAAACTTTATTATTGTGAAAAATGTAACCGCACGATGGCTGAAGATTAGTTTTATACTTCAAATAATTTAGAAAAATATCCTAACGATGGTAAACTTCCTCAATGTAAAAAGTGCATTACAATGCATGTAAACAATTGGGACCCCGCTACATATTTGTGGATTTTACAAGAAGTAGACGTACCCTATATACCAGAAGAATGGAATAAGTTAATGGCTACTTATGCCAAAGATAAATCTAAAGTAACTGGTATGACCATTTTAGGTAGATATTTATCTAAAATGAAGTTAAAACAAT
>JAEEGH010014120.1_pt1 | contig 17586 bp, 14 predicted proteins | sample 9134181 | NCBI WGS metagenome assembly JAEEGH01 (sample SAMN16246544, study PRJNA631951) | gut metagenome | biome: gut microbiome; feature: rumen; material: DP-attached | host: Bos | place: Iran: Karaj | collected 2018-10
ATTTACCACTTTTCCAAATACAATTGGGCAATTACCGAAAGACTTTACCTGCTGGGTTTTGTATTTGCTCTAATCCCCCTTTATTTTTACAACGGCAAAAAGGGACAATGTATTATCTCACCTCGGTTTGAACGATACTTTTTCTATGTATTCTATCCGTTGCATTTTATGGTTTTATATATTATCAAATGGGCACGAACCGCAACCTCACAGGATGTCTACATCTGGGCTCACGTCCTGGCTCTTGCGGTAGGTATTGCATTATTTATCTATGCCCTTCGTCAGCCTGCCTCCCGTTCTCAGGTAGGAGTGTGTATCTTTATGATTTCCGGAGTTTTTTACATCTTCGGTTTTCTTATGGAAATCACAACCCCCATGGTTCCAGGTGTGTTCAATGCTACAAAATTACAGTATTTTGCAGAAATTTTTGTTCTGATTTCCATTACCTACTGTATCCAGGAACTGACCCACACCAAAATTTCAGGAGCAATCTACGCCGCAGAGGGCATCATTTCCGTATTCACCCTTTACTGCCTGTTTACCTACGAAAAAAATCACCTGTTTTATCAAGGAATCACCATAAATACAACAGCCGGTTCTTTTCCCCGTATGGAAATCATAGGATACGGCCCCGCCTTTTATCTCTTTGTAGTCTATTCTTTGGCGGTATGTATTCTTTGCATCGGTATTGGCGTCCACTCTGCCATTTCCGGTGGTTCCCTGCAAAAGAAGCGTCTTCGCTATTTGCTTCTTGGCATGGTAAGTATGTGGTTTTCCTATTTAATCAAACCTTTAAACCTAACCAACGGCTATGAAATACCAGCGCTTTTTATTCCATTTACTGCATTTTTCATTGTGGTTGCTTTGGCGCGATACAACTATTTGGATTCCATCAGCCTAAACTTTTCCAATGCAATCAGCAAAGGACAGGAAGGAATTTTAATTGTGGACAGAAACCACAAAGTGCTGTACGCCAATGAATTTATGCATAAACTTTTGGGAAATTTCTCCAGATTCGATGATGCTTATCACATTCCGGAGATCAAAGAAATATTTGAAAGCGCTCAACTCCAGCTGGAGCGAAACGGCCATACCTATGAGATTCGTATCGAGCCTTTAATTGAGCAAGGCCATCACACCGGAGATATTTTATGGATGATTGACTTAACCAAACACTATGAAGCCTATAATCAGGTAAAGAAGGAATCCACCCACGATTCACTGTCCGGACTTCACAACCGAAAATGGTTTGAAGAAAACGTAAAAGCATGTTTTAATAAGAATATAGACGGCGCCTTTCTCATGATTGATTTGGATCACTTCAAACAGGTTAATGATACCTACGGTCATAAAATCGGCGATCTCGCCATTAAAATTACTGCCCGCACCATTCGTGAATGCATGACTGACATAAAGGATACTACCCTTTACGCAGGACGCTTGGGCGGAGATGAGTTTTGTATCTTTATAGAAAAAGAAAAGGATAAAGAGGTTTTGGGAGCATTTGCCACCCATATGCTGAATACCTTTGAAGAACACTTAAAAGAAAATGGCTATGGCGGCATTACTTCATTATCCATGGGTATTGCGCTTTTAGACGCAGCCTCCGTTCCTCTATCAGAAAAAAGTTTTGATGAAGTATATGAAAAAGCAGACGAAGCTTTATATCAGGCGAAAAAAGACGGTCGAAAGACCTACCATTTTTCGGAGTAACTTTTCGTAAAGAGGTTATTAAGAAAGGACTTCCAGCATCCGATATATAGATTAGAAAGGGTATACTATGGGTACGGATACGGATAGCCTTTTTACATACCTCGTATGTCTTTATGCCAAGGAGGGTAACCTATGAACATTAATTTTATCAACAATGTAGCGACGGTTTATAGCACCACATCTGCTATAACCAAGAGTGCAGCCAAGTCTACCGACAGCAAAGATACTGCGGACAAGACGAAGTTTTCTGAAACCGCTGCCACCTACGAAAAATCAGAAGAAACAGTTCAAAAAGAAACATCCTCCACCGATCGAAGCGCAATTGTAGCCCAGATGAAGGCTGACCTTGAGGCTCAGACCAATCAGTTATTAAACATCGTAAAAAAGACAATTTCCCAGCAGGGAAATACCCTTGCAAAAGCCGATGATATGTGGAGTTTTTTAGCAAGTGGAGATTTTACGGTTGATGCTGAGACAAAAGCTCAGGCTCAGGCTGATATTGCAGAAGACGGGTATTGGGGCGTAGAAAAGACCTCAGATCGTATTTTGGACTTTGCGAAAGCCCTTAGCGGAGGAGATACCTCAAAAGCAGAAACACTGCTTGAGGCATTCAAAAAAGGCTTCGAAGAAGCCACAGGAACTTGGGGAAAAGAACTCCCTGAGATTTCTCAAAAAACCTATGATGCAGTATTAGAAAAATTCGAGGCATGGAAAAACGGGGATTAATCATCCCCGTTTTTTTCTTTATATTCTTTTTTCACAAACCGTAACCAAATCCCCTTTTTGTACCAAGGTACTTCCCTTCGGAATAATGGATGTACCTCTTCTCAATATAGAAACCACAACGGTATCGTCCGGAATCTTAATATCTCTGATATGATATCCTCTCCAGGGATGTTCCTCTGTAATGGCGAATTCTTTTAGCTTGATATCCAAATCATCCTGGTATTCCAAAGCACCCAAAACAACTTCATCATCTTCTAAAATCTTTGTCGACCCTTTGGGAATAATGATGTCTCCCTGACGAATTATGGTCATCACAACCAGCTCCGGAGGAAGTACAATTTCATCGAGGCACCTATTTGCCCAGAGATGTCCCTCTTCCACAGAAATCATAATAAAGCGCATATCACTTCCATCGGAAATTTGATCCAAGGGTTTCATCTTTGTGTACTGTTCCACAAAACCGGCGCTGATAATACCGGTAGGAATCGCCACCAGTCCCACTCCAAAAAAGGAAAGAATAATCGCCAGTATTTTTCCAACGGTGGTAATGGGATATACGTCTCCATACCCTACTGTAAGAAGGGTGGATACTGACCACCACACACCTGAAAAAGCATTTTGGAATACATCAGGCTGAGCCTCATGTTCCACAGAATACATCAAAAGCGATGCCGCAAGCATCATAATCAGTACTATGCAGATTGAAGAAATAATCTGTTCCTTCTTTTGTTTCAGCACATCCATAATGACGTTGAAGGCATCGTACTGGGCGTTGATTTTAAACAAACGGAAAATTCGAATTACTCTAAGAATACGGAATGCAATCATTCCACTGGGTAAAATCAACAAGAAGTAGGGAAGGATGGACAATAAATCCACCATACCAAAGAAGGAAAACACAAACTTTAACCTGGCGGTCACTTTTCCCTCTTCCGGATACAAATAATCCGCTGTCCATACCCGAAGAATGTATTCAATTATAAAGATAATCACGGTACAAAATTCGATTTTGCCGAGAATACTCTGTACCTGCGTGCTTAAATCAAAGGTACTGACATACAATACCATAAGGTTTAAGGCAATGGAAATTACAATAATGTAATCACAAAGTGCACTGGCGAAATCATCCTTTGAACCGATTTGAATGATATCAAATATCCTTTTTTTCATCTTCTCTCTTTGCCTCGGCAATGGCCTCATTCAATGACAACATCTTGGCATCCAACATAGATACAATACCGGAACACTCACGCAAATCCTTGCTGATATAGTCCGGTGCGTTTCCTTCAAATTTGTAATAAATCTTGTGTTCCAAAGATGCCCAAAAGTCCATGGCAATGGTACGAATCTGAATCTCGACCTTGGTATCTACCACCTTATCAGACAAAAAAATGGGAACTGTCACCAACATGTGGTAACTCTTGTAGCCACTGTCTTTTGGACTGCGGATATAATCCTTAATGGAAATAACGGTAATATCATTTTGACGTCCAATCATATCTGCCATACGATAAATGTCGGAAGTAAAAGAACAAACGATGCGAAGACCTGCAATATCGTTACAATAGGTAACCATGTTTTCCATGCTGTCTTCATAACCGTAGCGTTTTAATTTTTTAATAATACTTTCAGGGCTTTTCACCCTACTTTTTACATATTCGATAGGGTTATACTGATGCGTATTTTGAAATTCCTCATTTAAGATGGAAATCTTTGTTTCCAACTCTTTTAAAGCAGCCCCATACAATAACATAGCAGAATTCCAGGTATCTACACCCTCTCCGCTACATTGACGAATATACTCCACCTGATCCATTTTAGTCCTCCTCAATCACATGAATCTCTAGATAATCAAATTCTATCTCATCTACAAAATTGTCTTGATAGAATCTGGCCTTTGCCCCTCTTTTAAAATCCCTCACCGTGGACTCAAGCCAAATAGGAACAGACAAATCGAAATGATTACAAGCCTCTTCCAATCCGTGAAATATTTTATGTGTTCTGGTTTCATCGGAGACATCTGTTACTTCATAATCTGCAAGCAAGTGATTGTCTTTCCATTCTTTAAACCAAATTTGCATATTATCTCCTTATATTTTAAACAAGCTTTTCCTATTATTCAAATAGTTTCATAAGCCTTTTGTTATTGGTTTCTTCGTTGTCTGGCGCCTTCGTACATCAAAATTCCTGCTGCCATTGCAGCGTTTAAAGACTCCAATTTTCCGGACATGGGAATAATGAGTTTTTCATCTGCCATATCCATGGCATCTTTTGAAAGGCCGTTGCCTTCATTTCCGATAAAAAATCCCACCGGCTTTGTATAATCAAATCCATCGTAGGTCTTTTCCCCATCTAAAGCTGCGGCATAGAATCGAATACCTTTTTCTTTCAAAGCCAAAATCGTATTTCCTAAATCCTCTGTAATGTAAAAAGGCATACGATACAAACTTCCCATAGTGGAGCGAACCACCTTTGGCGAAAACACATCCACCGTATCCTTCGTCATAATAATGCCGGTACAGCCTGCACCTTCTGCAGTACGAAACATGGTTCCCAGATTGCCGGGATCCTGAATTCTTTCCAAGACCAGCAAATAAGGACAGTCCTTTAGAGTATCCTCCAACTCATAGGAAGGCTGCTTTACAACTGCAAGGATGCCCTGAGGCGTTACCGTATCGGACATTGCCTTCATGACTTTCAGCGTCACCTCTTCCACCAATACGCCCTGAGCTTTGTACTCCTGCAGCTTTTCCTTTTCCTCTTCAGAAAGGGAAAACTCCTCACATACGTAAATGCGCTGTAAAAGTTCCCTTGGAGTTTCCAATACCATTCTTGGACCTTCCACTACAAAGGAGCCTTCTTTTTTTCTTATTTTACTTTTGGTAACAAGACCGGACACCAGTTTTATGCCGGGATTGGATACGCTTTCAATCATAGCCTTTTCTTTCCTTTACAAAAAGAAAGACTGGAAGGAACCTTCCAGCCTCGCTTAGTATTTATTGTATTTATGAATTTCCCAAATCCTTACAAATACGAACCTGATATTCATCCAAGTCCTTCTTCATTGCAAGAGCTTCATCAATATCAAAATCAATAAACTCACCGTGATCGTAACCTACAACACGGTTGGTCTTTCCTTCGCAAAGAAGGTCTACTGCCAAAGCACCCATGGTTGAAGCATATACACGGTCCTTACATGTAGGAGAACCACCACGCTGCATGTGACCCAAGATAGTAGCTCTTGTTTCAATACCGGTAGCAGCTTCAATACGCTTAGCCATTGATGTGGAATGACCAATACCTTCAGCATTAATAATAATGTGATGCTGTTTTCCTTTTTTACGGCCTTCAATAATATGATTTACAAGGGCCTGCTCATCGTAATTGTATCTCTCAGGCAACAAAACGTCTTCTGCACCGTTGGCAATACCGCACCAAAGAGCGATATATCCGGCACCACGTCCCATAACCTCAATAATGGAACAACGTTCATGAGAGGTAGATGTATCACGGACTTTATCGATGGCTTCCATAGCAGTGTTTACTGCAGTATCAAATCCGATGGTGTATTCCGTACAGGAAATATCCAAATCGATGGTTCCAGGAAGACCGATGGTATTTACACCATTGGCTGCTAACTTCTGAGCACCCTTAAAGGATCCGTCTCCTCCGATAACTACAAGTCCGTCAATGCCGTGCTTTTTACAAATCTCAGCACCCTGCTTCTGATATGCAGGTTCAACGAATTCATAACAACGTGCGGTCTGCAAAATTGTACCACCGCGAGAAATAATATCAGAAACGCTGTGTGCGTCCATGTCAATGATTTCTTCGGCTAAAAGTCCTGCATAACCACGCTTAATTCCTTTTACTTTTTTACCCTTGGTAATTGCTTCACGGACTACTGCACGAATCGCAGCGTTCATTCCGGGAGCATCTCCACCACTGGTTAATACACCAATTGTATTGATTTCTTTGGCCATCTTTTTTCCTCCGCGTAACTGTCAATTTCTATGACAGAATCTCTATTAGTTCTATTTTTGCTCATACGCGTCTTATTTTAATACCATAATCCTAGAAATTCAATACTTTTTTCGTTAATTTTTGCACAAAAAATCCTAGGTTTTACATACCCTCAGGGTAATAGTCCTTTGCGTCAATCCAGTTTATGATTTCTCCCTCATCTGTTTCCAAATAAACAACATCCAATTCCAACTCATTTATACTATCGTAATACTTCATAACATAGAAGGCCTGAGCATAATCATAGAGTCCATCATAGGAAGGTTCTCCTAAGGTCTCAATCACATCAGACTTTTTGATTTTCAAATCATAAACGTCATTTTTTCCAAAGACTACCTGATAACCGTTAATATTGACTTCCGACAAAGAAACATCAGCGTCTACCTTTGGCTCATCCACATCATCATATACGTATTGCACGAATTCCCTTTCCCCCGGGAAGGCTTTTTTCGCCAAAAGCTTAGATACATTGAATTTTCTAATGCTTTCTTTTTTCACCCTATCCAAGTCCACATTTTGATAGTAGTCATCCACCCAATTTCCGCTAGCACATGGGCTGGTTTCGTAATCAACATACGTATTACAATCATGGTTATTCTCGTATTGTGCAATGACAGGAGCCGCATCCAAGGATGAAAACTCTGATAAATAATATGTGTCCAACTCAATGGTATTTGACGTATTGGTAAGGTTATATTTTGCTACCTGATAATCCGGTTTGGAATAGGACAGCACCAAAAACAAAACGCAAAATGTCCAAAGCCCATATTTAAAAAGAGGAAACTTCTTTTTCACAATACGAATTACAATCCCGGTTAAAAACACTGCAATCACCACAAGCATCCAAAGGACGTAGTAACGATAGCGTGTAAAGTTGTAAGCCTTCACATACAACAGCATACGATAAAAGGAAGATGCCGCCATAATGTATGTAGCTACCGACACAAAGATAAGCATAACATCCAACACCTTGGATTCCGAAAAAATCCACTGGAACAATAACACCAAGCAAAGATTTAAAACACTTACAAACAATAACTGGAAAAATCCTTCTCTGGCGTAGGAAGCGTAGGTGTAGCCCTCCGGCAGAACCCCATTTCCAAGGAAAAGATACTTGATCTGAATCACACAAAATACCACATAAATCAAAAGGATGGGAGTCACTATCGTAATTCCTACAATATGAGTCTGCTTCTTGATTTGTGACTTTTCCATAGCTTTTGCCGGCATATAAAACCCGCGAAGTCCACCGTAGGTCACCATTATTACCATTGTAAAAAAGCAGATCACCTTTACAACCAACTCAATGGTAATCTCTTCCGGAAGAATCATACGAATGCCCTGCATGAATACCGCATCCGCAGTTGCCAGCAAAACAAGAATAAGGATTACCAACGGAACACTGATTGCCGCTCCTATTCCCACATAAGTAAGCTTTGTAGGCTTTTTTTCTTTTGGTGCTTTTGCATAGGCCGCTCCATCAATAAAAACACCGAAAAGATTTGCCAACCCCTTTCCTATGGTGCTCAGAAACTCTTTTACATAAAGCCCAAAGTCCCAGTCCTTTGCATCCTTATAGTTTTCCAGCAAAAACAAAATCAAAAGACACACATTTATGAAATGGTTCCAAATAATCATTGTAGAGGCCGTCAACACGCAAGAAATCCCAATCAAAGCCATAACAATCATAAATGGATAGGTAGATTTTTTAATTCTTTTCCCGTCTTTTTTCAATAAATAATAAATCAATCCAAAGGTCAAAATCACTTCAAAAGGAACCAATATCCCGCTGAAATTATCATATAAAAAAATGGTGGAAATCAAGCTATATACCAAGACCGGCACCAATAGCTTTGTTCCCAGAGACACCCGCTCTTTGTTTTCTTTTTCCCTTTGTAGTTTCAATTGTTCCCCGTAAGATATATTCTCTGCTTCCATACTAGTCCTCCTCATCCGGTCGATATTCCAAAATATCCCCGGGTTGACACTCCAACGCCTCACAGATTTTATTTAATGTTTCATAACGAATCGCCTTGGCTTTTCCATTTTTTAGAATGGAAATATTTGCCATGGTAATACCTACTTTTTCCGAAAGCTCTGTCACGCTCATTTTTCGTTTTGCAAGCATGACATCAATATTTGTAACAATCATACCTGCCTCCTAAATGGTTAAATCATTTTCGTTTTTCATCTCATATGCGTTGTACACTAATCTAGCTAAGGTGCGGCACATAAAACCAAGGGTAATAAATCCCAGGGCAAGCAAACCGTAAACCACTCCAATAATAAAAGCTGCTCTGGGATAAGATGCCACCAAACAACGGCTTACAAATACACCAATACGAATCAAATAGGACACCGCAATAACGGCAGATATACCGGTCATCACATTAAAGTTTTTTACATTTTCCAAAGAAAAGGAATTGTCATTCCCGATTTCCATGCAAATTCTTCGAAAGAAATTTAAAAAACTAATCACAAGAACGAAAACAAGTAGGGAAAAAGGCAACTGCCCTTTCATTAATCCCGTCCATACCGCGTTGGTCAAAGGTGCCTGCTGCATTTCCCCGCCAACAAGATTCCACACCTCATCAGAGGTTAAATAGGGAATGGCCATCATAAAGCTGTGAAAACAACTATACATAAGGGCTGACGCTCCAGCTAATACCACAGTAGAAACCTGAAGAGCCACTGCCAATTGATGTTGTTTTGTCTTTTTGTTTTTTTCTTCCATGATTACTTCCTCCAGTCCAAATATCTTTTGATTTCTGGTTTTAATTCTCTGTTTCTGTTTCAATAATAATTCTGCCATTCTTACTTGTCAATATATTTTTATCGTTTCTCGATAAATCATTCTCGAATTGCAATACGTGATGTAAGGAGTGAAATTTTCGGATTTCACTCCTCTTTTTTTTAAGTGTTGACATGATATATGTAGCGTGTTATAACTGTATCACTACAAGTAGTACAGCAGTAAAACAGTATATAGATTGGAGATTTGTTTTTATGAAAAAAAGAGTTTTCGTTTTAGTGATGGCAATGACAATGGGCTTATCTATGGTAGCTTGTGGACAGAAGAATGATGATTTCAACAATACAACTAGTGACAGCGGCGTTGGTTTAGATAGCGATGATGACGGTGAAGTTGATGCTGGTTTGGCATCAGAGAATCCTCGTGAGGATACATCTGTTTCCAGTGAAGTATATGAGATTAATGTTTCTTTGATGGATGATGCTGAGGAAGTATTCAAGACTCTTACAGATAACTGGGGTGATCCATATATTGAGGATTCCGGTGATTACAAGATAGCAACTTTCGATACTCTTAAGATTACATATTCTGAAGTTGATGGTAAGAAGGAACTTATAGAGTTTGATGTATATTCTGACTGCTATAAGACAAACAAGGGCATCACAATTGCTTCTACACAGGATGATATTAGAGCAGCATACGGTGAGCCATTAAGTGAGTACGATGAGGGCGATGAGCACCACATGAACTATTTCTTTGAGGATGGCTTCAGCATCTGCTTTACAACTTCTTCTAAAGCTGTTGATGCAGTAACAATGTACCAGATCGCAAAGGGAAGAGGCTAAGTCCTTTTTCGACTAGAATGAAGGAAAGGATTCAGTGCCCATCCGTTAGGATGGTGGCTGAATCCTTACTTTTTAGGGGATTTTTTTAACAACCCCTTTTCATTTTTAACGTTTTTAAAGTTTTTCCTGCACCACGCGAATGTTTTCTTCTCCAAAGGCTTCCATCAAACGCAACTTTAATTCTTCTGTCACCTGTACATTCCAACGGGCAGGCATTCGCTTCATCTGTTTGGTGGAACGAATGTAAATGATGATATTGTCCTTTCCTTCATTTCCGGATAACAAAGACAATAGTTTTTCTTCGTTGTAGTCCTCTATGGTTTCTAACTGAATCCAAAGGGTCTTTGGTAAATCAGAAAAAGAAATTACTTCACTGGCAATCAGTTTTGCATTTTTTTCTTCTTCCACGCTGACTCTACCTTTTATCAGCACCTTTTCATCTTCTCTCAGATATTTGCGATAACGTTCAAAATCTCTGGGGAAGATAATAATTTCAATGGTTCCATACAAATCTTCTAAGGTTAAAAAGGCCATGGTTTGATTCTTCTTTGTGTAGTGAATCTTTACCTCGGTAAGCATTCCGCCCACCATCACTTCTTTGTCATCTTCAATATTGGCAACGGACGCACCGTCTTCCAACATAAATTCCAAAGATTTTGCCGTAACGTTTTCATCCATGATTTCCATGTACTCTTCCAATGGATGGCCGGACACGTAGATTCCCAAAACATCTTTTTCATTCATCAAAAGTGTTTCTCTGTCGAATTCCTCCACATTGGGAAGTTTGAAACGAAACTCTTCTTTGTTATCTTCCGGCGCCATATCAAACAAGGACATTTGTCCTGCCATGGAATTCTTTTTGCTGTTGGCAATGGAATCCATGATATCAGAATAGATAATGCTCTTTTGCTTTCGATTGCCGGGAAGCGAATCCAAGGCACCACCCAAAATCAGGTTTTCAATGGCACGCTTGTTTACTTCACCGCCACCAACACGACGGATAAAGTCTTCCAAATCTTGATAAACGCCCTTTTCTTCACGATTTCTTACAATGGCATCAATCACCGGACGGCCCACACTTTTAATCGCATACATTCCGTAACGGATTTTGCCATTTACTGCTTTAAAGGTTCCGCCTCCCTCATTAATATCCGGAGGCAACAGTTCGATATTCATATTTCGGCAAACCTGGATGTATTCGGAAATCTTTGAAGACATTCCGATTACCGAAGTCATAAGCGCCGCAAAGAACTCCGCCGGATAATAATAACGTAGGTACGCCGTTTGATATCCCACTACTGCATAACATGCCGCATGGGCTTTATTAAAGGCATACTTGGCGAAATCAATCATATCATCATAAATCTTATTTGCCACCGCCTCGGAAATACCATTTTTGATACATCCGGGAATTCCTGCCTCTTCATTTCCGTAAACAAAGCTTTGGCGCTCCTGCTCCATCACTTTTGTCTTTTTTTTCGACATAGCACGACGCACTTCATCAGATCGTCCCAAAGAAAAGCCTGCCAAATCACGAACGATTTGCATTACCTGCTCCTGGTATACAATACAACCATAGGTAGGCTTCAAAATAGGTTCCAACTGAGGGCAATCATAGGTTACGGATTCTTTATTGTTCTTTCCCTTGATATAGTTTGGAATAAAATCCATGGGACCGGGACGATACAAAGAGATACCGGCAATAACATCTTCCAAGCTCTCCGGTTTCAGCTCCTTCATAAAGGACTTCATGCCTGCGGATTCCAGCTGGAAAATTCCTTCTGTCTTTCCGGAAGAAATCAACTGGAAAATAGCCGGATCATCACATTCCATGTTATCAAAATCAATGTCCACGCCGTGATTTTCTTTCACCATATCGCAAGCATCTTTGATTACTGTTAGCGTACGCAACCCCAAAAAGTCCATCTTCAAAAGTCCCAATTCTTCGATGGTGGTCATGGTAAACTGGGTTACCGGAAGACCTTCGGAAGAAAGGGCCAATGGAACAAATTCATCCATAGGGGACTGGGAAATTACCACGCCGGCAGCATGGGTTCCGGAATTTCGGGGAAGTCCCTCCAAAGCGATGGCATCATCAATCAACTCATGCACCTGGGGATCTGATTCGTAGCGTTCCCGCAGTTCATGGTTTTTCTCCAAAGCTCCCTGGATGGTAATGTTTAATTCATTGGGGATGGATTTTGCAATATCATCCACATAGGCATAGGGCAAATCCAACACTCGTCCTACGTCACGAATGGCATTTTTCGCCTTCATGGTTCCAAAGGTTACAATCTGGGTTACACAATCCGCGCCATATTTATCCACTACATAAGCGATGACTTCTCCTCGTCTTTCATAGCAAATATCCACGTCGATATCCGGCATGGATACACGTTCCGGATTTAAGAATCGCTCAAAGAAGAGTTGATAACGAACCGGATCGATATTGGTAATTCCTGTGGTATAAGACACCAAAGAACCTGCCGCACTTCCTCGACCGGGTCCTACTGGAATTCCCACGCTTCTGGCATAATTGATAAAATCCCAAACGATCAGGAAATAGTCTACGTACCCCATGGTTTTAATGACGTTTAATTCATATTCCAACTGAGGTTTCATTTCCTCTGCCTTTTCACCGTAACGGCGGTCTAGGCCATCAAAGCAAAGTTTATTTAAATATGTCCAAGAGTCATACCCTTCGGGCACTTCAAAGTGAGGCAACTTGGTATGGCCAAACTCAATTTCCACATGGCATCGATCCGCAATCTTTTGGGTATTCTCAACAGCTTCTTTTGCATAGGGGAAGAGATTCTTCATTTCCTCTTCGCTCTTAACGTAATACTGTCCCCCTTCATAACGCATACGGTCCGTATCCTGCACTTTTTTCCCAGTTTGGATACAAAGCAATAAATCATGAGCCTCCGCGTCTTCTGCGTCGGTGTAATGACAGTCATTTGTCACTACAAGGTCAATTCCCGTCTCCTCATGCATTCGCATCAATCCGGCATTCACCTTTTGCTGTGCCGAAATTCCATGGTCTTGCATTTCCAGGAAATAATTCCCCTTACCAAAGCATGCTTCATATTTTAAAGCCACCTCTTTGGCACCATCATAATTATCTCGGGCCAGTTCTCTAGCCACTTCTCCTGCCAAGCAGGCAGACAAACAAATCAAACCCTCGTGGTATTTTTCCAAGGTTTCAAAATCCACACGGGGCTTGTAGTAAAATCCATCCACAAAACCGATGGAAACAATCTTCATCAGATTCTGATAGCCTTCATTGTTTTCCGCCAAAAGAATCAAATGATAGTAACGATCGTCTCCCTTTGAGATTTCCCGGTCAAAGCGGCTTCCCGGAGCCACATAAACCTCGCATCCCAGCACCGGATTAATGTCCTGTTTTTTACACTCTTTATAAAAATCAATGACACCGTACATCACGCCATGGTCTGTGATTGCTGCAGCATTCATTCCCATGTCCTTTACCTTTTGAACATAGTTTACGATCTTATTCGAACCATCTAATAAACTATATTGTGTATGGGTGTGCAAATGAACAAATGACATGTAATTCCTCTTTCCTAATTTAAAAATAAACTGTGGATATTTTATCACAAATATATACTTAACAAAAGTAAACCAACGAATAAGAGACGGTTCTTTTGTGGGACAGGGGGGACGGAAGAACCGTCCCATAAAAAATGAGGACGGAAGAACCGTCCCCATAAACTTATTTTACTTTGCTGTAAGAGCCGTAAATCTTAGCTCCGAAAGGATCATATACGTAACCACGAACTCTGGTATAGTATTTCTTATTGGTAGAGAGTCTTTCATTAACAGAAATCTTCTTTTTACCTACAGTTCCATAATTGTTGATATCGTAGGTTTGATTTAACACTCTCTTCTTCATATTTTTCTTTTTTGCAACCTGAAGCTGGAAGCCGTCTACATCCTTATTTCCCTTCATGGTAAGGTAGTTAAAGTAATAATATGTAGAGTAGTTTCCTTTTTTAATGGAAACCTTTTTGATGGTAGGTTTTTTCACATTTAAATTTGAAGCACTGTATTTCACCAGATAAGGTACGCCCTCACCTGCCATAAAATTGTGTACACGAAGGTAATAGGTACCCTTCTTTAAATATACCGTAGTGGTTACTACGCTAGAGGAATGGCTAATATTCTCCGTATGATTGTTTGAATCAATCAAATCCAAAGACCATGAATCATTATTTCCAGTAACATCCTTCGGTCCTAAAGTAAGCTTAACCTTGCTGTTTTTCTTTACAGAAAAACGATAATAATCATATTCGTCATTTGCGCCTCTTGTTCCATAAACAGCTTTATTGTTGCTTAAAACACGAGCCTGAGCTGCAGAATCATTTTCTTCGTTTTCCCAATCATTAGAAGCCACAAAATCTACTCGAACATTAAAAGCACCTTCATAGTTTAAAGGATCTACAACGACTGTATAAGTTTTTCCTCCTCTGGAAGCATAACAAACCGTAGTACCGGTTGTGTCATCATCAATTCTAGTACTATCAATCACTTCGCGATTGCTGGAATTCAATACCGTAACATGAGTGGGATTCCAGCTTTGGGAAAGTTCTGACAATGTTACAGAAAAATATCCGTCTGCCGGTGTGGTAAATGTATACAAACATTTCTCACCCTCTAGTGTACTTCCGGAATACGTCTGATTTAGCGCAATTGTCTGCTGCTTATTAGAAGCAGCAAAAGTCTCTTTTGCAGGAATCATGCTAAGAAGCATTACCAATGTCAAAAGAGCCACTCCTGTTCTCTTTAATAATTTTTTCATCCTCTTATTTCCTCCTCTTCTTTTGAGGCTTCGCCTCATGGTTTGTTAGTTTCTAACAGCCAAAGTGTATTGTATCACTCTTCACTTTTTTACACAATAAACAAAAAAATGAGGACGGAAGAACCGTCCCCATAAACAGCTTATTCAGAAAGGTTACATTTTGTTACATAGCCAAATCGACTTGTTGCAGTAGTCCCGCAACACCGTTTTCTTTCAAATAAAAACCGCTTTGGCGAATCATGGCTTTGGATGTATTGTTTTCGTCGGTAACATTGAAGGGCGTACGCTGTGCCTGTAGACAGATGGCACCAACACCTGCCTCCTTTAAGGTAAAGAGCACGTCTTTTCCTTCTTCATCTTTTGACCAGATTTTTAGCTGAGAGAATACCTCATCCGCTTCATCAATCCAGCCGTTACCGTCCAAATCGTAAGTAGCTAATTCTTCAAATCCATTGCCGCTTTTCGCGCCGAAAAGCTCGGAGCCGTTGTTAATCGCTCCATCGCCGTTTTTATCCAAAGCAAGGAAACCACTGCCGCTTCCCGGCATTGAGATGAAATCCTCCGTTCCGTCACTATCCAGATCAAAATAAAATTTTTGGTCTGTAACCTGAGCTACGTTACCATCTAAATGAATGACTAAAGGATCCATGTAGGATGGAATGGTTCTTTCATACTCTGTAGTGTATTGCTCATAAAAACTTCGACTCATTGTAACATCAATTCCAAATCCAATTTCCCTGCCATCGGCAGTACAAACCACACCAGAAGTAGAAAAGGTAGTAGTCTCATTCTCTTCATGGGTATACATGCTTTCGTAGGTTTCTGTTACAGTGGAAAAACCACCATTTCCCAGTCCATCCTCTTCTCCATAGAGAAGTTTTTCAAAAGGACTGTCATCATGATGAAATCTCTCCTGAAACAAAATACGAAACAGGTATTGCAAGGTTTCAAATTGGATTCGAAGCGCGGATTTTTTCAGATCCGTTGCATCTTGTGTCTGCGTCACTCCTCTTGACGCAGAAGATTTTCCGTCCCCGTCCGTAATTGACCCAAGCAGACCGGACTCTTTGTTGATATCCGTATTTTGCTTCATTTCTTCTAGGCTATAATTCAAAAAGCCCATGAAATTTCCGCTAAAGCCTGCATTGGATAAACCCCGGATTCCGCTTGCGTTATTACTTTGGGATGTGGAAATCCGTGTATAGGAATTCGTTTTTTCACTGTAGGTTCTACAGCTTCTCATTCCCACATCACCTGACGTAATAATCATATTATACCTCCCTTCGGGAAGTACCGATTTTGCAAAGCAAAATCCCTTTTTTAATGCAAAAAAATAGCACTTTTACAAAAGGTTTCCTTACCCTTTCCAAAAGTACCATCCTGGTGCATCCCATATTTTTGTGAAGAATTCTGTGGCCATCAAAACCCTTCACAAATAATATCGGACACCCTATTTATTTCTTAATATTAGTTTTCAAATTTTTCTTCTATTTTTACTTTTTGAGGAATGGACTTAATCACAAGCTCATATCCAATATAGGTAACAATCAAGCTTCCCAACAAAATAAAGTAGAACGAAATAGCATTGTCGCCCATATTCATAAACTGGCTGATAAAGGTTCCCAAAGTATTAAAGAGAATATGCAAAATAATGGTAAGTAAAATATTTCTGCTCTTCTCGTAAATCATTCCAAAGATAATACCCAAAGCTGCCGCATAAATTCCCTGTAAAGGATTCATATGCAACAATCCAAACAAGCAGGCCTGGATGATGTTTGCAATCCAAAAAGGTGTAGCCCGTCTGGCATAGGTAAAGGTCAAACCACGGAAGGTAAGCTCTTCTACAATCGGTCCAAACAGTACCGTATAAAGAATCAAAGGCACTGTATAGGAATCTGCAGAATCCAATCCCATTCCTTCCATAAGCTTTTGGTACTGAGCCAACCACTGAGGCATTAAGGATGCCACAAGGTTCATTAAATAAGAGCAAACATACTGGCAACCCACAGCGAGCATAATCATTCCGGGAATGATGGGCCAACGATAGCCTTCAAAAATACTCTTTTGCTCACTTTTCATATCTTCCGCTATATCGGAAACACTGATGCCGTCATTTCTCAAAGCCTTATTATGGGTGAGCTGGTAATACCAAATCGCAAACCAAACACCACAAATAATGGCATAGCCCAAAGAAATCCATACTGCAAAATCTGCTGACTGTACAGTTTCCAACATTTGATTTGTAAAATCTGTAAAGGTTCCGCCTGCGAAATTATGTGCCTGAATCATAAACAACAATTCCACGCCCATAATCGAAAGCAAATTTTCAACCATAAATACCATTACAATAGGCATGAATGCCCTAACTAAATTACTGGATTTTCTCATACTTATTTTAAAAACTCCTTTAAACGTTCCATAGATTCCCGCGCATCATACAAACCACTGTCATACAACATTTTGGCGATGGTACTGTCAATGGAATAGGTACTCATTTTATCAAACTTCGGTGTGTAAAAAATCATGGCCTTTCCTTCCCTTTCCATGGAAATCACCTGATTAAGTTGGGCATTGTAAACCTCGTGTCGATGATTTAGAGCATTTACAATGCTAGGCTTGTTTCTAAGAAGTCGGGAGTATGCCAATTTATGTCCCTGAGGCTCCATACGATAGCCGTTGGGCTTTGACATAATCACCACGATTTTATC
>JAEEGH010014123.1_pt1 | contig 17582 bp, 15 predicted proteins | sample 9134181 | NCBI WGS metagenome assembly JAEEGH01 (sample SAMN16246544, study PRJNA631951) | gut metagenome | biome: gut microbiome; feature: rumen; material: DP-attached | host: Bos | place: Iran: Karaj | collected 2018-10
CGTCAAGGCCAAGGCCATCGACGACCGCATCGGCTGTGCGCAGATGATCAAGCTCATGGAGCAGGACCTGCCCATGGACGTGACGTTCGTGTTCACCGTGCAGGAGGAAGTCGGCCTGCGCGGCGCGAAAGCCGCCGCGTTCAACCTGCGGCCCGACATCGCGCTCGTCCTCGAAGGCACGACCTCCGCGGACATGCCCGGTGTGGACGACGCCAAGAAAGTGACCCGCGTAGGCGGCGGCTGCGTCATCGGCTGCGTGGATACCGGCACGATCTACGACCGTAAGCTGTTCGACGCCCTGCGGAACATGGCGGACGAAGCCGGCATTCCCTGGCAGATCAAGAACTATATCGCGGGAGGCACCGACGCGGCCGTGATCCAGCGGAGCGCGGCGGGCGTAAGAGTCGCCAACATCTCCACCCCGGTGCGCATGCTGCACGCGGCGTCCACCGTGGCGGACAAGAACGATATGGAGCACGGACTGAAACTGGCGCAGATGTTCATTGACGCGATCGCTGCGGGAAAGGTGAAATAAATGGATATTTTAAAGACTTTAGATACGTTGAATGCAGCCTTCGGTCCCAGCGGCTGCGAAGAGGAAGTGGCGGCGGCGATCGCCAAGCTCGCGAAGCCGTACTGCGACGAGATCACGACGGACGTCATGGGCAACCTGATCTGCCATAAGAAGGGTCCCGGCAAGAAGATCATGTTCGCGGCCCACATGGATTCCCTCGGCCTGATGGTGACCCACATCGAAAAGGAAGGCCAGCTGCGCGTCGGCAAGATCGGCTGGATCCCCGAGAAGGAAGCGGTCGGCACGCCCGTGCGCTTCGCCAGCGGCCTGAAGGGCGTCATCCACTGCAACGAGATGGAGGACGAGGGCAAGGTGAAGCCGGAAGACCTGTACGTCGACATCGGCGCATCTTCCGAAGCGGAGGCGAAGAAATACGTGCGCCCCGGCGACATGTGCGTCTATGATACGAGAAGCGCCATGCTGTGCGGCAACCGCATCGCCAGCTGCTACACCGACAACCGCAGCGGCTGCGTCGTGCTGCTGATGGCCATGGAGATGCTGAAGAAGGACGTCAACGACCTGTACTTCGTGTTTACGGTGCAGGAGGAAGTCGGCCTGCGCGGCGGCAAGACCGCGGCGTTCGGCATCGCCCCGGACTACGGCATCGCCGTGGACGTGACCGGCGCGGACGACGTGCCCAAGAGCATGCACGGCTGCAGCTCTTCCACGGGCAAGGGCGCCGCGATCAAGGTGAAGGACTCTTCCGTCATCTGCAGCCCGGCCGTGAACAAGATCCTGGTGGAGCTGGCGGAAAAGAAGAAGATCCCCTATCAGATGGACGTTCTGACCTCGGGCGGCACCGACGCCGGTTCCATGATCGTGACCATGGACGGCGTGCTGACGAGCGGCATCTCCATCCCCTGCAAGTTCTGCCACTGCCCGCAGGAGATCGTCTCTGCGGATGATATGGAAGCCTGCGCGAAGCTGTGCGCGGCGTTTGCGGAATACAAGTTCTAAAGGAGGCCCGAATCGATGGACAATATGGACAGAATCTTTTTTAACGGACAGATCGTGACCGTGGATCCCCAGTATCCCGAAGCGAGCGCTGTCGCGGTCAAGAACGGCATCGTCATGGCCGTCGGAAGCGACGAGGAAGTGAAGGCGATGGCGGGTCCCGCGACGGAGATGGTCGACCTGAAGGGCGCCTTCATGTGCCCCGGCCTGATCGACAGCCACATGCACCTGCTTCTGCTCTCCAATAAGCTGCGCCGCACCGACATCGGCGTCGCGAAGACGTTCCGGGAATGCATGGACATCATGGCGAAGGCGGCGGAGGAAAAGAAAGGCACGAACGGCTGGGCCATGGGCATCGGCTTCAACCAGGACGACTGGACCGACTGCAACGAAGTGCCCACCCGCCTGGATCTGGACAAGGCCTGCGGCGACGTTCCCGCGTACATCGAACGCGCCTGCGGCCACATCGCCACCCTCAACACCAAGGCCATGGAACTCATGGGCATGATGAACGAGAAGGAAGGCGAATCCCCGTATAAACTGCGGTATTTCGAAGACGGCACCCCCAACGGCGTGCTGTGCGAAGACACGGTCCGCCTGGTGGAGGAATACTTCCCCATCCCCACCGTGCCCGAGATGAAGGAACTCATCCTGATGGGCGCCCGCTACATCGCGGCGAAGGGTCTGGTCGGTGTTCACTCCGACGACCTCAACCTGGTCGTGCCCGTCAAGGATATGCCCGTCATCCTGCAGGCGTATAAGGAACTGTCCGAGGCGGACGAGCTGCCCATCCGCGTGCACCAGCAGTGCCGCATGCTCAATCTGCCGATGATCGAAAAGTTCTGCAGCGAGTACAAGGTCCGCACGAAGTGGGGCAAGAACTTCACGATCGGCGACATCAAGATCATGGGCGACGGTTCTCTGGGCGCTCATACCGCGGTGCTGCGCGGCGAATACAAAAACGCGCCGGAGGACCACGGCATTCCCCTTCACGACGACGAGGAACTGTACGCCATGTTCCGCGTAGCCCACAACGCGGGCTATCCCATCGTGGTCCACGTCATCGGCGACGGCGCCATGGACCAGGTCGTGAACGGCTACGAACTCGTGATGAACGAGAACCCCAAGGCCAACATGCGCCACGGCATCATCCACTGCCAGATCATGGACGAAGCGCAGCAGGACAGATTCGTCAAACTCAACCTGCTGGCCTACGCGCAGCCCGTGTTCGTCCGCTACGACTCCCAGATCGTAGACGACTGCGTCGGTTCCGAACTGGCGAAGACGTCCTACAACTGGAGACGCTACATCGATCTGGGCGTTCACATGAGCGGCGGCTCCGACTGCCCGGTGGAAGACTGCGACCCGCTGGCGAACCTCTACTACGCCGTGACCCGCATGGGCATGGACGGCAAGCCCTGGTATCCGGAGAACGGCGTGACCATGGAAGAGGCGCTGCGGATGTTCACGATCGAGGGCGCCTACTCCGCGTTCGAAGAGGCGGAGAGAGGCTCCATCACCATCGGCAAATACGCGGACTTCACCGTTCTGGACAAGAACATCATGAAGAATCCGCCCGAGGAACTGCTGAACACCAAGGTCCTGATGACCGTCGTGAACGGCAAGACCGTATACGAAGCATAGGCAGCAGTTGCTGCAGAAAGAGAAGCCCCCAAAACGGGGGCTTCTTTTGTTGTGAAGAGTTCTCACATTAAATATTAGTTTTTGTCGTTTTACTTAACAGGCAAAGTAGTGTATATTGTATTTGCAAGGGGGCGTTAAAGAAATAACAATCCCGTCAAATAAATAACAAATCTTGAAAATACAAGTCTTGTGAAAAGGAAGGAAACCAAAATGAAAAAGAACGTTATGACCTCTCTGATCTTCGCTATCGCACTCGCACTCGTCGTACTCGCTATCGCAGTCTCCAACGGCGCCAGCACTGCTTTCATCCCCGTCATGATCGGTCTGATGGCAGCCTACTGCATCGGTCAGTACAGATACGGCGTCAACTTCAGATAAGAAATTATCTTCGAGACCGCCTATACAACAACTTCCTTACACAAGTGGCCGCTCCCCCGCAGGGCGGTCATTTGTTTTACGCAAACGCGCGATCAGCGCGATGACCGCGCACAGCACGATGGGGAAGAACGCGATCGCGCAGATGGGCAGGTAGAACGTCTTGATGGGAATGGTCATGATGGTGAACGGGACGATAAAACAAGCGTGGAGAAAGACGAGATACGCCGGGACCTGCAGGAAGAACGCCTTGCAGACCGTCCGCAGCATGGACCGGCTGCTCTCTTTCGCCCGCCAGGACAAAACGGCCCAGACGATGGCGCACAGCAGTCCGGCGCCCCACACGGCCAGCGAAGAAAAGATCACCGGCGGGGCCGCGTTTTCGTACATCACGCCAAAACGGCCGGCGCGCATCAGGCGCACGGCGATCAGGACGTAATAGGGAAAAACGGCTGCCGGAAGCAGCCAGAACGAACGGTACTTCATGGATACAGTATAGCATAGAAAAAGCCGCGTACGGCCTGAGCGCACGCGGCTTTTCTGTTTCATACAGATTCTGCTTGTCCCGCCTGGTCTTTACCAGGTCTTGATGAGTTCGTTCGCGTCGGTCCAGGGCCGATTCTGCTTCAGCGCGGTCTCCTTCAGGGTCAGATAACCGCCCCAGCAGGAAAGGCCCGCTCTCAGATACTGATCTTCTTCGATGGCCTTCTTCGGGCCCTTGTCGGCGATCGCCAGCAGCATGGGCAGCGTAGCGTTGGCCAGGGTCACGGAAGCGGTCTGCGCGAAGGCTGCGGGGATATTGTCCACGCAGTAATGCATGATGCCTTCCTCAAAGTAGACCGGGTCGGTGTGCGTGGTGCTTTCCGTCGTCTCGATGGCGCCATGGTCGTCGCAGGCCACGTCCACGATCAGGGATCCCTTCTTCATGAGCCGGACGTCTTCTCTGTAGACGATATGGTCCGTGCGTTCTTTCGCCCACTGCGTGCCGTTGAAGAGCACGTCGGTCTCCTTCAGGCACTTTTCCAGGTTCTCCCGGTTGGAGAACATGAACTTGACGTTGGGCAGGTGTTTCTTCGCCTCCAGCATCGCGTCGATGCTGATGTCCAGAATGCGCACTTCCAGACCCCAGGCGGAAGCCAGTTCTGCGATGGCGGTGCCGATGTTGCCGCAGCCGAGGCAGGTGACGATCGGGGTCGGTACGCCTGCCACGTTGCAGAGCAGTTTGCCCGGGCCGCCGTGGATCGTCTGCATAAAGTTGAGCGCCGCGATAAAGCCGCCCTTGCCCGCGATCTCGGACATCGGCCGCAGCAGCGGGAATTTGCCGTTCTTGTCGGGGATGTCCTCATAGGCGATGGCGGTGCACTTGCTGTCCAGCAGCACGTCGGTCTCTGCCGGATGCGCATTGGTATGGATATAGGTGAACAGGATCTTGTCCTCCGCCATCCATTTGAATTCTTCGGGGAAAAGCTCCTTGACCTTGTAATACAGCTGGGCCTTCTCCCAGACTGTATCCTTGTCTGCGACGATGGCGCCGGCCGCCTCGTAATCTTCGTCGCTGTAGCCGGAGCCGACGCCGGCGCCGCTCTGGACGTATACGGTATGGCCGTGCGCTACGATCTCCTTGACGGTCGCGGGGATCGCGGCAACTCTGTATTCATTGGGTTTGATTTCCTTTAATACGCCGATGATCATAGTGCTCTCCTTTCTTAACTAGTCGTACATCTTCATCTGACCGATCGCATACGCCATGTAGCCTATCATGGTGTTGACATCCAGCACAGGCACGTGGAAGCGCTCGCGGATCTGCTTCGCGTAGGGCGGAAGATCGGTGCATTCCAGAACGATGAAAGCGGTGTCGGGATGTTCTTCGAACCCCTTGGCGATGGCGCCGAGGATCTCCGCGGAGACGGCTTCCATATCGAAGGGTTCGTCCGGTTCGTCGAAGATCTTGCGCCATTCCCTGCAGTCTTCGAGCCCGACGACATAAAGGTTGCTCTCATCTGTGATGTTGCAGGCGCGCATGTGCTCGCGGGTCAGCGAGCCCTTGTTCGCCGTGATGATCCCGACGGAGTGGTTCTTGCCGATAATGGTCTGCACGAACGGCACCTGCAGGATCGAAGAGGTAAAGACGGGGATGTTCACCGCTTCCGCCAGTTCTTTCTGGAAAACGGCGTTGAAGCCGCAGCTGGTCGTGACCGCGCAGATGCCCTCTTTTTCCATCTCCTTGACGATCTCGATCATGCGGGACAGCACTTCTCTGCTGGGGTGGATGATGACGGTTTCCGTGGTCGCGCCTTTGACCTCCACCATCTTGACAGGGAAGGGATAGGACGCGGGATTCGTGCTGTTGCCGGTCATGCGTTCCAGTTGCATCAGTCCTTCGGGAACCTTGCCGCCTTCCCAGCGAAGGATGCCGATCCTGGGTTTACTCATATCCATTGGTAACACCTCCTAAAAGACTTCTCTACACCTTAATGATGAAATGGGTCAGAGGAAAAGTCAAGAAATAAATACAATTTTGTATACAAATATGATGACGCAACCGGCCTCGTTCCGGATCATGAAAAAACCGCCGACATGCGGCGGGTCAGATGCGTTTACAGACCTCTGGATTTTTCGATATCGCCTTCGCCGAGACCGATGTCCTCGAGCAGCGCTTCGACGCCTTTCTCCTCGTCCTGTTCGCAGAACGCCTCGAACATGCGTTTATGCGAACGCAGCGAGCGGCTGTTGTCTGCGGACGTGTCCCAGAACAGCAGGTAGGTGGAGATCCGGTTGTACAGCTCGTCCAGATACTTTTCGTAATAGGGATTCCCTGCGTCGCGGGTAAGCAGCAGATGGAATGTGCGGTTCAGGGAGACGTATTCGTTCAGGTCGAAACGCTTCTCCAGCGCTTCCTGCTTCGCGAGATTCTCCTTCAGCAGTTCGACAGTCCCTTCCGTATGCGCGCGCAGCGCCTTGCGGAACGCCGCGGTCTCCACCAGTTTGCGCGCTTCGAATACGCTGCGGAAATCCTCTTCCGTCGGCTTCGTCACATAACTGCCCCGGTTGGGGATCTGCTCGATCAGGCCGTCGTGGGCCAGGCGGGACAGGGCGGTGCGGATCGGCGTGCGGCTGACCCCTACAGCCTCCACGACATCTTCTTCGATAATGCGGGTGCCGGGGTAAAGCCTGCGGGTGACGATCTGTTCTTTGATATAGTTATATACCTTATCGGCAGGTGTGATCTTGTTCATACGGGTATTGTAACACAGGGCGGCGCCTTTCTACAAATTCTGCTTGTACCGCTTGACCTTGCCCGTCGTCGTCTTCTCCATGGGTTCCGTCGTCAGGTAGCGGCGGTAGATGTGCTTGTACTTCGGCAGCGACCCGTTGATCGCATCGATATCCGCTTCGGCGGCGGCTTCGATCTCTTCCGGAGTCACCGCGCCGCGGGTCTCCTGCATGCGCTGCGGATCGTAGACCACGCGCACGGAAAGCATCAGATCCTTGCTGTCACCGTCCTTGGAGCGGGGTTCTCCGAACACGAGGCATTCGCTGACGTAGGGGAGATTGCCCACCAGCAGTTCGATCTCCTCCGGATAGATGTTCTTGCCGTTCTTCAGCACGATGACGTTCTTCTTGCGGCCGCGGATGGTCAGATAGCCGTCCTTGTCGACGCTGGCCAGATCGCCCGTGTGCAGCCAGCCGCCTGCGAAGATCTCCGCCGTCGCGGCTTCGTCCTCGTAATAGCCCAGCATCATGTTCGGCCCCTGGGCGACCAGCTCGCCGATGCCCTCTTCGTTCGGGTCTTCGATGCGAAGCGACACGCCCGGCATGGAATAGCCGATGGAGCCGGGACGCACGTGTTCCGGGTTCTCCCCGGCCAGCACCGGCGACGTTTCCGTCATGCCGTAGCCCTGCACCACCATGATGCCCAGGTCGATAAAGCCCTGCTCGACCTTCGGATCCAGCGGCGAAGCCCCGGAAACGATGTAGCGCAGGCCGCCGCCCAGCTTCTCGTGGATCTCGGCAAACAGCTTGCGGCGGCGGTCGATCCCCACTTTGCGCAGCGCGTTGGACAGCTTCAGGCCCGTCTTCAGTTTCTTCATCTTGCCCTGCTTTTCGACCTCCGCCATGATGCGCTTATAGACCGCCTCGATCAGCAGCGGCACGCAGATGAACACGCTCACCTTGTATTCGACGATGTTCTTCTGGATGTATTTCAGGCCGTCGCAGTACACGGACTTCATGCCGGCGGCGTACATCATGGTCTGACCCGTAGAGCCGAACGTATGATGGTACGGCAGGAACGCCATGTTGACGTCGCCGTGGCGCAGGTCCTCCGCGGAAAGCACAGACCAGATGTTGTGGGTCATGTTGAACTGGGTCAGCTGCACGGCCTTCGCGAGGCCGGACGTGCCCGACGTGAACAGGATGACCGCCAGCGCTTTGCCGTCCACGGGCAGGCCGCGGTAGGCGGCGAGCGCTTCCGCGTCGGAGGAGCCCTCCCCGATCATGCCCTGCGTGCTGGGAAAGCCCGCCGCGTCGTCCATGCAGAAGAACTGCATGTGGGAAAACGCTTCGTTCGCCTGCAGTTTTTCCACGAGCGGCATGTGCGCCAGATCGAAATACAGGGCGTCCGCCCTGGCCTTGACCAGGGACTGCTCCAGTTCTTCCAGCGGCAGGTCTTTGTCCAGAGGCACCGCGACGCCCAGTCCGCACAGATGGGCCCAGTACCCCAGGATCCATTCGTAGCGGTTCTTTCCGATGATGGCCAGGCGCTTGCCCTGCATGCCGCGCCGCCAAAGCGCGGCGCCCAGAGCGTCCACGTCGCTGCGCACTTCGCGGAACGAACGCGTGCGGTACGCGGCTGGCGCCGTCTTCGTCTCCCGCCTGATCTTGATCTGGAACGCGGGGTCGTCGCCGAAACGGCCGGCGCATCCGTCCAGCAATTCCCGGAAATCGTTATATAAAGGCACTTCCCGGATGGGTCTCAGCTCGGGAACGGCGATAAATCTCATAAAACTCTCCTTATTTCTTGTCGACTGTAAAAGTTAATAAATATTCTATCATATGTTTTGCGATAATACTATATGGAATAAGTCTTAGTCCGCTGTTCCGCATAAAAAAGGAGACGCGCTTCTGCGCGTCTCCTCTTGTGTGTCGATCTTTTCGTCCATCAGGTCCGGACTTCCTTCACGAACGTCTGCCGGTCCGCCAGGAACATCTCGTCCAGCAGCTTCTTTCCGGTCTCCGTCTTGAAGATGCTGTCCCGGGCTGCGACGATGGCTTCCTCCTCTTCGTCCTCTTCGTAGAGGTTCACGAGGAAGTCCGCCTCCACCAGGATCTGATAATCAGGTCCGTCGATGTCCTTGTACGTGTGGTGATGGCTGACCACGAACGCCGCGCGTTCGATGATCTCCGGGTCAAACCCCAGGCCGCCCAGCATCTCCCGCACGAGCGGGTCGCTTACCTTCTCCTGGTATTTGCCGGAACCGCTGCCGAATTCCCGGCGGGCCGGAATGATGCCGATGTCGTGCAGCAGGGTCTCGACCTCCAGCAGATACAGCGTCTTTTCGTCCAGACCTTCGCAGCTGCCGATCAGTTTCGCGAAACTGTGGACCTTGGCAAAATGCTGGATCAGCTGGGGATCGCCTTCGTCCCACTTCCACATTGCCAGGTAAAGCTCTTTCAGTTTGTCGTCCATGGTGTTTCTCCTTACCGCAGCACGCTCGGATCGAGCGCTGCCGCAATGGCGATAGACAGCGATTTATCCACGACGGGGGCGGAACGGCTCGTCAGGATGACCGGCACGCTCGCGCCGATGACCAGACCCGCCAGCACCGCATGCGCCGTGCACATCAGGCTCTTGACCAGCAGATTGCCCGCCTGGATGTCCGGCGCGACCAGGATATCCGCCTGGCCGGCCACCGGGCTCATGTAACGTTTCGTGACCGCCGCCTGCGGCACCATGGCCAGGTCGTACGAGATCGGACCTTCCACGATGCACATGGGCAGTTCGCCCACTTCCCAGCGGCGCTTGATCTCCGCCGCGTCCACGCAGGCCGGCATCTTCGGGTTCAGCTCCTCCACGCAGGCCAGCATGGCCACCTTCGGCCAGGGCACGCCGATCGCGTGCATCAGGTTGACCGCGTTGCGCACCTCTTCCATCTTCTTTTCCACGTCCGGATAGGTCAGCAGCGCCGCGTCGGTCACCGCCAGCAGGCGGTGCAGCCCCGGCACTTCCATCAGCGCCACGTGGCTCATGACCCCTCTCTCGCAGATGCCCGTCTCGTGATTGACGATGGCGCGCATCATCGTTCCGGTCTGGATCAGTCCCTTGAAGATGACGTCGCAGTCCCCGGCCTTCACGAGATCGATCGCGATCCTTACCGCCTGTTCGTCGGTCGCTGCCTGGATGATGCGGAACTGCTTGAAGCAGTTGTGCTTGGCCAGCAGCATGTGGATCTCGTCCTCGTGGCCGATGAGCGTCGGCTGCACGTCGTAACGCTGGTTGACGTCGATCATGGCTTCGATGACGTGGTCCTCGTGAGCGCAGATCGCCGCCACTTTCTTATTGCCGGCTACCGGATTGGCATCCAGCAGCTCGACGAAGTTTTTATACATTAAGATCGCCTCTTACCTTATTTCTTTGCGGTCAGCACCTTCTGGCCGCCCATGTAGGGCTGCAGCACTTCGGGGATGATGACCGTTCCATCGGGTCTGTAATGGTTCTCCAGGAATGCGATCAGCATTCTGGGAGGCGCGACGACGGTATTGTTCAGGGTGTGTGCGAAATAGTTGCCGTTTTCCTTGTCGCGGACACGGATCTGCAGTCTTCTGGCCTGCGCGTCGCCCAGGTTGGAGCAGCTGCCGACTTCGAAGTACTTCTGCTGACGCGGGGACCAGGCTTCGACGTCCAGGGACTTGACCTTCAGATCGGCCAGGTCGCCGGAGCAGCATTCCAGCGTGCGTACGGGGATGTCCATGCTGCGGAAGAATTCCACGGTGTTGTTCCACAGCTTATTGAACCACATGGGGGAATCCTCGGGCTCGCAGATGACGACCATCTCCTGCTTCTCGAACTGGTGGATGCGGTAGACGCCTCTCTCCTCGATGCCGTGGGCGCCGACTTCCTTGCGGAAGCAGGGGCTGTAGCTGGTCAGCGCCTGGGGCAGCTGATCCTTGTCCAGCATCTGGCCGATGTAGCGGCCGACCATGGAGTGCTCGGACGTACCGATCAGGTACAGATCTTCGCCCTCGATCTTGTACATCATGTTCTCCATTTCCTTGAAGCTCATGACGCCCTTTACGACGTCGCCGTGGATCATGAACGGGGGAATGAAGTACTCGAATCCCTTGTTGATCATAAAGTCGCGGGCATAGCTCAGGATGCTGGAGTGCAGTCTGGCGATGTCGCCCTTCAGATAGTAGAAGCCGTTGCCGGACGTTCTGCGGGCGCTGTCCAGATCGACGCCGGAGAACATCTCCATGATGTCGATGTGGTACGGGATCTCCCACTCGGGCACGACGGGTTCGCCGAAGCGTTCCAGTTCCACGTTCTCGGAGTCGTCCTTGCCGATGGGCACGGAGTCGTCGATCATCTGCGGGATGACCATCATGCGCTGGTTGATCTCAGCGGCCAGTTCTTCTTCCTTCTTTTCGAGCGCTGCCAGTTCGTCGGCCATCTCGGTGACCTGCTTCTTGGCCTCTTCCGCTTCGTCCTTCTTGCCTGCCTTCATCAGCTGGCCGATCTGCTTGGACACGCTGTTGCGGTTGGCTCTCAGCTCGTCGCCTCTCGTCTTCGCCGCTCTCAGTTCCTCGTCCATGGCGATGACTTCGTCGACCATGGGGATCTTTTCGTCCTGGAACTTCTTGCGGATGTTCTCCTTGACCGCATCCGGGTTCGCTCTTACAAATTTGATGTCTAACATGTTTCCCTCCTTTTCGTGCTGCGGGCCTTGCGGGGCCTGCGGGCGGAGTATGAAAAAAGCCCTCCGCCCCAGTATTTCCTTGGGACGGAAGACTCCGCGTTGCCACCCAAATTGCCTGGGTCTGTGTGACCCGGCCACTCGTCTTGCGCTGTGAAGGGCGCACCCTCCCGCTCCTCGCGGGCGGCTCGGAAAGTGGAAAGGCACCGTATCCCGCCTGCTCGCACCGGCCGCAGGCTCTCTGCAGGGCGTCGGATGCCGAAGTTTTCGTCATCGCCGATAAATCATTATATATCCCTGCGGTTGCGAATGCAAGCGGCAGTGTCGCTGCCTGCTACGCTTCCAGGCTCTTCATCGCGTCCAGGGTCTTCTGCAGCAGCTCGTCCAGCTCCCAGCCGAGCATGTCCGCGCCCTGCTGGATCACTTCCCGGCTGCAGCCTGCGGCGAACTTCTTGTCCTTGTACTTCTTTTTCAGGGACTTCAGTTCCATGTCGCTGCAGGACTTGGACGGGCGCATCAGGGCGGCCGCGCCGATCAGGCCGGTGAGTTCGTCGGAGGCGAACAGCAGCTTTTCCATCCGGCTCTCCGGTTCGAAGGGCGCGCCGGTCAGGCCCCAGCCGTGGGCGACGATGGCCCGGGTCATGGCGGGGTTAAAATCCATGTCGTTCAGCCATTGCAGTTCCTTGACGCAGTGCTCTTCGGGGAATTCCTCGAAATCCAGATCGTGGAGCATGCCGACGCAGCGCCAGAACTCCTCGTTCTCGGGGTCATATTCCTTCGCGAAATACCCCATGACGCCGGAGACGGTCTCCGCGTGCTGACGGTGGAACGGTTCCTGGTTGTGCTCTTCCATGAGTTTTCTTGCTTCTTCCAGTGTGGGTGTGTACATTTTTGCCTCCTAATCCAGCGCTTCGGATACTTGTTTCAGATGTTCGATGATGGGCAGATGCTGCGGGCACACGCTCTCGCAGGCGCCGCAGCCGATGCAGTCCGCCGCGCTGCCGCGGCCTTCCGTCATCTTCTTGTATTCGGGCTGCACCTTCCATTTGTCGTCCGGCTTGACCCGGTATTCGTTATATAACTTGAAGTATTTGGGGATCCAGACCCGCTGCGGACAGCCGGACACGCAGTACGAACAGCCCGTGCAGGGGATGGCGGTCAGTTCCCGGACGATCGCCGCCGCCTTCTTCAGCGCGAGCGTTTCCTTTTCAGAGAGGGGCGCGAAGTCGCAGAGGTTGGCCTGCACCTGGGAAAGCGTGCTCATGCCGGACAGACAGACTTCCACGGAAGGGATCTGCTGCACGAAGCGCAGCGCCCAGTGCGCCGGGCTGCAGGAAGGGTTCGCCGCCCGCAGCGCCGCTTCCGCTTTTTCCGGCAGATTTGCCAGCATGCCGCCCTTCACGGGCTCCATGACGATGACCTTCTTGCCGAATTCCTCCGCGACCTCCAGGCACTTGCGGCTCTGCACCGAATCGCTGTCCCAGTCCAGATAATTGATCTGCAGCTGCACGTAGTCCATGCCGGGCTGCTCCTCCAGGATCTGCCGCAGCACGTCCGCGTTGTCGTGGAACGAAAAGCCGGTCTCCCTGACGCGGCCTTCCGCTTTCAGCCGCCGCACGAAATCGAAATGGCGCAGTTTCTTAGAGCGCTCGTAGCTCTCGCTGTCCACGCCGTGCACCAGGTACACGTCGAAATACCCCGCGCCGGTGCGCGCCAGGCTCTCCTGAAAATACCGCTCGCTGTCTTCTTCGCTTTTCGCCAGGTAGCCGGGCAGCTTGTCCGCCAGGCGGAACGATTCCCTCGGGTAACGCTCCACTACGGCTTTGCGGATCGCGTTCTCGCTCTCCCCGTCCATATAGGTCCACGCCGTGTCGAAATAGTTCTGCCCGGACGCCAGGAAAGCGTCCACCATTCTGTTCAGTTCTTCGTAGTCCGTCGTCTGGTCGTTCTTCGGGTCCAGCAGCGGCAGGCGGAGAAAGCCGAAACCGATCTTATTCATCTAAAACGCCGCCTCCTGCAGGATGACGGTCTCTTCGCCGTCTTTCGGAATGATCAGCTGCTCCGGGGAGATGCCCGCCGCGTCCGCGGCTTTGCGCAGGCTGTCGCGGGTCACGACGCAGTGGTCGCAGCACTCCATATGGACCGCGATCACCTTCGCCTCCGGCGCCGCCTTGCACACCCGGATGACGTCCTCTTCGTTCATGATGATGGGTTCGCCGTTCCACATGGCAGACCCGGCGTGCACGACGATCACCTTCGGCGCAAACGTCCGGATGGCCTCTTCGACCCCTTCGAACCACACCGTGTCGCCGGCCCAGTACAGCGTATCCTCGCCCGCCGCCATGAACACGACGCCCGTGCCGGGACCCATATCTTCCAGCACCGCGGGGGACGTGCCGTGCCTGGCGGGCACGCGCTCGTACGCCACCTCGTTGAAGATGCCGGACGTGTCCGGACGCACGTCGATAAAGTCCTTCAGGAGTTCGTTGCCCTCGTCCTCCGGCTGGATCAATACCGGGTGATCCTTATCCAGCGCTTCCGCGGCCGCCGCGTCGAAGTGGTCGGAATGGATGTGGGACAGAACGATCGCGTCCGTGCGGCTCTCCGCCTCCCACATCATGCAGGGCATGTCCACGAGGGGACTGTGTTTTTCGCCCGCGTACGACGGTCCCGTGCCTTTTTTCGCGAACGCCGGATCCAGCAGGAACACCGCGTTGCCGTAGAACAGTTTCGCCGTCGCGTTTCGTATCAGTTGGTATTTCATCTCCTGTCTTGCTCCTTATGATGCTCTCTTTTTCAGCCGTTTCAGGACAGTACTTTCTTCAGTTCGTCCATCAGGACGTCGACGTCGATGGGTTTGGCGATATGCGCCTGCATGCCTGCGTCCAGCGCGGCCTGCACGTCCTCGCGGAACGCGTTCGCCGTCATGGCCAGGATGGGGACGTTCGCCTTCGCAGGGTCTTCCAGCGCGCGGATCGCCTTCGCCGCCGTGTAGCCGTCCATCACGGGCATCTGGATATCCATCAGGATCGCGTCGTAGGCGCCCGGTTCGGAGGACTTCACCTTGTCCAGCGCGATCTGGCCGTTCTCCGCCGGTTCCACCGTAAGGCCCTTCTGTTCCAGGATCATGCGGGCGATCTCCATGTTGATCTGATTGTCCTCGACGAGCAGGACCGTCTTCTGCGAGAGGTCGATCTCCTGCGCTCCCTCCGACGTGGCTGCTGCCTTTTCGGTCAGTTCCGCTTCCTCCGCGAGCCTCATCTTCAGCCGGATGATGATCTGCGTGCCGCTGCCCGGGGACGTCAGCACCTCGATGGTGCCGCCCATCAGATCGACGAGGCTCTTCGTGATCGCGAGGCCCAGCCCGGTGCCTTCCACGCCGCTGTCCGTGGACGTGCGTTCCCGCTCGAACGCGTTGAACATCTTCTCCACGAACTCCTTGGACATGCCGATGCCGTTGTCCTGCACGCGCATCTCGTACGATCCGTAGCCGTTTTCACTGCCTGTTTCGAACAGGGTCACGGAGATCTCGCCGCCGGCGGGCGTAAACTTGTAGGAGTTGCTGACCAGGTTCAGCAGCACGCGGTTGAGGTTCTTCTTATCGCACCAGGCATAGCGGTGCTCCACCTGCGTGTCGTGGACCGCAAAGCGCAGGTTCTTCTGCTTCATCTGCTCTTCGAACAGGCTGCCGAGCTCCTCGACGATCCGGCACAGATCCGCCGGTTCGTATTCGATCTCCGTCCTGCCGCTTTCGATGCGGCTCATCTCTAAGACGTCGTTGATCAGGTCCAGCAGGTGCCGGCTGGACGTATCGATCTTGCCCAGGTACTCCTTCACGACCTCCGGGGACTTTTCTTCCTTCGCCAGGTTCGTGTAGCCGATGATCGCGTTCATCGGCGTGCGGATATCGTGGGACATATTGAAGAGGAACTGGCTCTTCGCCAGGCTGCTTTCGACGGCGCGGATCTTTTCGCGCTCTGCTTCCTCTTGTTTGCTGCGCACGATCTTCTGAATGTAGAGCATGACCAGCAGACCCACGAAGATCAACAGGATCAGCAAGATGCCGTCCTTGACGATCGCGGTTCGGACCGCCTCCATGCTCTCTTTTGCATACAGCTGTTTCGCGATCCACATCAGCGCCGAATACACCAGCAGCGCGAACAGGACCGTGCCGGAAATGGACATGCCGCGGAATTCCGTCAGGGAACTGCGGTGGATCGTCCGCCAGTAGAACACGAATCCCAGGAAGCACCACAGGGAGAGCAGCAGGAACGCTTCGCTGCCCATGGCGTCGATGGCCGCCAGACGCGGCACGAGCTGCACGACGGCGAACGCGACCGCGATCACGGTACCGACGCGGCCCGCCCATACGATCTTCGCGTTGTTCTCCGACTTCGCCGCCCGGCTGGCCGCCGCGCAGGTATAGCCGTAGGCGACGATGGCGCCGAATGCGGTCAGGTCCACGAACCAGATCAGCGTGTTGCGCCCCAGCAGGGAGATCAGGATGGACAGCAGCATGATGAACAGGATGCTGTAGCTCGTCTTCGAGAAACGGTCCGAGAGGATCTTGTCTTCCGCCATGGTGGACAGCACGCGCATGGTCGCGCGATATGCGCCGATGATGCCCGTCAGGATCGCCGCAAACGCTGTGACCGCGATCATGGCAAGTCCGCCGCTGCCGATGATCGTCTTTGCGGCGTAGAACGTGGGCACGGCTTCCATACCGCCCAGTTCGCCCAGATGCACGATATAGTCGCTCCAGGAGGCGAAGCCGTCCGGATGGGCCGTGAGGCTCACCAGGGCCATCGCGATATAGGCAAAGGCCGCCAGAAGAAGAGAACCGACCAGGATGCCGCCGATCTTCTTCCCCGGGAAACGGAAATGCGCCGTATCGAACGTGACGACCTCGAAGCCGACAAACGCCCAGGGCGCCAGGATCACGAGGCTGAACACGCCGAACACAGGGTTGACCCCCTGCGTGCCGAACGCATGGAACGTATCCGCAGGCAGCCGGCCGGGCAGGCACAGAACGGCCGTCACGATGACGCCTGCCGCCAGGATGAGGGCCAGGACCGTGTGCAGCCGCTGCAGGATCGCCTTCGCCACGATGAACAGCAGGCCGATGCAGGCGAGTGCCAGGACGGACGTAGCGACTTCGCGCACGTAGATCCTGCTGCCCGCGACCGTATATGAGAGGCCGCTCTGGATGCTGTCGCCCAGGATGGTGCGGATGACGACGAACAGCGCGCTGCCGTTCAGGAACACGACCGTCAGATAGGAAAGGCATAAAAACCAGGCGCACAGGAACGCGTGGTCGCGTCCGAACGCTTCTTTCGTGTAGGAGTAGATGCCGCCGGTACGGGGACTGCGCCGCATCAGGAAGGACATGCACAGGGCGATGATCAGCATGACGCCCATACCGATGACCATGGCGAGGACCGTTCCCGCCGGTCCCGCGACGGGAAGGAACGTCGTGCCGGGCATGACGAACGCGCCCCAGCCGACCATGCAGCCGAAGGCCATTCCCAATACGTCGACCGGATACAGATACCGGTCCAGTGCTTTCTTGTCGATTCGGTTCTCCATATGAGCTGCTTTCTATTCTTCGATGAGTGTCTCGAGCGTATCGAACAGGGCGTCGGGTTCTACAGGCTTGGACAGATGCGCGTTCAGGCCGGCCTGCAGGCTGCGCTGCACGTCTTCGTCGAACGCGTTGGCTGTCAGAGCAATGATGGGGATCTTCTTCGCGTCCTCGCGTCCGCAGGCGCGGATGGTGCGCGTCGCTTCCAGGCCGTCCATCTCCGGCATGCGCATATCCATGAGGATCGCGTCGTAATAGCCCGCCGGGTGCTCCAGGAACTTGTCGACGGCGATGCGGCCGTTTTCGGCGAGATCCGCGTCGATTTCGCGCATGGCCAGCACCATCATCATGATCTCCGCGTTCACCGGCACGTCTTCCGCCAACAGCACGCGTCTGCCCTTCAGGTCGGCGCGCTTGACGGCCATCGACGCGTTCTTCAGCTTGAAGGCTTCGCGGAATTCGTCCAGGACGCTTGCAGCGAACAGCGGCTTCGGCACGAACGTATCGACGCCGGCGTTCTTCGCTTCGTCCACCACGTCGT
>JAEEGH010014127.1_pt1 | contig 17580 bp, 14 predicted proteins | sample 9134181 | NCBI WGS metagenome assembly JAEEGH01 (sample SAMN16246544, study PRJNA631951) | gut metagenome | biome: gut microbiome; feature: rumen; material: DP-attached | host: Bos | place: Iran: Karaj | collected 2018-10
GCGTACTTTCCAATGTTGCCGTAACCTACGACGGCTGCTCTGATTTTCTTCATATAAATAAGTTTTTTGTCGGTTGATTCTACTTTTCGGCGGCAAAATTACACTTTTTCTATGAAATACGTGACGTTTTGCTCGAAAAATTTTTATTTTGCTTTCAAAAACTTAGCCAGAGGCGATTTGTTGTCGCGTAAACCCTTGGCCACACTGCGGGCATTCATCTGGGCGCCAAGCAGCGAGGTATGGGTGTGATCGTGGTTGAAATACTTCGATGCCTTGGCCTTGCTCTTGGCTGCATCCTTCGACGCAAACTTCTTGTCGAGGAAGTCGGCAGAGATGTTGTGAACATCGACAAACTCGACACCCGTCTGCTCCACCACCTCGCGATACCACTTGCCGTAGGTGTTGTTACGACGCTCGATCTTGCCATTGGGCCACTCGTTACGAGGGGTGAGGGAGAGCAGGATAGGGATGGCGCCTTTTTCGCACACATCGTCGATGAACTTGCGGAGGTACCAGCCGAAGGAATAGGCTACCTCGTAGCTGCCGTCGGCTTCCATCTGGTAGACGTGACAGGTATCGGCGGTGCCAGGAATGACGCCCCGACCTTTTTTATCGTTGATAGGACAGATGTCATTATGGCCGAACTGCAACAGCACGAAGTCGCCTGGCTGCAAGGCATTGTAGACTTTCTCCCAACGGCCCTCCCGCAGATAGGTCTTGGTGGAACGGCCTGCCATCGCCACATTCTCCCAGACAATCTTGGAGGAATCGAAGATGAGACCGGCCTGAGAGCCCCAGCCCCACATGCCGTCAGCATCCTTGTCGTTGTTCTTGACGGTGGAATCGCCTGTAATGAAGACCATCGGCTTGCCCTTTTCGCGTTTCTGACCGTAGGCCTGCAACGGCACGTTGACCATCATGGCTTGCAAGGGTTTGAGCAGGGGGTGGGCAGAGTAGTAGATACCCTCAGCTGCTGAACGTGCATTGAGCTCAGCGCCGAAGGCAGAGGTATGGATATGATCGCCGAAGAAATGATACTGTTCCTTCCAACGGCTGAACTGATCGATCTTCGCACCAGAGATTTCATTGAGGTCGACGAAGGGTACGCCCTCGATGGCGGCGATATAGGCAGCCCACTGTGTCTGCGGCTTGCGCACAATCTTACCCGTCTTGGGATCGTAGGCATCGCGCGGGGTGAGCGACATCAGGATGGGGTTGGCACCCTTGGCACGTATCTCTGTGATGAAACGGCGCATGTAGTTGCCATAGCTGTAGACGGTGTCGTTGATCTGCTTGCGTTGGTTGAAACCAACCACCATCGTGTCGGGGTCGACACCGTCGATGACGCCTCGGGCGCGTCTGGCATCGAAGAAGTCTGCGTGGTCATTATGGCCGATACTCACGATGACCCAGTCGCCTGGCTTTAGGGCCTCGCGGATGACGGGCCATAAGTCAGTATAAAAGGTACGCGTGGACATACCTCCCATTGCCTGGTTCTCGACAGAGATCTTGCGCCCGTCGAAATACTGGCTGGCGAAATAGCCCCAGCCCCACTGGCCGTTATTACCGTTGCCCATTGTGCCGTTGCGCATGGTGCTGTTGCCTATGAGGAAGAGCACAGGATTGGTGCCCTGGCGTGTGGTGCCGGGTGCAGGACGGTTCGTCAAAGCCTTTGCGATGGAGTCGGGGGTGTTGTCGATGACTGTCTCCTCGCCTGGCGTGGGCAGGTTATCGAATGCCTGGGCGGAGGCAGTGATAATTGAAAGGAAATAAGCGATAATTATAAGCAAATTCTTCATTGTTCTATCTTTTTTACTGAAACGAATGTGCATAATGTGAATAATTCTGTTCACGAATATGAATAATATTATTACTAATTAATATTAATAATTCGTTTTTATTCGTGGGTTATATTATTCATATTATTCACATTCGTTTCTTATACATTTCATTTCTATTAGGGTTTCATAAAGACGAAGTAGACGGCAGCGACGAGACAGAGGGCTGCTGCAGCATGGTTCCAATGGAGCTGTTCATGCTGGAAAATGAGGTTGGCAATGACGGCAAATACCACAAGGGAAATGCACTCTTGGATCACCTTCAGTTGAACAAGGTTGAAGGGACCGCCGTTGTCTATAAAGCCTATGCGGTTGGCGGGAACCTGGCAGCAGTACTCGAAGAAAGCAATCATCCACGAGAAAGCGATAACCAGATAGAGAGGCCAGTTGGTGGAAACGCCTGATTGCTGAAGACGCAGGTGACCATACCAGGCGAAAGTCATGAAAACATTGCTCATTATGAGCAGCAGAATTGTATAAATTCCATTTGTCATGGGGTCGGCAATTTTATAATTCGGTGCAAAATTACAAAAAATTATCCATTATCCATTGTTCATTATCCATTTTTTTGTATCTTTGCAACCGAACATAATCCTAATGACTCTAAATATGACAACAAAACGACTACAATTCCTGCTGTCCATTGCTGCGATGGCGATGTTGGCAATCAGTATGACAGCCTGTGGCAATAAGACAGGCGAGGGTTCTGCAAATGGTGACTCGCTATCGGTAAGTACGGCGCAGGCACCCAGTGATGCGCTGCATTCGGCTGAGTTTATTACCCTCCGAATCGATACTATCTATCGGCTACGCAACAATGAAAGGTGCTGCTCTGAGCGCTATCTGGCCCTCTACAACAAGGCTCAGCAGATCAGTCAGGAAGATGGAACGATCTTTATTGATTCTGACCACTGGATAGCAGGACAGGACATGGATGAGGAGTGGAGCTATGAACTGATGTCTGTTACCAATATTACGGACTCGACGGCTCAGGCTACGATGAACATCCACAACTACGCTGACCAGAAAGTGGTGCTCGACCTCGTGTTTGAGCGTGGAACGTGGTTTGTGGATAACTTCCACTTCTTCTTCGAAGGGTCTGACTACGATAGCGACGGTAATAGCATCCCAGGCTCTGAGGGTCTGAAGGAAACCGACGAGGTAAGGGATATGCAGAATTATATTCAGCAGATTGCTGATCGTGAAGGACAGGAGGCTGAAGCGACTATCGACATTCCGAGAGGGCAAGGTAATGTGGATGCTGCCATCAAGGCAGCTCGCAAGCGTGTCGACGCAGCCACGGGTGACGATCCTAAGCAAATTGCGGAATAAGCGCTTCATTTGCTGATATTTTCATTGCACAAATCGGCTAAAGTGTGCACATTTTGGTCGATTTTGTGCATTTTATTTGGCTGTCTCCTCAAAAAGCAGTACCTTTGCAGCCGTTTTCAGAGAATACACATTATTAATATATATATATGGCTTTAAAAATTGTTGTTCTGGCCAAGCAAGTGCCAGACACCCGTAATGTGGGTAAGGATGCAATGACTGCCGAAGGTACCGTGAATCGTGCTGCCTTACCCGCCATCTTCAATCCAGAAGATTTGAATGCCTTGGAGCAGGCCCTTCGCCTGAAGGAGCAGAATCAGGGCTCAACAGTAGGAATCCTCACGATGGGTCCTCCACGTGCAGGTGAAATCATTCGTCAGGGACTTTATCGTGGCGCTGATACTGGTTGGTTGCTCACTGACCGTCTTTTCGCTGGTGCTGATACCCTTGCTACTTCTTATGCGTTGGCTACTGCCATCAAGAAGATTGGCGATGTGGATATCGTGATCGGCGGTCGTCAGGCTATCGATGGCGATACCGCTCAGGTAGGTCCTCAGGTGGCTCAGAAGCTGGGCTTGAACCAGGTGACTTACGCAGAGGAGGTGCTCTCAGTGAAGGATGGTAAGGCTACCATCAAGCGTGTGATCGACGGTGGTGTAGAGACTGTTGAGGCTCCTCTGCCTGTGGTGATTACCGTAAACGGAAGCGCTGCTCCCTGCCGCCCCCAGAATGCTAAGTTAGTGATGAAGTACAAGCGTGCAACCTGTCCTATGGAGCGTCCCCAGGATGGTACGGCTTACGACTATCTCTATGAGGAGCGTCCCTATCTGACACTGAATCAGTGGAGCGTGGCCGATGTGGATGGCGATGTACAGCAGTGTGGTCTGAGTGGCTCGCCCACTAAGGTGAAGGCCATCAAGAACATTGTGTTCCAGGCTAAGGAAAGCAAGACACTTACTGCCTCTGATGCTGACATTGAGAGTATGATTAAGGAGTTACTGGAAGAGAAAATTATTGGATAATAAAAGAAACGAATGGAGATGTTAAAGAAACGAATGTGAATAATATGAATTATTTAAACCACGAATAAGAACGAATTACTATTATAAAATATTATTATTCATATTCGTGAACAGAATTATCCACATTATGCATATTCGTTTCCAAGAAAAAAGAGAAGTTCGTTTCCTTAAAAAGAAATAGATTATGAATAATGTTTTTGTATATTGCGAAATAGAAGGCACATTAGTGCAAGAAGTTTCCCAGGAACTCCTGACGAAAGGCCGTAAATTGGCCAATACATTAGGTGTTGAACTCCATGCCGTTGTGGCAGGTACAGACATCAAGGGCAAGGTGGAGGATCAGATTCTGCCTTACGGCGTCGACAAGCTGTTTGTGTTCGATGCTAAGGACCTGTTTCCCTACACCTCAGCTCCTCACACCGATATCCTCGTGAATCTCTTCAAGGAGGAGCAGCCTCAGATTTGTCTGATGGGTGCCACCGTGATTGGTCGTGACCTCGGTCCTCGTGTAAGTTCATCGCTGACCTCTGGTCTGACGGCTGACTGCACAGAACTCGAGATTGGTCCGTATGATGATGCTAAGAGTGGTAAACACTATGATAATCTGCTCTATCAGATTCGTCCTGCCTTTGGTGGTAATATCGTGGCTACCATCGTAAATCCCGACCACCGTCCTCAGATGGCAACCGTCCGCTCTGGCGTGATGCAGAAGGCTATCTACGATGGTGCCTGCAAAAAGGAAGTGGTTTATCCTGAGGTCAGCAAGTATGTGAGTCCTGAGGCTTTCGTCGTGAAGGTGCTCGACCATCATGTAGAGGCTGCCAAGCACAACCTGAAGGGTGCACCCATCGTTGTAGCCGGTGGCTATGGTATGGGTTCGAAGGAGAACTTCGACATGCTGTTCCAGTTGGCAAAGGTGCTTCATGGTGAGGTTGGTGGTTCTCGTGCTGCCGTAGATGCTGGTTGGCTGGATCACGACCGTCAGATTGGTCAGACAGGTGTGACCGTTCATCCCAAGGTGTATATCGCCTGTGGTATCTCTGGACAGATCCAGCACATCGCTGGTATGCAGGACTCTGGTATCATCATCTCTGTGAACAGCGATCCCGATGCGCCCATCAACAAGATTGCCGACTACGTGATTGTTGGTACCGTCGAGGAGGTCGTACCCAAATTAATTAAGTATTACAAACAGAATTCGAAGTAAATGATTTGGAAACGAATGTGAATAATATGAATAATTTAATCCACGAATAAGAACGAATTAATATATTAATTAGAAATAAAATTATTCATATTCGTGAACAGAATTATCCACATTATGCATATTCGTTTCCAATAAAAGAAAAATATTATGGCAAATTACTTTTCCGACCACCCGGAGATTGGTTTCTATCTGAACCACCCCCTTATGGCTCGTATCGTTGAGCTGAAAGAAAAGGGTTTCGCTGATGCGAAAGAATATGACTATGCTCCCGTTGATCAGGGCGATGCCATCGAGAATTACAAGCAGATTCTCGACATCACTGGCGACGTGGCTGCCAATATCATCGAGCCAAACTCTGAGAGCGTCGACCTCGAAGGTCCGCACCTCGAGAACGGCCGTATGATCTACGCCTCTAAGACTTACGAGAACCTCGACGCCACCCGCAAGGCTGGCCTGTGGGGTGTCTCTATGCCCCGTCTTTACGGCGGTCTGAACCTCCCCAACGCAGTGTTCTCTATGCTGAGCGAGATGATCTCGGCTGCCGATGCCGGTTTCCAGAACATCTGGAGCCTGCAGAGCTGTATCGACACTCTCTATGAGTTCGGTTCTGAGGAGCAGCGCCAGAAGTACATCCCCCGCGTTTGCGCTGGTGAGGGAATGTCGATGGACCTCACGGAGCCCGATGCCGGTTCTGACCTGCAGCGCGTGATGCTGAAGGCCACCTTCGACGAGAAGGAGAACTGCTGGCGCCTGAACGGTGTGAAGCGTTTCATCACCAACGGCGACTCTGACATCCACCTCGTGCTGGCCCGCTCTGAGGAGGGCACCAAGGACGGACGTGGTCTGTCGATGTTCATCTACGACAAGCGCCAGGGCGGCGTGAATGTCCGTCACATCGAGCACAAGCTCGGTATCCACGGCTCTCCCACCTGTGAGCTCACCTATAAGAACGCCAAGGCAGAACTCTGCGGCTCTACCCGTCTCGGTCTGATCAAGTACGTGATGGCTCTGATGAACGGTGCCCGTCTGGGTATCGCTGCTCAGTCAGTAGGTGTAGAGCAGGAGGCTTACAACGAGGGTCTGGTTTATGCCAAGGAGCGTCAGCAGTTCGGCGAGAAGATCATCAACTTCCCTGCTGTCTACGACATGCTCTCCCGTATGAAGGCCAAGCTCGATGCCGGCCGCTCACTGCTCTACGAGACAGCCTGCTACGTAGATGTCTATAAGTGTCTCGAGGACATCGAGCGCGACCGCAAGCTCACCCCCGAAGAGAAGCAGGAACTGAAGAAATACCAGCGTCTGGCCGATGCCTTCACCCCGCTGGCCAAGGGTATGAACTCTGAGTACGCCAACCAGAACGCCTACGATGCCATCAGCATCCACGGAGGGTCAGGCTTCATCATGGAGTACAAGTCGCAGCGTCTGTTCCGCGATGCCCGTATCTTCTCCATCTATGAAGGTACCACCCAACTGCAGGTTGTTGCCGCCATCCGCTACATCACCAACGGCACGATGCTCAACAACATCAAGGAGATGCATGAGAATCTGCAGGTGAGCGAGAGTCTGCAGAGCAGCAAGAATATGGTTACTGCCCTCATCACGATCTATGAGGAAGCACTGGCCAATGTGAAGGCTTTCGAGAATCAGGAAGTGCAAGACTTCCTCGCCCGTCGTCTGTACGACATGACGGCCGAGCTCGTGATGTCGCTCCTCATCCTCCGCGATGCCACTAAGGCCCCCGAACTCTTCGAGAAGAGTGCCAACGTATATGTTCGCATGGCACAAGAAGACATCTTCGGCAAGGCTGGCTACATCAAGATGTTCAAGGCAGAAGACCTCAAGAACTTCCGCGCTGCAGAGCCCGAAGCAAAGGAAGAGGCATAATGGCCGCTCACAACGAATTAGGCAAGTGGGGTGAAGACCTGGCTGCAGACTATCTGCAACGCAAGGGTTACACCATCATCGAACGCGACTGGAAATCAGGCAAGCGTGATCTCGACATCATCGCCCAAGACGGAGACGTCATCGTGTTCGTAGAAGTGAAGACCCGCCGCAACCGCCTTTATGGCGAGCCCGAGGAGTCCGTTGACTACCACAAACTGCAGAACCTGCAACAGGCCATCAGCCACTACGTCAAATTCAAGCATATCCGTCAAGAGATCCGTTTCGACATCATCTCCATTGTGGGGACTGTCGGAACGGATCCTGACATTCAACACATCCAGGACGTCACGTTGCTGTAACAGCAACCACCAACTCCCTCGGGAGGGTGATCACCTTCAGCCGTTCGTACCAGATACGGCTGGAGCCTGCGATGTGTTTCTGCGTATGACTGCTGATGATGTAATAGCTGGCCGTGTACTCATCCATCAGTTCGAGGAACACCTTCTTGATGCGCGAGCACTTCTCGTTGATGGCATTGTCGAGCGGATTAATCAGATGGTCCACGCTCTCCATCACCTTCTCCTTATCCATAATCTTCGCCGTCGCCATATAATAACGCGTCAACTCCTCACGATAATTCGCCAGCCGTTTGAACTCAATACCCTCGGGATGAGCCAGGAACAACAGATAAACGGCCTTGTGCACAGGCTGCAGTTCCACCTCCTTATGATAGTCCTCCAGGATGAAACGATAATCCTCTGTGATGACCAGCCGGCTCAGCCTCCCCTTGGCAGCCTCTATCCTGAGTTCCTCCAGCAGCGGCACACCGATGGCCTTCAGCAGAAGGTCGTTCCTCCCCTCCGCCTGCAATTGCTCTATGAGCCGCTTCAACTCTAAAGCTCGTTCCTCAGGTGTCAGCTGCTCGTTCATTCCGTGACGCTGTTAACCAAATTGTTCAGCCATATCTTCCACTTGTCCAGGATCGTAGGTTCCTTCTCCTCTTCGGGTTCAGGCTCTGGCTCGGGTTCGGGAGGCGTGACGACAGCAGGCTCAGGCTCTGCGGCAGGCTCCACGTCGAAATCAATCTCCGTCTGCGTGATCACCGCACCCATCGTTGGCGGCGTCTTCACTGCAGGCTTATACAGTTTCTTGATGATATCCTCGTAGTAATCATCCTCATTGCTGTGAACATCCATCTGCACCTCCGCCTCCAGACGGTCCTCCATACCCGTAGCCAGAATCGTCACCTTGGCATCCTCACCCAGAGAGTCATCCGTAGCCGTACCCCAGATCACATCGATATTCGGATCCAGCTGGTCAAAGAAATCATCTATCTCCTGCAGCTCACGGACGAAGATAGGATGTTCGTCGCTGGAGTAGATATTAAAGAGGATACGCTTGGCCTTGCCGATATCATTGCCATAGATCAGTGGCGAGTCGAGTGCATTGAGGATAGCCCTCTCCACACGGTGGTCACCACTGGCACGACCCATCGCCATAATGGCCCCACCGCCATCCTTGATGGTGGTTTCCACATCACGGAAGTCACTCTTGATACCTCCGTCACTGGGCAGGGTGATCAGTTCCGAGATTCCTTTCACGGCATCCATCAGGATATTGTCAGCCCTGACGAAAGCCTCCTTCACGGAAAGGTCGGAATCAGCATACACATCGCACAGCCGTTCATTGTTCACAATCAGCAGCGCATCCACGTTTTTGCGCAGTTCATCCACACCCTTCAGGGCCTTGATGATCTTCCGCTTCTTCTCGAAGAAGAAAGGTATCGTCACCACACCCACCGTCAGGATGCCCATATCCTTGGCCACGCCAGCCACCACAGGAGCAGCACCGGTACCAGTACCGCCACCCATACCAGCCGTCACGAAGACCATCTTCGTGCCGTCGGAAAGCAGCTTCACAAAGTCGTTGATGTTTGTTTCCGCTTCACAACGCCCCTGTTCCGGATTGCCTCCTGCGCCAAGGCCTTCGCCTAACTGTATCTTCACTGGCACAGGCGACCTCGACAGCGACTGGCTATCCGTATTACATACAGCATAAGTCACGCCCTCAACGCGTTCCTTATACATATTCGCCACCGCATTGCAGCCACCACCACCAACGCCGACCACCTTGATGATGTTCTTCATCTGGTCTTTTACCTCACCAAAGAACGGTATGATATCCTCTCCCATATCCATATTGATTATTCGCCTGCAAAGTTAGCAAACATTTTCCATATCTCCAAATCTCCGCAAGGCTTGCGGAGAAAATTCTTTTCTTTCCGTTTGCATTATAAAAGGAACACTGTTTGTCTCTAAGAGCCACAAGGCTTCTGTCTGACAGAAAGTCCGGAGGAAACTGACAAAAACCTCGAAGGAAACCGGTGTTTATGTCCGCTTAAAACGTTCGTTGACATTAGTCAACGCATTCTTCGACTTAAGTCAAAGAACCTTTTGACTGGAGTCAACGAATCATTTGACTCTATGTCAACAAGCAGGTTTATTTGAATTCTTGGAGGAATTTTTCGATGAGGCGGGGCACGGCGTAAGAGTCGAGCTCCGTTTCTTTTATCCAGATGTAGTCAGGGGGAAGGGAAGGCTTCTCTGGGGTTTCCAAGAGGTAGAAGTCGGCCAGGAGGATGCGGTGGGTAAGAACGTGGCGGACGTTCTGCTTGATCAATATCGCTCCTGCCGGAATGGTATCGACGAGCCAAGGCTCGTAGAGACATTGCCAGATGTCGCCAGGGCCACGGCGATGGATGGCGGTCATACCGTTGCACCTAATATATATATAAATAAGGTGGCGCTCACGGACTTTGAGGGTCTTCTGTTTGACGGGGAGATCAGAGACAAGGTTAGAGCGGAAGGCAGAGCAGGATTCTTGTAAGGGGCAACTTAGACAATTTGGGGAGGAAGGAGTACACTGGATGGCGCCGAAGTCCATGATGGCCTGGTTGTAGGCCGCAACTTGCGGCAATTGAAAATTGAAAATGGAAAATTGAAAATTATCTGATGGCAGGAGGGATTGGGCGAGGGCTTGAAATTCCTTTTTGCCTTCGGTGGTGTTGATGGGGGTGTCGATGCCGAAGTGGCGGGCGAGGACACGATAGACGTTGCCATCGACGACGGCAGCGGGGAGGCCGAAGGCGATGCTCCCGATGGCGGCAGCTGTATAGTCGCCCACGCCCTTGAGCTTTCGGATGTCATCGAGGGTGTCAGGGAAATGGCCGAGGGCGACGATTTGCTTGGCGGCGTAGTGGAGGTTGCGGGCTCGGCTGTAATAGCCCAGGCCCTGCCACTCGCGCAGCACCTCGTCTTCCGTGGCGGCGGCGAGGGCCTCAACGGTAGGCCAGCGGTGCATAAAGCGCTCCCAGTAGTCCCAGCCCTGCTTGACCTGTGTCTGCTGGAGGATGATCTCTGAGAGCCAAATGGCATAGGGGTCGCGGGTCTGCCGCCAAGGCAGGTCGCGACCGTTCTCACGAAACCACTGAAGGAGAGTTAATGCAAATTCCATAACTTTTTTGTTTATTGTTTAGAGTTTATAGTTTATAGATGATTACCTTGCAAGCCATTCCACTTTTACAATCTCCTTTCCTGCCTTTAGAACTAATCATCTATAAACTATAAACATTAAACTATAAACAACTACAATTTCCCTTGTTCGCCGAGGTAGGAGTCCTTGAAGCCGAGGAAGTAGAGGACACCGTCGAGGCCGATGGTATTGATGGACTGCTTGGCGTTGGCGACGACACGGGGCTTGGCGTGGAAGGCGATGCCGAGGCCGGCTTCGGAGATCATCGGCAGGTCGTTGGCACCATCACCCACGGCAATGGTCTGGGCAAGGTTCACCTTCTCCACCTGGGCGATGAGCTTCAGGAGTTCTGCCTTGCGATGGCCATCGACGATCTCGCCGACATAACGGCCCGTGAGCTTACCATCATCACCGATCTCGAGTTCGTTGGCATAGACATAGTCGATGCCATAGCGCCGCTGGAGATATTCGCCGAAGTAGGTGAATCCGCCGGAGAGGATGGCAATCTTATAACCACAACGCTTCAATATCGTCATCAGACGGTCAACGCCCTCGGTGATGGGCAGGTTTTCGGCAATCTCCTGCATCACACTCACGTCGAGGCCCTTCAACAAAGCCACGCGACGTGTAAAGCTCTCCTTGAAATCAATCTCGCCACGCATGGCACTCTCGGTGATGGCCCGCACCTGGGCACCTACGCCGTTGCGCTCGGCCAGTTCGTCGATGCACTCCGTCTGGATGAGCGTCGAGTCCATGTCGAAGCAGATGAGGCGGCGCATGCGGCGGAACATATCGTCGCGCTGGAACGAGAAGTCGATTTCCATCTCGGACGAGAGTTTCATCAGCTGGCGCTGCATCTCCTGACGGTCGGCAGGTTCGCCGCGCAGCGACAGTTCGATGCAGGCGCGGATGTGCTTGCCCGGATTCTTGATGCTCTTGCGGCCCGTCATGCGACGGATGGCATCGATGTTGAATCCCTGGTCGGCAATGACGCGGGTGGCAGCCTCTATCTGGCGGGCTTCCAGCACGCGCCCCATGACCATCAGTATATAGCGGTTCTTGCCCTGATGGCCCACCCAGTCTTCGTACTCATCGTCGCTGATGGGCGAGAAGCCGATGTTCACGCCCAGCTCGGTGGCCTTGAAGAGCAGTTCCTTCATGACCTGTCCGCTGTTGGCCTCGTCCATGCGGATGAGGATGCCGAGCGACAGCGTGGAGTGGATGTCGGCCTGGCCGATGTCGAGAATCTGGGCGTCGTACTTGGCGAGGATGCCCATGACTGAGGCCGTGAGGCCCGGCCGGTCCTGTCCGGTAATGCGGACGAGAATCTGTTCCTGCGTCCTTGTATTCTTCGTCTGTTCCATATATAGCGTTATTTACACATGATTTCGCATAGTTGGTCTTGCAAGTCACGGCCGTCGGCCATGTGCATGATGCCCTGGTTGATGATGGAGAAGCAGAGCTCGTGGCCGTTGGCTGCCGTGCAGTATCCTGCCAGGCTGGAGATGCCCGACACCGACCCTGTCTTGGCATGCACGTTGCCAGCGGCATAGGTGTTGAGCATGCGCTTCTTGAGCGTACCGTCCACGGCGGCAATGGGCAGCGAGTCGTAGAGCCGTTCAAACAGCTTCGGGCGCTTCCAGACGTAGCGCAGGAGGCGCGTCTCAAGCTCGGCCGACACGTAGTTGTAGAGCGACAGTCCGGAGCCGTCGGCTATGCGGTAGTCGCCAGGCCGCAGGGCCACCTTCTGGATCATGCGCTTCACGACATTGGCCGACTGCTTGGCCTTGGCGGGACGGGTGCCGTCGTTGGCGGCAAGCTGGTAGAACAGCGATTCGGCGTAGAGGTTGTCGCTGTCCTTCATCATCTGCACCAGCACGTCGTCCACCGTATGTCCGCGGGCACAGATGAACTTCGAAGTGCGCGACCGTGAGACGTCGGTGTTGATGATGACCACGCCGTCGCGCTTGAGTTCGCGTTCAAAGCGTTCCATGAAGCCGTCCTTGCCCTCGAAGAGCAGTGGCGTCAGCGTGGGGTTGTCGTCGTCCCAGCACCAGCCCTCGCCGAGCAGGTCGTTGTCCTTGAAGGTGAGGTCAGGCAGCAGCCGTCCGCGGATGGTGTCGATGCCCTGGTGCCGCACCTGGTTGACAAAATAATTGAGGTCGGCCATGTCGAACATAGGGTCCATGCCGCCTACGCAGCAAAGGTTTCCGTAAAGCGTGCCGCCCCGGATGGAGCCTGTATAGTAGAGCGACGTCTTCAGCTGGTAGTCGGCAGGAAGCTGGTCGAGGGCGGTGATGGCCGTCACCAGTTTCATGGTCGATGCCGGGCGCAGCGTCTGGCGGTGCCCGCTGGTGTAAAGCACGGAGTCGGCCGTCAGGTCGTAGATCATCAGCCCCAACTGTGAGGTCTGGAGCAGGGGTGTCATCAGTACGGAGTCAACCTTGACTCTGAGGTTTTGTGGCCACGGCAGCGAGTCGGCGGCCACGTCTTCAGTCTGTGCCACAGAGGTGATACACAGGCAGAAAGTGAGTATTAAGAGCAGATTTTTCTTCATTTCGACTGCAAAGATACGAAAAATTATTATCTTTGCACCGTAAAAACGGAAAATTATGGTTTACAAGTATGATTTCCTCATCATCGGCGCCGGTGTGGCCGGTATGAGTTACGCGTTGAAGATTGCCCGCGCCAAGAAGGGCAAGGTGTGTATGATCTGCAAGACTTCGTTAGACGAAGCCAACACGTCGTTTGCCCAAGGCGGCGTGGCCAGCGTGACCAACTTGGCTGTTGACAACTTCGACAAGCACATCAACGACACGATGATAGCGGGCGACTACATCAGCGACCGTGCCGCCGTGGAGCAGGTGGTGCGCAACGCCCCTGCACAGATTAAGGAACTGGTGGAGTGGGGGGTCAACTTCGACCGTAAGGAGGACGGCGAATTCGACCTGCACCGCGAGGGTGGCCACTCTGAGTTCCGCATCCTGCACCATGCCGACGACACGGGAGCCGAGATACAGCGCGGCCTGATGGAGGCGGTGCGCAATAACCCCGACATCATTGTGAAGGAGAACCACTTCGCCGTTGAAATCATCACCCAGCATCACCTGGGGGTGCGGGTGACGAGGCGGTCGCCGCATATACAGTGCTACGGGGCCTACGTGCTGAATCCCGATACGGAGAAGGTAGACACCTACCTGTCGAAAGTCACCGTCATGTGTACTGGTGGCTGCGGTGCCGTCTATCTGACCACCTCGAATCCCGTCATTGCCACCGGCGACGGCATAGCTATGGTCTATCGTGCCAAGGGCACGGTGGCCGACATGGAGTTTGTGCAGTTCCACCCGACGGTGCTGCATAACCCCAAGGAGACCCACCCCGCCTACCTTATCACAGAGGCCATGCGCGGCTACGGCGGTATCCTGAAACTGCCCAACGGCGAGGAGTTCATGCAGAAATACGACGAGCGGCTCTCGCTGGCTCCCCGCGACATCGTGGCCCGCGCCATTGACAAGGAAATGAAGATTCACGGTCTGGACCACGTCTGCCTGGACGTCACCCATAAGGATGCCGCCGAGACGCGCCACCACTTCCCCAACATCTATCAGAAGTGCCTCTCGATGGGCGTCGACATCACCCAGGACTACATCCCCGTGAGGCCTGCCGCCCACTATATGTGTGGAGGTATCAAGGTGGACTTGAACGGACAGACCTCCATTGAGCGCCTGTACGCTCTCGGAGAATGTTCTTGCACGGGCCTGCACGGTGGCAACCGACTGGCCTCGAATTCGCTGATTGAGGCTGTGGTCTATGCCGATGCTGCTGCCCGCGACTCATTGGAGCACGTTGACCTGTACGACTTCAACGTGCGAGTACCCGAATGGAACGACGAGGGCACGATGACCAATGAGGAGAAGGTGCTGATTACGCAGTCGGTGAAGGAGGTGAACCAGATTATGGCAAACTACGTGGGCATTGTCCGCAGCGACCTGCGCCTGCACCGTGCCTGGGACCGTCTCGACATGCTCTACGAGGAGACCGAGCGGCTCTTCAAGCGTGTGAAGGCCAGCCGCGACATCTGTGAACTGCGAAATATGATTAATGTCGGTTACCTGATTACCCGCTGGGCACTGGAGCGCAAGGAGTGCCGCGGCCTGCACTTCACGATAGACTATCCTGTGCATGCGTACGACAAGTAACTGGCTGTATAGTATAATAGGTGTACTGCTGCTGTTGGCAGCCTGCTCGCCGGGCGGAACCTCGGAAACCCATTATCAGCAGGGAAAGATGCTGGCCGGACAAAGCCGATCGGCAGAGGCCATGCGTGAATACCTGTTGGCTGTGGAAGCCGACGACGACGCGGAATGGGTGACCAAGGCCGTCAGCGAACTGGGACACCTCTCGATGAATAGGCACGACTACGTCCAGGCCCGCGACTACTTCGGAAAGGTGTGGCTGATGGCTGCCGGGCAGGAAGACCTGCCACAGATGGTACTGGCACAGCGCGATATGGGCCGGTGCCGACGAGCCGAGAAACAGGCGGACGAGGCCTTGCGCTGCTTTGCCAAGGCCGACAGTCTGCTGATGGCAGCAGGAGCCGACTCGCTGCGCAACTACGTCTATCCGGAGTACATCTCCTTGCTGTTGGGCGAGGGTAGGGTAGCAGAAGCCCGCCAGTTGGTGAGGCTGCTGCCCGTCGACCGCAGGTCGGGCCCTTCGTGCCTGGTGGCAGGCAAGTTCTATGCCGAACAGCAACAGTTGGACTCGGCGAAGTACTTCTTTCGTCGCTGCTTGGAGACCGACCATGTGGGCAGCCGTGCCTCGGCGGCCATGTACCTGAGTGAACTGGCCGGTGACGAAGCCGACTGGGAACGGGCCTACAGCTACGCCTTGGAGTGTGCTGCCTTGGTGGACTCGGCCAAACTGCAGATGCAGAACGAGAATGCCAACCTCATCGGTTCGCTGACCAATCAGTTGGAAGTGGAGCGTGAGAACTACCACCTCTACCGCATCATAGCCGTGATTACCGTCGTGGCCATACTGCTGATAGCTGTCCTCGTCATCTTCGTCCGTGAACGCATAGCCCGCCTGAAACGTCAGCAGGAGGAGGAACGCCAGGCCAGGGTGAGCCGTGCCCGCAACAGCCAGGAACAGTTGGTCGAGACGTTCCGCAATACCGCCCTGTATCGGAAGATACTGATGGACGAGTCGGTCAGTGCGGAGCAATGGGAGGAGATTGTGGACTTCCTGAACGGTCAGGCCGACGGCTTCGTCGACAAGCTGACGGCTTTCTATCCTGCCATCAAGCCGCAGGAGATGCAGGCTTGCCAGCTGCTGAAACTGGAATTCACCAACCAGCAGATAGCCAACATCCTGTGCAAGACGCAGCAGGCAATTACGAACCTCAGGAAGCGGCTCTACCAGAAAATCTTTGCCAAGGAAGGCTCGGCCGACGATATGAACCAGTTTTTGCGCCTTTTCCCGCAGGAATAAGGGTTTGTGAATGGTTTGTGAAGCCGTTGTGAAGTGTTTGTGAAGTGAAAAACGAGGCAGTAAGAGGAAAAAAGCGTACCTTTGCCCCCAGAAACCTAAAAACGAAAAAGAGTATGAAACAACTGATTCTAACTTTGGTATTTGGGCTTGCAAGCCTCCTGTCGGCAATGGGTGCCGACACCGACTCGCTGCTGTTCCAACGGCAGGAGAATTTCGAACGCTTCGCCTATATGTTCCCGACGGAACGCGTATATGTTCACTTCGACAATACCTCTTATTATAAAGGGGAGAACATCTGGTACAAGGCTTACGTCGTACGCGACGACAATCTGCACTTCACCGACCTGAGCCGCATCCTCTACGTGGAGCTGCTCAACCCCATTGGCTATCCCGTGGAAACCCAGAAATTAATCATAGAGAACGGCCAGGCCCACGGCTCGTTCGAGCTGAAGGACACGCTGAATGCCGGCTTCTACGAGGTCAGGGCCTATACGGCGTGGATGCTGAACTTCACCACCGGCGACCCTCACGGCTGGAAGCGCATGCACTCCAGTCAGGCCCGCAACCAATGGGGAGAACGTGCGCTACGCTACATGCAGGGCAATGCCGGCGTATTCTCGCGGGTGTTTCCCGTCTACGAGCGGGTTGACAGTGGCAAATACTTCATGCGACGCATGCCCCGGCTGGCGAAGGCTACGTCAACAATGGCAACGACGGCCAAGGACAAGCTGAATATTGACTTCTATCCCGAGGGTGGCAATCTGGTTCGTGGCGTGCAGACCCGCATCGCCTTCCAGGCCCGCAATGCCGAGGGACGCACGCTGAACGTGGCGGGTGCCTTGGTACGACGGGGCGACAGCATCGGCTACTTCAAGACCGACTATGCCGGGCGGGGTGTCTTCTCAGTGACGCCCGACTCGCTCGATGCCGAGGAACTCATCGACGGTCTGAAGTTGAGGTTGAACTATCAGGGAAAGGACTATCACTTCAGCCTGCCCCGTCCGAAGAAGCGCGGCTACTCGCTCAGCGTCTTCCAGACCGACAATCAGCTGAAGACCATCATCAGCCGCAACGACAAGACCAAGGGCCGGATGCTGGGACTGAGCATCACTTCGCGCGGTCATACCTATTATTACAATACCGTGGACTTGACCGACGACGAGCGGGCCGTGGCCCTCATCGACAAGCAGTCGCTGCAGACGGGTATCAACGTGGTGACGCTCTTCACCGACGACGGCAAGGTGCTGGCCCAGCGCATGACGTTTGTGAACAATCA
>JAEEGH010014130.1_pt1 | contig 17576 bp, 21 predicted proteins | sample 9134181 | NCBI WGS metagenome assembly JAEEGH01 (sample SAMN16246544, study PRJNA631951) | gut metagenome | biome: gut microbiome; feature: rumen; material: DP-attached | host: Bos | place: Iran: Karaj | collected 2018-10
ATATGTAGCCCCCCCGGTTGACAGCTTTTCCCCTTTGTGTTATAATACTTGACAAATCAAGCGTTTAATGGGGTTAATATTTTATTTCACAATCATTTCACAATAAATCAAGCAACTCAACACCTATCCTGTGGAAAACTATCACAACAACCTCAACATATTTCACAACATTTCACGAATATTACAAATTATTGTGCGACATTATGTCAAACTGCCCAACACAACTACACAACCGCCTCGCACGTCTAACGCACCTTACAAGCGGAATGAGAGTGGTATAACAACAAAAATACCATGCGAGGGAGCATGGTATTTTCACTATAGGTAATTTTTATTTTCGAAATTGAAGAGGTATTTTGTGAGGTAAACGAAGGAAACCTCACAACTTCATAATATCACATATTCAAACATTTGTTCAATGCAGGCATAAAGCGATTCTTGATGCTTTGATTCTCAAAGAATAACTGCCCAATCTTGTAGAATTCAGTAATCATCCTCATTTCATAGCTAGACCTGCTCTGTTTGAATATCGTATTTTCATTATGCGCTGACACATCCAGTGCAACTTTGCAGGGGTTACTTGGGTCATAATCCTTACTGATAAACAATGCACCCTCTCTATAATCTCGCCATACACCGAACTGTCCTTCATTCGTAACAATAACAGCGAAATTCTTAGCATGCTGTGTGCGCTTTCCAATGAAGCTCTTGCTATCTCGAAGGAACTCATTATCTATTGCATATCGTCCATAATCAGTATCAGCAATCAGTTTTCCGAATCGGCTTTCTTTCTTTGCCTTGCGGTAAGCTTCATTCTTTACATAGTTCACAACAATCAATCCATCCTTAAAGGTAGCAAATTCCGAATTATACGGTAGATGGATATCGAAGAAATTCCAGTACGGATTCACTGTACTCACAGCGTTGCCTAACAAAAACACACGAATATCTCGCATACGAGCGACAGTTTCAACAACATCGAGAAATTGAACAACTTCATTCTGCAGATAGTGATAACATCCTTTATCAATAATGAACTCATCAAAGATAATTGTTTTCACTTTCGTGAAGCTCGCTGATTTCAAAATATTAGCCGTACTCATTGGGATAGCATAGCCAATCACTTCACCATTGCATTCAAAGCTTGTAATCTTGTTCTTGCTAGTCTTTACCTTAAAAGCAACATCTTCAAACAATCCATTATCTTGCAATTGAGCGAAGAATCCCTGCATGGCAATATCAAGCTCTGTCTTATATCTCCTTAGATATACAAACTGATTGCCATTCTTGAGAAAATCATTTACAACAAACTTCTTAGCTCCAAAAGTTTTGCCAACGCCACGCTCACCTATTACGAAATTAAGGAGTCCGTTGTAACTTACTAACTTTCCAAAATCATAATACATAACATATACCAGATGGAGGGCTTATGATGCCGTAAACATCAAAACAGCCCTCCTGAAATTCGCAAGATTATCAACGAATCCATTGCACGAAGTCACTCGACAAGCTCGGCAGATGATTCTTCACCATTGACTGACTGCCGACACTTACAAATGGTTTAATTCGTTGCATCCTACAACTTAATTATACACCATACACATATGTGATATTCACGTTGTAAAGACCTGTGGGGATAGCTTCTCGAACTTGAAGAAGACCACCATTAGTGATGAACCCTCTATATACCGTGCCACTGGTTGCACTGAGAAGGCATACATATTGCACACCTGACCCAGTATATGCAGGGATTCCTCTCAATAGATAGCCCCACTGTGCCGAGAATGCAGTATTTACTGTCATGGCTAGATTCAACACAGCTAAATTTCCAATTGTATAAGCAACTGATGTTGATTCAAGTGTAACAGCTGAGGAATATCCACTGATACTTCCTATTATGCTTGTAGGCGTTGTCTGTGAATTTGCATTCAAGGTAATAGTACCATTTGAGTATGAACTTGTCATATTCGTGCCTGCCACTACTTTTGTGAAGGCGTTGCGAGTTGTAACACTCCAAGTGCCACCATTAGCACTGGTAAGTAGATAGATGAATACTTGGTCACCCTGCTGGCTATCTGTATGTGAGGAAACAGACCTGTAGTATTGAAATTCGACTTGTGTAGGATTATCTGTATTGTTCACATAAGCCATAAATGCCCTTCGAGTTTGTGAACCAGATGCAGGATTTGAATTACTAGAAGCTCGGCAATAAACAATCTGTCTTGCTTGATAAGCACTTAGAAACTTTGCCCAAGCATTGGATTCTCCATACGACATTTCAACCATTCCAGTTATAAATCCGCTGTCATTTGTCAGGTCGCTCGTCTTGGTTGGTTCTGTTACGCTGGCGGTTGTTGTACCGTTCTTATCCGTAATTGTAATAGTGGCAGTATCTCCAGTCTTTGTGACGGTAGCCGTTGGGGAATATCCGTCCGCCCCTGCTGGTCCTTGTGGCCCTGTATCGCCAGTATCACCTTTCGGCCCTTGTGGTCCAGTTGCTCCAGTATCACCTTTCGGCCCTTGTGGTCCAGTTGCTCCAGTATCTCCTTTCGGCCCTTGTGGTCCAGTAGCTCCAGTATCTCCTTTTGGGCCTTGCGGGCCTGTATCGCCAGTATCACCTTTTGGACCTTGTGACCCAGTATCACCTTTTGGTCCTTGTGGCCCAGTTGCTCCAGTATCTCCTTTCGGCCCTTGAACTCCTCGCTCTCCTCTATCACCTCGCTCGCCTTTCTCACCATTTCGAGCAAAGGCGGTTGTAGTTCCGTTCAAGTCAGTAATAGTGATTCTTGCGCCATCCGATTCTTGAGTAACTTTTGCAATAGGGCTGAAGCCATCAACTCCACGAATCACAGAAGCTTCTTGTGCGATAGAGATATTCTGTTCGCTTTCATTATGCAGTGAAATATCGACAGGCGAATCTTGAGTTATCTGAATCTCGGTTTCGTTTAGATTGTTTTCCATGTCGCTTCCTGTGTCAATTTGAACTGTCCTTTTGCCACAGTCGTGACAGCTCCGTTGTCAGTAATTTGTAAATCAAAAACATATACACCATACGGCAATTCAGCAGTATCACTATGCTCAATTGTAAATCGCCAAGTGCCGTCATTGTTCATGGTCATTTGGTTTATGCTCTTCTGGATACAAATTTCGGCTGTGTTGAATGTGTTCTTTACTGTGAAAAATATTGCTTCAGGCCTAGTATATATAATGCTTCCTGCAGTGGTTTTTCTTTGGAAGCGATATGAAACTGTATCGCCCCTAGTTTGTGTCAATGTTGTCATTAAGCACCTTTCTGATTAAATCCTCCTGATGAAATTATAGCATGGAAGGACTGAACAAATTATTTATACAGCTCATGCTTATCTGTAAAATGATGTGATATTTACAACAAAAAATCCGCATCCGTGTGTATTTAAGGTAGAAGTGTATTAATTCTATTAAATGGATACGGAAGGAGGGCGGAACAAGAATAACGCTAATTCAGGACGGTTAGTTTATACTGCCCTCCTCTATCATTTTACCACTTCCCCGACCACTTCCCCGACTATTTTTCGGAAGTGGTAGTCAGGGGAGTGCTGACCCCTGTTATTAGGGTATATATCGTTAGGGCAGGGAAGTGAAGCCAACAGGGGTGACAATTAAATCAACGCTATAGCAGGGAAGTGGTGTATATGTTACAATATAGATGCCAATAGGCATTAACTCCCATAACGGCATTACTCCATCGAGATTGTATCCTTTCATCTTTTTCTCGGTGGAGTTTTTTGATAGTTTTGCACATGAGTTTTCAACATGTGGAAAAGAAAATCCTTGAAATGAATTATGTTCCCATTTACAATAAAAACAGAATTTAACGAAAGGATACAACCAAAGGCTTTGACTAAAAGATTTTATGCACAATTAACAAACTAAATGAGGAATCAAACAATGGAAAATGAATTAATTCTAAAGCACGTCAAAGTAATCTTCGCCGAACTTGAGGACAAGAAAGGCTTCGGCACCAGCATTACGATTGATGCGACTGACCCAGAAACACAGAAGACTATTGCTGACTGGGTAAAGGCTAACAATATCAATGGCGGCGTTGCGAAGTTCAAAGACTACACAAACAAGGACGGTGAAACCACTAAGCAATACAACTTCAAGATTTCGCAATATACAGAGTTTTCAGGACTCGACACTAAGGAACTTGGATTCGGTGCTTTGATTAACCTCGTGGCTCGTCCATATAGCTATGACAACCAATTCGGCAAAGGCACTTCAGCAAGCCTTTCCGCCGTGTTTATAGTTGAACCAAAAGTCCATACCGTTATGGATAAAATCGCCGAGTAATAAATTGGGCAGGGTTATTCCCTGCCCTTTCATAAACATTTTTCAAAATTTTAGAAGAGAGGTATATAGTGAAAAATTTAAGCCCAGAAATGAATGCGGAACTGCGAAGAGCAGTCAAGGCATTCAACAGGAAAATCAGAAGACTAGAAGCAAAGGGTGTGACAGCTTCGTTGCTTCCTGAAAAGGCTTCAGCTAAGGCTTTGAAGAATGCTTATAAAGACAGCGAATCGCTAAGACAACGACTCGATATGATGGCTTCGTTCTCGTCAAAAGGAGCGACAAGACGTAATCGACAAGGCGTTGTCGGAACGGATGCGATGTTTGAATACCGCAAGAAAGAAAATGCCGAGGGCATCAAGATTTACCAAAGACAGCTTGCGCTAGCTTCAAGGCAGAAGACACGCTATAAGAGCCGACTTCGTGAATACAAGCGTAATTTGCAGTCGAAAATCAAGTATCTTGGCAAGGATGTGGAGAGCATCGATGCGAGGACGATGATGCGTCAATACCAGAATAATATGACGAATGAACGTCTATTCCTGAAGAATAAGACTTATATGAATAACTTCATGGATAAGGTTGATGAGTATGCAGAGATTGGTGAGATTGGCCCAAAGAAGCTCAAACTGCTTAAAAGCAAACTCAATCAGATTCCGATTGATGATTTCTATCGTATTACAACCAGCAATCCAGAATTTGAGAATATCAAGAACTATATGCTTGACAGTCCTTCTATCAAGAAAGGTAAAATGACACGACCTAAATACGAGAAGGAAGATATTCAGACCGAGATTGATGACCTTATAGCTAACATCGATGATATAATAGCGAACTCGCTTTAATATGAAGCACTTCAGTTGTGACTTTGAAACCACAACGGACTTGTCAGATTGCCGTGTGTGGGCTTATGCATGCTGTGAGGTTGGGAACTCCGATAATTTCTTCTATGGTAACAACCTAGATGCATTTATGGAATGGTGCGCCAATCCTAAAGAGAATGTGACCTGTTACTTTCACAACCTGAAATTCGATGGGGCGTTTATTGTTGATTGGCTACTCAAGAATAATTTTGAGTATATTGATGACAAGAAGAATCGCAAGGATAATACCTTCAATACCTTAATTACAGATATGGGGCAATGGTACAAAATCGAAATCTGGTTCAAGGTAAAGGGGCATAAGGTCAACAAGGTGACTATCCTTGATTCCCTTAAAATTTTGAACTTCTCTGTCGATTTCATTGCATCAAAGAAGGGCTTCAACCTTCCACAACAGAAACTCGAAATAGACTACAAAGCGAAGCGAGAAATTGGGCATAAATTGACACCTGAAGAAGTTGCATATATTCACAATGACGTGTGGATTATGGCAGAGGCTCTGGATATTATGTTCAATCAGAATCTAAAGAAGATGACCATTGCCAGCGATGCACTCAACAACTTCAAGGAGATGTGTCCAAATTTCAAAAAGCTATTCCCTACACTGCCAGAAAATATTGATGACGATATGCGCCTTTCGTACAAAGGAGGCTTCACTTATGTATCGGATAAGTATGCAGGTAAGGAAGTTGAATGGGGTGTGACCTTGGACGTAAACAGTCTATATCCATCAAGGATGCTCTATGAGTATCTCCCCGTAGGATTACCAGAGCCATTTCAAGGCAAGTATAAGGAGAATAGAACATTCCCTCTCTACATGCAGAGGTTAGATTGCATCTTTGAGCTGAAACCTGACAAGATTCCATCCATTCAGATTAAGCATCACTTGAGCTTCCGTGAAAACGAATACCTGAAGTCTAGCAATGGCGAAATCGTGTCGCTGATGCTTACTAATCCTGACCTCGAACTATTCTTCGAACAGTATGACGTTGAAGTTGTGAATTGGTGTGGCGGTTATATGTTCAGGCAACAGAAAGGAATTTTTGATGATTATATCCATCATTGGATGGATTCAAAGATTCAAGCGAAGAAAGATGGAAATCAGGCATTGTATCTCGTTTCGAAGCTGATGCTTAACTCTCTATACGGCAAATTTGGAGCAGGGTTAAAGGGAAAGAAAAAGAAACCAGTGCTAATTGGCAATGATGTTCACTATCTAACAGGCGAAGAAGAAAAGAAGGAGGGTGTGTATTTGCCAGTCGCTAGTTTCATCACAGCGTACGCAAGGAAATACACAATTGAAACATCGCAGATGATTCGAGAGTGGAGTGAAAAGAATAAAGGATTCGATGCTTATTGCTATAGTGACACAGATTCCATCAAGGCACTTCTTACTGAAGAAGACCTCCAAAAATTGTGCGACATTATAAAAATAGACGATTATGAGATTGGAGCATGGGCGCACGAAGAAACTTGGCGGAGAGCGAAATTCATTCGTCAGAAGTGTTACATCGAAGAAGATGAGAACGGTGAGATTCACGCCACGATTGCTGGCTTCCCTAAGAAGCTAGGTCACTTGGTCAATTTCGATAACTTCAAAATCGGATTCTCAACCGCTAACTTCAGTGATGAGGAAATAGGAAAAGCTGGACGGAAGCTTCGTTATAAGAGAGTGGATGGAGGGGTCGTGCTAGTTGATACGGATTTCACTCTGAAATAATGTTGTAAATAAAACAATAGAATTTTGTTGACTAAGCACAACAACTTTGTTATTATGAAAGTATCAAATAAATGAAAGGATACAATGGAAAAGAAAACTGCATCACTCACTGAAGAGGAGTGGAATACTATCATCAAGGGGCTTCATAATCTCTATCTGCGCTACGGCGGATATTATGAAGATGATGAAGTTTATGAATTCAACTCGGAGTTGGATGAAGTCATTCAGCATATCAAGGAGCAAATAAATGAAGTTACGAAATAAAAAGACAGGGGATATAGAACACTTATTATTTAATTCTTATCCTGTAAGCGGAGATATTGTTTTAGAGTTCATGGATGAAAGTGCGGAGAGCGGTTACTCTGAATACCGCCGTTATACCACACTTGCTAAACTTAACGAGGAATGGGAAGATGTTGAGGACATTAATGTCACCAACATACCACTTATTAAAGACGAGAAGATACGCAAGGCGGTTAAGGCGTGGGCCGATGGGAACAACATCGAGAGCGTTCACTATGACGCATTTTGGAGAGGGTTCAGGCGGGCGAACTCTTCAATCACGGTATGGGAGGAGTTGCCACTCGAAGACAATGAGGTCTACACCATCGCCGAACTATGCGGAGAGGAGGAAGAATGACAATTGAACAAGTTGTAAATGAATATGCTGAAGAGCTTGAAAAGTGGGATTTCTTCTCCGACGGTCAAAGGGCATATGTTGACGAAAATAAACATATTGTTGTATGTCTGCGCAATTATAATTGGTATATAACAAAGAATCCTATCATAACTATTAAAGACGCAATTAGAGCATTATTTGAAATTGATTGGATTGCAGAATATGACGATTGCGGAGAAGGTAATTTTATTGATGGTTCTAAATTTTGGAAAAAACATTGAATGAAAATATTCTCACACGAATCTCCAGAATATACGAACACTAAGCCAAATGGTGCGCTTGAGTATTCAAAAGAGATTGTGAAATATTTTATTCCGAATATCAAAACAGATAGAAACTGGGTCACGATAAATCTTGCAGGCCACTGCTATGACCATTCAATCGTATTCATACACAACAACTTAACACCAGAGCTGTATGAATGGCTCAAGGATTTCGATGACCTGATTATAGTGTGTTCGCAACCTGAAACGATGGAGAAGGTCAAAGAGTATGGCCATCCTGTGTACCTTCCGCTATCTGTGGATGTGAAAGAAGTTGAAAAATACAAAACAAAAAAGACAAAAGCTAGGGCTTACGCAGGGCGTAAGGGAAAATATGCATCTCGCAATGCTAGAAACTGTGACCGCCTTGAGGATTTACCGAGAGAAGAATTACTAACTCGCATGGCAGAGTATTACAGTGTCTATGCTGTGGGAAGGACTGCTATTGAAGCTAGGATACTGGGGTGTCGTATTGCAAAATATGACCCACGCTATCCAGATATCAACAGATGGCAGATTTTAGACTCGATGGATGCAGTCAAAATATTACAAGAAGAATTAGATAAAGCAGAAAGGGAAATAATGGCAGGAACTAGAGCAGGTGGCTTAAAAGCATCACTCAAAAACAAACAACTTCATGGGGAAGATTTCTATCAACGAATTGGTCGCAAAGGAGGTAAAAATGGCCATACAGGAGGCTTTGCATCGAATCCAGAATTGGCGAAGATTGCAGGTGCAAAAGGTGGGAAGAAGAGCCGTAGAGGTAAAAGTAAAAAGACACTCAAAGAAGCTGAAGGAGGGGAGAGTGAAAAAGACTGAAAAGACGGAGCTTGAACTGCTTCGAGGCAATCAGGACAGGCTTCTGACGCATGTTATCATTGGGTATATAGTGGATATTTTATTGATTCTATTTTTAATAGTGAAAGGGTAAAATGTTAATTAATCTCTCTATTAAAGAAGTGAAGCTTATTCGTCAAGCCATCGGTGCGCTTGTTCGAGAAAACATTTGGGACGAGGTGGAAGAATACGCTCCAATCATTGAGAAACTAGATAAGGAAATAGAATATTATGATTTTGCAACACAAGAAGACTAAACGGCTGTATAACTTCATCGGTATGGAGTCAGACGGCATCAATGCCACGCTGGCTCTGGAACTCTGGTTCAGAGATAAGAATAAGAAAATCAAGCATGCAAAACGTAAGTTCACATACTCATCATTTGAGTCCATCAAAGAGCTTCTGAACGGGTTTGATGAGCTTGCAGGAATAGCTATAGACGAAAACAATTTTGGTGTATATGAGCATGAATCGGAGAAGTTCAAAATCTGATACAATTGAAGCATGAAAGAATTTTTCTGTTCAATTGTTAGCGGATTCACCTGTTTAATTATCTATTTACTTGGAGGATGGGATGTTGCCTTGCAGTGCCTAGTCATTGCCATTGCGTTAGATTACATCAGCGGATTGATTAAAGCTTACACGCTCAAGACTTTATCATCAAAGATAGGGCTTCGAGGTCTAATCAAGAAAGTAGGACTCCTTATCATTGTGATGATAGGAGTCCTTGTCGATAGAGTGACTGGAAACAGCGGAGCGGTTCGCACACTTGTCATCTATTACTTTGTCGCAAATGAGGGTCTAAGCATCCTTGAGAATCTAGGGCAAGCAGGTGTGCCGATTCCAAACGTTATCAAGAAAGCTCTTAAAGCATTAAAGAATACGGAGGATATCAAATGAGCTGGAAACAGGTCAAGAATTTCAATTTATCGAAGATGGGTACTCGGAAGGGCTGGTGCTTAATGAATGCCAGAATTGGCTTCGGAATAAGTACAGGGAAGTTCGCATCAGCAAAAGCCGACATGGAAAGTCAGCGCAAGAACGGCACACTGCATCAGGGCAATCCACCTGCAGGTGTTAGCGTTCCTGTCTATCTCGATACTTCAAGTCCTTATGAGCATGTTGTGGTCTGCTCGAATGGCAATTATTACTCCGATGGTGTTCTGATATCTAAGCCGAGAGCATCCTTCGGTTGGGGTGAGCTTTGTGATGGAGTCCGAGTTGTGCAATGGGTTGGCGATACTCGAAAGAGCGTTGAAGAGGTCGCAAAGGAAGTGATTCAAGGCAAATGGGGTAACGGCTCGGCTCGTGAGAAAGCCCTGAAGAATGCAGGTTACGATTTCCACACTGTGCAAAACTATGTGAATAAGTTACTCGCTCCGAAAAAGAAATCCGTCAACCAGATAGCCAAAGAAGTGATTCAAGGCAAATGGGGTAACGGCTATGCTCGCAAGAAAGCTCTTGAGCGTGCTGGCTACAATTACAATGAAGTGCAGTCTGCTGTAAATCGGATGATGCGATGATAGCCAATCAGACTCTAGTAGCATCTGATGGATACGAGGTCGCACTCTTTCCGATGCCGTATCTATATATGACTCAAGACGAAGGAGGTGACTATTCGCATCTCGGAACTTATAATATTGACTTTGTCGGATACAACGGCTCGAGTGTAATAACCAACGCCCCAATCTATGCGCCCTGCACGATGAAAGTATTGAGTTATCATCCGAGTGAAACAGGCGGACATGCCGTCATATTTCAGTCCGTTGACAGGGTTCATCTTGCCAATGGAGACTTAGACTATATGTGCATCATGTTCATGCACTGTAATAATCCTCCATACACCACTGTAGGTCAGATAGTGAATCAAGGGCAGTTGTGCTATCGGACAGGCACATATGGCTATGTTACTGGTGACCATGTGCATTCTTGCGTTGGCCAAGGTCAGAATGCGGTCTTTGTTCAGCGTAATAGCGGTAACTATGATTTGAGTAACAGGATTCACTATTGGGATGGAGTCTTTGTGAATGACACTGGAATCATTGTTGGTTACAATCATGACTGGCTAGAATGGAACGGCGAGCCTTATGTTGAAGAAGAGAGCAAGAAGAAACACAAATTCCCATGGGTAATTGCTCGTCATCATTGGAAAAATTTCCAAATTGGTGATGTGCTATAATTAAGTTATGACTGACGAAGAATTGATTAAAATAACTGATTCAATGCAAGAGAAACTTGGCGAAAGCGCAGGTGTTATTGCAGATGACATCGGCTTATTAATAACTGGCAATGCCAACACGCAAAAAGCCCTTGTAGCAAAGGACGAAGAAATCAAGCGACTAACATCCACCAATGAAAAGTTGGTTCTTGCGAATGGTAATCTATTAAAGCAGATTCCTGTTGAGAAGTCTTTGCCTACCAAGGAAGCGGAAGTCGAAAAGCCACAAAGTATCAATCTGTCAGACGCTTTTGATGCTCGTGGAAATTTTATAAGATAATAAGGAGAAAAACATGTCCGCAAGTACTGGGCTTATTACCGCCCTCAATAAAATGCGTGAGATGTCTGTTGCTGAGGGTAGCGTTTACCATCAGTATGTCCCAACCATTACGGAAGATACAGACATTTCTAAATTTGGCGAAGTCATTCTTGATTCAAACTTGACTTCAGTCTACAACGAATTTTTCCATCTCTTGAAGCGCATTGCATTCTTTGCAATTGAGAACAAGCGTTTCGCTAATCCTTTGAGCTTCCTCGAAGGTGCTAACATGCCTCTCGGTTGGGCTGGCCAGAACGTCCACGTCAACCCTGCGCACGGTAGGGCCTTCAATGTTGAAGACTTTGCTGGTCTTTTGCAGAAGTATGAAGCCGAGTACATGGTTGAATACCTCAACGTCAACCTTGACCGCCAGTATCCTGTCACTTTGACTCGTGCTAAAATCAAGAGCGCATTCACTTCTTGGGGTGACCTCGAAAACTTCATCACTGGTATCATCAATAGCTTGTACAACGGTGCAGAAATTGATGCCTACAACTATACGAAAGGCCTTATCACCTCGGCTTACTATGGTGGTCGCATTGTAACGGAAGTTATTACTGCTCCAACTACTGAAGCAACTGACAAAGCCTTTGTCAAAACTCTTCGCAAGCTATATCGCAAATTCCAGCTCCCATCCAGCGACTACAATGCTTGGAAGCTTGTCAACGGCGATGAAGCCAAAGCTGTTACGACATGGACTGATGCCTCGGACATCGGTGTCATGATTACCGCAGATATTGAAGCCGAAATTGATGTTGAGGTTCTAGCAAGCGCATTCAACATGAGCAAGACTGACTTCATGGGACGTGTCGTGGTTGTAGATAACTTCGATGTCTATAACGATGACGGTACGGTTCACAGCTCAGGTGATGCCATTCAAGCTGTTATCTTTGACCGCAACTTCTTCAAGATTAAGACTCAAGATAACGAGATGGATGAGTTCTACAATCCAAACAACCGTACATGGCAGTATTACTTGAACGTAAATAAGATGTACAATACATCTCTATTTGCCAACGCTGTGGCTCTAGTCACTGAAAGAGCTCCATCTGGCTCTGGTGATGAATCAGCCTAGATGATATAATAAAAGAGTCACTGGTGATGCCCACCCTTACCAGTGGCTTTTTTGTTATAATGAAATTATGGCAGTGACACCAAATACAGATGTTTATCTCTTGAAATGCCCTCTCGAACTCGATGAGGCAAATCAGATAAACTTCGCAAGTGCTACGGCACAATTTAATTATTTTTATTCTTTGCCGAAGTTAGAGGCAGAGAATTTCACATATCAGCGAAAGGATTCAATCATTCGCTTTCCTGCCCATATCGATTCATTACTTGAATACACTTATGTAATGTATCGGAATACGGCTTATGGCAGTAAATGGTTCTATGCTTACATCACTGATATGCAGTACATTAATGACAACATGACAGCTATCACTATCAAGACAGATAGCTGGCAAACATGGGGATTCGATGTAACTCTGAAGAAGAGTTTCGTTGAACGAGAACATGTAGCAGACGATACCTTCGGAAAGCATACCGTGCCAGAGGGTATTGATACAGGTGAATATGTATGTAACGGCAATCCAACCAAATACCTCTTTGCAAAAGCCAATGATGCAGACTTGACACCAGTGGTGCTATTTCAGGTAACAAAGACAACACTGAAGGCTCAAGGAATGGCTGACTACACATTTCCTTCAGCGACTCTTGGCGTGCATAACGGCATTCCACAAGGTTGTGCATGTTTCGGAGTCAGACTTAACGCTACAAACGTTGGTAGAATCCATTCCGTTTGTGGAATCTATGATTCCTATGGTGCAGGGGATGCAATTGTGGCAATTTCGCTCGTGCCATACATGAGTGCAGGAAGCTGGACAAGTGGTAACGATTCACAGGGAAATTCATTCCTGATTCCTACAGACAACTGGTCAGCTGGTGTTGCAACTGATAATCACCTGACTAGAAATACAACTCTAGACGGATATACACCAAAGAATAAGAAAATGCTGACAGGTGAGTTCAACTATGTATATCTTAGCAATAATGCAGGCGGTGATATAACTTACCAATGGGAAAACTTCACAGGTAATACTCTGGATTACAGAGTTGTCTATGCGATGGAGCAAGGCGGAAGTGTCAAGATTTATCCCACCAATAGCAAGAAATCTGGACAGGGTGCAAGCCTTAGTGATGGATGGAATGAAGGGTTGCTCGGTGCAAAGCTCCCTTGTCTTTCATGGAGTTCTGACTATTACTTGAACTGGAAAGCCGTTAACGGAAACAATATACTTGTGCAGACTGGAATAGAAGCTACTAGCTTCGCCCTAAATAACTTGAATGGTCTAAATACCGTTTTCAGTATGCTGGACTTTGCTTCAAGTGTCGCAAACACGATGCAGACTGTTAAGCAAGCGCAGATGACTCCGCCTCAAGCAAAGGGCAATGTTGGTGCAGGCGATATTGGATTCTCGAACTTTGAAGCAGGATTCACGTTCCGTATAATGAGCGTCAAAGCAGAATATGCCAGACGCATTGATGATTTTCTCTCGGCTTTTGGGTATAAGGTGAACACTTTCAAAATACCGCAGTTCACGTCACGAAGTAGTTGGAACTATATCAAGACGAAAGGAATTGCCATTGAAGGAAGAATCCCTCAAGCGAATCTGCAGGAAATTAAAGACCTCTTTAATAACGGTGTGACCATGTGGCATAATCCTGCAACTTTCCTTGATTACTCACAAAGCAATAATATCGTATAATAGGAATAAGAAATGGCTAGAAGATGTAGACCAGTGAAAGCACGAACAGAGCTGAAAGACGCTGTTCTTGTAAATAACGCAACTTATACCGATTATCTCGAGCGTTTCAAGAAGATTGCAATGTCAATCTTCGAGTGGGTCAACTTGCCTGACTCGATGGATGCTCGATATATCGAGAAATGCCTTTACTATTTAGGCACGGCTGGACTCCTTCATACAGAGGAATACGGCTTTATCAATACCAAAGCAACTAGCGCAGGAGATTTCAATATCTATGGACTTCCGACTGCGATTCAGTGCTATTCGTACTCTTTCAACGAACAGCGAAGATTATACTCTGGGCTTACTGGAGTTAATAACGATATCAACAGCGAAGCGATTCTGGTAATGAATAACTGGGAAAGAGTGCCGACCGCTTCAACGATTGAGCTATTTGCACTCCGTCTTTACGAAGCAGAAAGAGCCTGTGACGTAAATATCAAAGCACAGAAGACACCAGTACTACTCCTGATTGATGAAAATCAGCGATTCACCATGAAGAATCTTTACGAGCAGTATGATGGCAATACTCCTGTAATCTTTGGCGATAAGAATCAGTTAAGCGTTGATACGATTAAGGCTATCAAGACCGATGCTCCATTTGTCGCAAACGATATCATGCAGTATAAGAAGGAAATCTGGAACGAAGCATTGACCTTCTTGGGTGTGAATAACTTATCAGAGAAGAGAGAACGGCTCATATCAGACGAAACTAATACGAACAATGAGCTAATCAACTTGAATCTTATGAGTTATCTTGCGCCTCGTAAGCTTGCCTGTAAGCAGTTCAATGAGAAGTACGGCATGAATATTGACGTGAAAGTCCGCTCTGACCTAGATAACATCATCAAGCGCAGTGCTTCGGTTGTGATGGATGAATACGCTGACAAGATAATTGAAGAAGAAACGCTGAAAGAAGCAGGTGTGGAGGGTGAAGATGAGTAAATACACTGTAGAACTCCGAAAAATCATTGAGGTTAAGGGTGAAGATGAGGTGCGCTCATGGTTCATGGATTATGAACTGACGGATTATCTCACACAGGATGAGATTGACCTTATCATGGAGCGTGGCACATGGAATAAGAAGAAACTCGCACAGAAGATAATTGACCATTACTTCATGCGAGAAATCGGATTTGAAACTGTTGCATTATTTAAGCATCAGGTTAAAGTTGCCATGCAGGAAATTATGGAGGAAAAATTACCTCTGATTTACTCTGCTTCGATTCAATATGACCCCCTCGTTAACGTTGATTTCACTGAAGAATATACAGGACAGAATGCTGGCAATTCGACAAGCAATAGCAACGGATTGACAGTCGCTTCTGATACTCCACAAGGTGAAATCAGAAAAAACGAAATATTAGCAGGCAAGTACGCATCAAGTACAAGCGCAACAGACATGGACGATACGACAGCCACTACAGGCTCTGAAAGCTACACTAAGAGGACGAGGGGTAACTCTGGTGTATCTGCCACAGCCCAAAAGATGGTCGAGCAGTATCGTGACAATATTATAATGATAGATAGAGATATAATCCGTGACTTATCATCTCTATTTATGAGCATTTACTAAAGAAAGGACAAAATGGACAAAAGACCAAAAACACCTTGCAACTTTGTCAGCTATTGTGCGACATTGATTCCGACTGTGTTCGATGATTCCATGAGCTACTATGAAGCACTTTGCCACCTTGTAGCTATAGTTCAGTCAAATTCAGAGATTACGAATCAATATATTGATAAAGTTGATGAATTAGACAAGTATGTCAAAACCTATTTTGACGACCTTAATATCCAAGCGGAAATTGACCATAAACTGGATGAAATGGTTGAGGCTGGTACGCTTCAAGAAGTCATGGGAGCTTACCTCAACGCTTCAGCTGTATGGGGCTTTGACACTGTTGCGGATATGAAATCTGCCACCAATCTGATTAATGGCAGCTATGCAAAGACCATGGGCTACTATGCAAAGAATGATGGTGGTGGTGCTGTTTATCGCATTCGTGACATCGCAAGTGAAGATATTACTAATGAGATGACACTGGTAGCAATCGGTGATGCATTGGTTGCTGAACTCATCATTGAAGATGAAATCAATGTGCTTCAATGTGGGTTGTATGCAGATGGTGAAACAGATAACACAACTCTGATGACCAACTTGCTTGCCATAGTGCCAGAACATAGTACACTGTATTTCCCTGCAGGTTCATATCAGTTCAACTCGACTGTCACCTTTACTAAAGAAGTGGATATTCATTGTGATGGTACGCTGGTATCGAACAATGCACGCCCAATGTTCTTGCTCGAACATCTCAAGAACTGTAAATTCGAGATTGCAGAAATCGTAGAAAAGACTGAGCAAACCTTTAGCTACACTGATGGAGCGAACAACAACTGTGCTATCGTGCTTCAGAACTGTCTATACGTCAATTTGAAAGTAAAGCATATATACAAATTCGTAATTGGTGTCATGCTTTTCGGTGTAGAAGGTTACGAAGGCGGATGTTACTACAACACTGTCGAAGTCAATCACATTGAATCATGCTTCCATGGTATTATCCTGTTAGCACTTGCTGGCGGTTATATCAACGCTAACACCTTCAACAATATTGTCTTTGATTATCACACATGGCAAACTAGCGAAACGCCGTACTTCATTCAGATTAGAAACGGTGTTGGTAATACCTATTACAACAATGCAAACAACTTCTATAAGTTGCAGGCTGAATATGGTATGACTGTTACAGGTGGGCCAAAGCTTCTTTACATCAAGAATGGTCAGAGTAACTACTTCGAATTTGACCGTGTTGAGATTGCTTCAAGTTCAAATCAGGAGCTATTTGTCTTCACGCCAACATATGCAAGATGCAACCAAGTTCTCGTGAAATACATGACAACAAGTATGACCTACACGCTCACTTCGGATGTAAACGTTGTTACTTTCCCATTGCAATATGGTGTGACTAACCATCAGAACAATGTCAAGAATATCACGAGTGCATTGACACTAGCCGAAAATGTATCAATTGCCCAAGGCTCTGTGTATATGGATTACTCAAGACAAGTATGTTACGTCAATCTTGTACTTCAAACCAGTGGAGCGATTAGTGCTAACACTGCAATGGTGACTGGATTACCAACACCAATTGACCATGTCATGACTTATGAAAGAGTCGCTTCATCGACTAACTTGTATGTGAATCCTGATGCTGACACTGTTTTGTACATCACGAGGTCAACTGTACCAAGCACAATTGTGAATCGAACTTACATTGCTTCAGGTTCTACTATTACCGTGAATCTTACTTACAAGACAAGCACTTGGTAGATTGATTGAAAAATGGACGGCTTCACCCGTCCATTTTTGACTTCAGAAAATTGTATTGGCGCATCATGCAAGCTCTCCAAGCAGAATCATTGCAAGCTGTTGCAAGCCATTCGCAAGCTGTGAGAATGTCCGCATTGTCGATAACTTCCTTGTGAGCGAGATATGTTTTGTATATCTCGTTCAATTCCTTAC
>JAEEGH010014131.1_pt1 | contig 17575 bp, 11 predicted proteins | sample 9134181 | NCBI WGS metagenome assembly JAEEGH01 (sample SAMN16246544, study PRJNA631951) | gut metagenome | biome: gut microbiome; feature: rumen; material: DP-attached | host: Bos | place: Iran: Karaj | collected 2018-10
GCTTTAGGCAGCATAGCGTATTCCACCTTGCCGTTGAGGGTGTTTCGGCGGAACACGTAATTCTCGTTGAGGAACAGCTCGATGGCGAGCGTTGCCTCCTGTGAAGCGTTATTTGCCTCACTGGTAGTAATACAGTTTTCTGACATATAAAAAAGATTTTAAAAAGATTTATACTCTTCCTTTAGTCCTTCTCCTTAGGTCCGGTTTTTGGCGCGCTTTCCACAGCGTGCGTTTCATGGTGCAAATATACAAAAAAAAATCGCGTTTTGCAAGTGTATCGGTCGTTTTTTTCTATTTTTTCTTGAAATGTTAAAATTTGACGTTGAGTGTAGAAGGGAGTGCTCACGGGAGTGCAGAAGGGAGTGCAGAAGGGAGTGCTCGCTTTTAAAGAATCCCTGTATTTATTGCATTTCGAACCATCTACGGGAGTGCTAGGACTATTTTGCAAAAAGTCTAAAGATTTCGCCAACTAAGACCACACCCCTCGCCATCAAATATGCGAATTATTTTCTTTGACAAGCGAAGCGGCAAGCCGATTTCCCAACTTGGGAATGTTTTGTTCCCAACCTGGGAACGTTTCGTTCCCACCGTGGGAACATCGCGTTCCACTAATGGGAATATCAAAAAAGGCTTGCTCGGGATAATTGAGCAAGCCTTTTGTTTGTTTTTTAGCCGCGGTATTTGAAGCTGCTGCCACCAACGAACTCACGCATGATGCTGGTGGGGGGAATCTCCTTATCGCTGATGGGGATAAAGTAGTGCAGGAACTTTAACAGGCGATGGGCTTCGGCATACTCTGGGCAGTTTTTGGGAACTGACGCGAGGATGACCTCGGCATGGGTGCGCAACACGGCAAACTCGATGTTGAGGGCCGAGTTGAACATCACATCGGCTGTTTCCTGGAAAGGTACTATCCACTGGTCCTCGGCCTCGCACACGCTGTGCCACTGGCTGATAGTCTCACGAGCCGAGAAGGCACCTTTGTTGTAGTCGCGGATAATGCGACGCAGCAAACGGTTGTCCTGTGTGGGAATCCAGTTATGATCGTCGAGCGAGATGCTGGTAAGAGCCGAGATGTAAATCTTGTACTTGGCCGAATCGGGAATCTGCTTGGTGAGCAGGGGATTCAGGGCGTGGATACCCTCGATAATCAATACGCTATCGTTGCTCAACTTAAACTTCTTGCCATTCCACTCGCGCTTACCAGTAACAAAGTTATACTGGGGCACCTCTACTACCTCGCCCTTCATCAGGCGCTCCAGGTGCTCGCCCAGCAGCTTGTAATCTACGGTCTCGATATTATCAAAGTCGTACTGACCATTAGGCAGCTTGGGGGTGTCGACACGGTTCACAAAGTAATCGTCGGTTGAGAACGAATAGGGGCGCAAACCGCAGGCCAGCAGCTGTACAGAAAGGCGCTTACAGAAGGTGGATTTACCTGAGCTCGACGGTCCTGTAATGAGGACTATACGGATGGGATTCTCTGGGTCGCGGAAACGCTGGTCGATCTCCTCGGCAATCTTTACAATCTTCTTTTCCTGCAGGGCCTCGCTCACCTGAATCAGCTCGGAGCCATAGCCACGCAGGATGGCCTTGTTAACGTCGCCGGCATTCGACAGGCGCATGATGATATCCCAACGCACTTTTTCGGCAAACACCTCGAACGTACGAGGCATGTCAACCTTTTCGGCCAGCTTGGTAGGATCGTTCTTATCGGGCACACGCAGCAACAGGCCGTCGTGATAGCGCTCCAGGCCCCACACCTTGAGGAAACCAGCCGATGGCACCAACGGACCATAGTAATAATCTACGGTATCGCCCAGCATATAATAATCGGTATATATCTGACCGCTGGTTTCAATCAGCTTGACCTTATCGGCAAAACCACGCTCGCTGAACACACGTACAGCCTCGTCGGTAGTGGCCTCGGTGCGACGGAATGGCAAGTCGAGATCAACAATCTCCTTCATGCGCTGGCAGATTTTCTGCACATCCTCATCCGTCAGGGGCTCGTTGTTTTTCTTTTTAAAGTTGCAGTAGTAGCCGTTTGAGATGGGGTGCTCCATGTAGAGCTTGCTACCTGGGAACACATCGCTGGTGGCCTTGTAGAGCACAAAGCACAGCGAACGGGTATAAACACGACGACCTGAACCACTACGGGCATCGAGGAATTCTACGTCGCGATTCTGATACAAACGGAACTTCAGGCCTTGCGAGGCGTTGTTGACCTTGGCCGATACTACTGGATACTTAAAATTAAGTTCGCTGGCAAACGCCTGATAAACGTCGGCCAACGATGTGCCTTCAGGGAAACTCTTGGTGATGTTGTTATTCTTGCAACGGATATGTAACATACTCTACTGGTGTTTTTTCATACTTACCTTATCGATAGCTATCTTTTGGCAACCAACGCCCACAATAGCCAACTGGGCCTTGGCACAGCTACCATGAGCCGTAAACACAGCGTGGTACTGCTGCCACTGGTTGCCTATGGCACGGATGGTAGCCTCGGCCAGGGGCTGGCGCTGCTCATCAACCAGCTGGATAATCAGCAGTTTGCAGCCTTCCACACGGTCTTCTTCCTTCAAGGCAGGCAGATTGCGCAGGCATACTGAGAAATCGTACTTGGTACCCTCGACTACAGGGATACCATCAAAACCCTGGTTATAGATGGTGTCGCAGCAGATGACGGCATAGCAAGGATTATCGGTACTAACAGGATCAACATAAACCACTACTACGGGCTTGCGGCTATCCCAAGCGGTGGTGGCATTAGCGCCTTTTTCAACCCTGGGGGTTAATTCAAAATCGCCATTACGAATAAGCTCGGCCTCCTGAGCCTGAGCTGTAAGAGTGCATAATGCCAGCAACAGCATCATACAAAGATGTTTACACTTAATCATATCAAATATTCTCTTTTTAAAAAGTCTATACTACATGTAGGCAGAGCATGGTGAGATCGTCGTTAGGATCGGCGCCGTTGCGATGACGATTCACCTCATTCTTCATGGTATCTACCATATCTCGTGGATTCAGCTGGCTGGCACTTTTAACTACGTTAAGCACCTGTTCGTCGCCAAACTGCTCAAGTTTCGTGTTCTCGGCCTCGTTCAAACCATCGGTATATACAAAGAACAGGTGGCCACGGATATCATCTATCACCTCGCCCTCGTATTTCAGTCCTTCCCAAAGGCCGATAGGCGCATTGGGTTCCATCTTCAGGAATCTGCTCTCGTTGCCATTGCCCAGTATGGGGGGATTATGACCTGCATTACAGAAATCGAGCTTGCCGGTACGCAGGTTCACCACACCGATAAACATGGTAATAAACATGCCGTCGTCGTTATGCTCGCTCAGTTCGGCATTCAGCTCGGTAGCCAACTTGGCTGGCGTGTAGTTACGCTTAACCATAGCACGGAACAACCTGATAACCTGAGCCATGAAGAGCGCTGCGGGCACTCCCTTACCTGATACGTCGCCTACGCAGAAGCACAGGTTATCGCCAATAATCAGATAGTCGTACAAATCGCCTCCTACCTCCTTGGCGGCTGTCATCGAGGCATAGAGATCGAAATCGGAGCGCTGTGGGAACTCGTTAGGTACCATCGACTCCTGAATGTGGCGGGCAATACGCAACTCACTCTCGATACGCTCCTTGGCCGATGTGGTTTCCTCGAGCTGGTCGTAAGCCGCCTTCAGTTCGTTATGCGCCTTGTGCAACTTGGCAGCTGCCTTTTGCTTGTAAAGAGCATAAACAATAAAGAAGCCGATAATCAGAATAATAGTAACAACAGCGGCTATCTGACGCTCGCGCATCAGCTTGGCCTTGTTCTCGGCCAGTCGGGTTTCGTTCTGCTCAGTATTGTAGATAGTGGCCAGTTCGGCTGCATTGTCGGCTCTTGCACGATCGATAGCCACACTGAGCGAGTCGCAGATAAAGGTACTGATAGCATAAACCGAGTCCTTGCGACCTGCCTTGAGGTTGGCCTCGTACTTCTTCAGATAATAGGTCTCGAGATTCTCGATCGAGAACTCCATGCGATATTTGTTTACCAACTCATCGAGTCGCTGGAAACAAACGGCTGCATCTTTCCATTGTTTGGCCTCAATCAGGTACTCGCCAGCATCGTAGATACCCTCAGGACTCTTACTGAACTTGGTGTTTCTGAAGTCGAGATAAGCCAGATACGACTCCTGCGATTGCCCTAACGATACAAGCGCTGTGGCACGATAGATACTACAACGGGCAAGCTGCTTGTCGATATAATCTACGTCGGCAGAATATAGCCTCTCGTATTTGTGTACCAGCTCTTCATAGCGGTCGCACCAATACAGGGCCTGCTGATACTGATGGGTGGCATTGCACGAGTAAGCCATATTTACAATGCCTGCAATGGCACCTTTGTAAGTAGATTCGGTAGGTGATGCGCTGATGCGCTCAAGATGCTTGTTATAAGCGCGTTCGAACGATTTCTTAGTAGTTTCTTCCATGCCAGGCAAACGGGCCTGTCCGCAACCGATAAACACCAGCAGGTTTACATAATCGGTGGTGGTGTCGCAACCTAACACCTCGAGCTTTTCGGCAGCATTGATGGCCTCTTTCAGCGAGCCGTCGTAGTCGCCCTTCAGATTCAGCAGGTTAGCCAGATGACTGGCCGCCTTGGCGTAATAATCTACCTGCTCGGAATTATTAAAGTTTTCTACTTCGCTCTCGGCCTTCTTCCAGTAATACTCGGCTGTGCGCTTCTTACCCATGCGGTCGCTGGCATAGCCACTCCAATAGTGCGACTGAACTTCGGAAATAGCACCAATCTTACCAAGGCTATCGGCTAAAGACAACAACAACGGATAGTCCTTATGCTTATACGCATCAAGGACTAATCCGTCGGCTGTATTCTTTTCAAGTCCTGTTTCTTTCCGTTCGCCGCATGCAACCACCAGCATCACCACCAGTGAGAAACAAGCCAGTAGTTTAATAGTTCTGTGGCTCATTCTTCTGCCCAATAATCATTTATTGTGGGCAAAGATACGGAAAAAGTTTGAAACTTGCAAGATATTACATCAAAAATTAATAAATATCACTCTTTTATCCACGAGCCTCAATTTCCCTGTTAATCTCGTCCAAGCGCTCATCGGTAAGAGGATACTTGTAGATAAGACCTCCAACGATAATCAACAGAACGGCAGGAATGATACAGGTGAACACCAGAATAGCATTCTGAGCTGTTACCGAATACTCGGCCAGGTGGGTATAATAAGCGTTTACAGGTGCGCTGATGAACGAAGCCAGGAACACCGTTACAAAGATGCTGAGTACCAGCTGCAGGCACTTGTTGGCCTTGAACTCGGCAAACATCTCGCCATAGGTAACAGGTTTTTCGGGTGTAGTGGCAATGCGCTCCTTACAACCTGTGAAGCAGTAAAGCAGCAGTACAAAACCTACAATAGCAAATACGCAGGTAACGGTAAACCAAGCTGTAGGATCGATAGGCAGAGCCGACTCCTCGCTGGCCAGGTCGAAACCAATCATACCCATTACCAGTGGGGTAATCCAACCAGCGATTGAGAAACCAGCCTTGAAGGCTACACCAGCCAGGGCGTTAACGGTAGCAGCAGGACGGTTGCCTGTACGATACTCGGCCTCGGTAATTACCTCAGGCACAAGGGCCCACATGAGCGAACCTACCAGCAAACCAACACCTGTCATCACCTTAGCTGTCTGTACCAATGTATTGAGTTCGGCCACATCGAAGAACTTACCAATGGTAAACAGGATGACAAAACCTACAAAACCAATGGTGAGCAGCAGGTAATACAGACCCTTCTTACCCAACCAGCTCTTCAGCATAGGCAGCGAGGGCAGGATAACGAAGGCAGGAATGGTACCAATGGCCATGAACAGAGCCTGGTTCCAGTCGATCATGGTATGAGCAACCATAGCCAAACCGATGGGGAAACCAGCCTGAACCACAATCTGACCGATGTTGGCACATACCATACGGGTAGATGTAAGCTTCAGCACCTCGTCGTTATCGCGAGTCATACTGGCCATGATAGAGCCATAAGGAATATTTACTACCGAGTAGATCATGCTAAGCACGGTATAGCTAACGGTGGCATAAATCAGCTTCATGCTGGGCGACCAGGTAGCGGCCTGTGGCAGCATAAGCAGGCAGGCAGCAACCGTCAAGGGGATACCACCATACAGCAGATAGGCACGATACTTACCCAACTTGGGGTTACGGTTGTCGATATAACGACCCACTACAGGACTCCAGAAGCAGTCGATGAGTCGGACAGAAAGAATCAGTCCGCTTACAAATGCCGGATTAATCTTCAGTACTGTAGTCAGATAAAGCATGAGGTAACATGCTACTGTCTGGAAAATAAGATTCTGCGCCAGGTCGCCCGATCCATAGCCGATGCGCTGGAGCCACGAAAGCTTGTAGAAGCCTTTGGTTTCGTTAGATGTACTCATATTATTTATTAGTTATTAATTGATAATTCGAATGAACTCATGGGCAGTCCGCTCAGCGAGCGAACGTTGGACTGCTTGGGATCGTCCTTCCAGGCATAGCGGATTTTCAAGGCTGATGCTTGCGAAGCTTGAGGTACGAGAAGGGTAATCACATTACCCTTGCCGACAGCAGGCACATTCTGGTATGTATTGTTACCATTGTTGCAAACCTCGAATGTATAGAGGTCGCCTTCCTGTATGGGCTGGTCGAGTGTGAGCTGGATAGCTGCATCACTCACCTGGGTAGATACCACCTCGGGCGACAGCTTCACCTTATTATTATATAAGAGTTTATCAAAGCATAAGCCGATACGCTCGGCCACCTCTTTTTTACGCAGGGGATGGATGTCAACCGTCTCACCCAGGTCGTTAATCACAGCCAGTTCGGCTTTTGTATCGGCCTTAGCCACTACACGCTGAGCCTCGCGCAGCTGTGCCCAACCGCTGTTTACAGGCTCTGCCTGTGGGGTGATGGGACGTGGGAAACCAGTTTGCTGGCGACCGTCGTAGTTGGCCAACTGCACAATCACGAACGGCATCTGCTGGTCGTTCCAGCGATCGCGCCAGCTACCCATCAGCTTTTTCAGATGGTCGGCATAGGGGGCAGGATTGCCAGTATTCGACTCGCCCTGATACCATACCACGCCATTGATGGCATAAGGTGCCAATGGATACAGCACGGCATTATACAGTGTGGTGGGCAGGTTCTGTAACGATACGTCGCTGCTGGGGCACTGGGGCATTTCGGCACCCACCTTCATCTTCCACAGCTGACTGAGTGGCTGCACATCCTTTGGCATGGGGTTCTGCGACAGGCGGTCGTCGCCAAAACACAACATGTAAGGCTTTTCGGGAATGAAATGTACAGCGCCGAACTTATTGATAAAACGGATGGCAATTACGTTATCGCCCTCTTTCAGCATACCCTCGGGGATATCATAGCGGCGTGGGGGATACTGATAACCCGTTTGTCCAATCTGCTTGCCGTTCAGATAGGTTACATCGCGATCAAACAGCGTGCCCAGCAATAGGCGGGCAGGTTTTCCTGCATGCTGCTTATCAATCGTAATATGCTGTCGCAGCCAAACGCTACCTGTGCCGCGCCAGGTCCAGTTGTTCTGATCAATCTGCTGCCATGAGGTTTCATCTACAGCCACATCGGCATAACCTGGGTCGGTCTGGTTCAGAATGCTTTCCCACTGCTGGTTGGCAGCGCCATTGGCCTGCATTTGTGCGCGTACATAATTATCGTTCTGATACATCTGCAGCTTTTTAATCAGCATGGGATAGTCGGCCTTCAGCGAATCCTCGCTAATCCAAGCCTCGATGGGTGTGCCGCCCCAACTGTTAACAATAATGCCCTGAGGCACCTTGTTGGTCTGGAACATGCGCTTACCCAAGAAATAGCCAGCAGCCGAGAACAACCAGGCATTCTGCTTGTTCACAGGTTTCCAGTTGATGTTAGTATGGCGGATATCCTCCTTTACACCATGGATGCTGGTTTCGTTCTGCACACGGAACAAGCGGATCTGACTGTTCTCGTATTTATCAATCTCCTGGGTGTACTGCGGATAAACACGCTCGATAGTTACATCAATGTTCGACTGACCAGAGAGCAGCCATACATCACCCACCAGAATATTATCAATCGTTTGATCGTTGACCGTTAACTGATAAGGGCCACCTGCTTTCATCTTAGGCAGGTCAACACGCCATCGGCCATCGGCATCGGCGGTAGTTTGATACACCTTCTTGTTGAAACGTACGGTTACGGTTTCGCCAGCATCGGCATGGCCCCAAACAGGTATGAGTTTGCCACGTTGAACCACCATACCCGACTGGAACAGTTTAGGCATGGTTACTTTTGCATCGGCAACTGACAAACAAAATAGTGTTGCGCAAAAAAATATAATTTTCTTCATAATTGTTGCTTTGAGGTCACAAAATTAAGAAAAATCTGCGATGAAACCGCCAAAATGAGTCATTTTGTTATGCAATGACACATTTTGAAAAACTTCTGTAACAATTTAAAATATAAACTCGCCGATTTTTCACTACCTTTGCAGCAGTTTTTTTAAAACAGATATGAATAAATTATCATCGCAACAGGTATCATTAGGTGAGAAGGTCGGCTATTCGTTAGGAGATGCCGCTGCTAACTTGGTATTCCAAATGATGATGATTTTCCAGTTGAAGTTCTATACCGATGTGTTTGGACTCGACGGAGCTGTTGCTGGTTCGGTGCTGATGATAGCCAGCATTTCGGCCATCATCGTTGATCCTGCCATCGGTCTGCTCACCGACCATACCAACACCCGCTGGGGTAAATTCCGTCCTTGGATGCTTTGGACCGTTATCCCCTTCTGCGTATTCTACATGTTGGCATTTTATAATCCAGGCATTCATCAGAAAAGTTCGGTAGCCATCTACGCAACCATCAGTTATGTGTTGCTGATGACGGCCTACTCCTTTAACAATATACCTTATTCTTCTTTAGGCGGTGTGATGACCAGCGATATTCGCGAGCGCACCAGCATTACCACCATCCGTTTTGTGGTAGTAACCATTGCGCAGTTCGTGGTACAGGGTCTTACTTTACCTTTGGTAGATCATTTTGCCGAGGGCCACACTCTGCAGCATGGCTGGAGTTGCACCATCGCCATCTTTGCCTGCATCGCCTTTATCTTCTTTATCATCACGTTTGCTGTGTCGAAGGAGCGCATACAGCCGCCTCCACGCCAGCAGCTCAGTGTGAAAGAGGACATTAAAAATACGGTTTCGAATGTATCGTGGAATGCAATGGCATTACTCACATTTGCGCTGTTCGTAACGTTAGCCATGTGGGGATCGGCCATGAACTTCTACTTCCAATACAATGTGGATCAGAAGTCGCTGTACGATTTCATGTCGCATTTCATCAGTCTCGATTTCAGTGATGCCTACTCTATCGGCTTCTCGGCCTTTAACATGATGGGCGCCATCGTGCAGTTTGCAGGTGTGATTTGCTTGTCGCGCTATCTGGCCAACAAATTTGGTAAGAAGAAGACCTTCAAGGTATGTCTGAGTCTGACGGCATTCCTTACTGCCCTGTTCTATATCCCAGAGCCCACCGATGTAGGATTGCTGTTTGTAATTAACTTCCTGCGCTCATTGGCTTATGCACCTACCATCCCGCTGCTGTGGGCTATGATTGGCGATGTGGCCGACCATATCGAATACGAGAGTCATCGCCGTGCCACAGGCTTCTGCTTCTCAGGCATCGTGCTGGCCCTGAAGTTAGGATTAGGCTTTGGAGGCGCTATCGCAGGCATCATCATTTCGATGTTCGGCTATGTAGCTGGTGGCGAAACTACCATACAGAACGAGAGTGCCACTATGGGTATCCGATTGGTATCGAGCATTGTGCCAGCCATGCTGTTCATGGTAGGTGTGGTGGCGCTGCACTATTACCCCATATCGAAAGAGTATAACGAGAATATGCAGGCAGAACTGTCGGCACGCCGCAGGATTGCCAACCAGAATAATGATTATTAACTATAAAAAATGTGAATATGAAACCACGCTATCTTTATCCAAAAGATTATTATGCAGACCCATCTGCTAATGTGTTTAATGGTAAGCTTTATGTATATCCCTCGCACGACTGGGAGGCTGGTGCTGCCTTCGACGACGACGGCGGTCACTTCCAGATGAAAGACTATCACGTTATCTCTATGGAAGACGTAGAGAATGGCGAGGTAACCGACTATGGCAAGATTCTGGATGTTGCCGACGTAAAGTGGGCCGAAAAGCAGATGTGGGATAACGACTGCGTAGAGAAGGATGGTAAGTATTACCTGATTTTCTCGGCAAAGGACTACAATGGTGTATTCCACCTGGGTGTAGCTGTTGCTGATAAGCCCGAAGGTCCATTCATTCCACAGGATCAGCCTATCCGCGGTTCGTTCTCTATCGACCCCAGCGTGTTTAAAGATGACGACGGACAGATTTACTGCTATTTTGGTGGATTGTGGGGCGGACAGCTACAGTGGTATCAGGCTCCTGAGAAACTGGTGAAGGAAGGTGTTGACCTGGGCCCTGCTGCTGATAAGAAGACTCAGCTGTTTGCACCTGCTGATGTGCCTGCCCTGTCGAGCTTTGTAGTTAAGATGAGCGACGACGTGCTGCAGTTCTCTGAGGCTCCACGTAGCGTAGTAGTGGTAGATAAGGACGGACAGCCCCTGAAGGCTGGCGATCCTCACCGCTTCTTCGAGGCTTCATGGATGCACAAATACAACGGCAAGTACTACTTCAGCTATTCAACTGGCGACAGCCACATGCTGTGCTATGGTATCGGCGACAATCCTTACGGACCATTCACCTATCAGGGTGTGATTCTTGATCCCGTTGTAGGTTGGACTACCCACCACTCTATCGTAGAGTACAAGGGCGAGTGGTTCCTGTTCTATCACGACTGCGTACCTTCTAACGATATTACCCATCTGCGTTCGCTCAAAGTACAGCGTTTGTTCTATAACGAGGATGGCACTATTCAAAAGGTTGTGAATGATTAATCACCAATTTATAACCAATTATTACATCACTCATCGCGACGAGTTGCTGACTTACGTCAGTACTCGTCTTGGTGGCAGAGCAGAGGCAGAAGACGTGGTTCAGAACGTGTTTCTGCGTCTGCTCACTTCCACCAAATTAATCACCGAAACCACCTTACCAGCCTTAGCATATACCACAGCACGCCACATGATATGCGACTTTTACCGTCGACGTATCTACGCCAACGACTACGAGCATTATATCCGAGAGGTGTGTAGCGAGGAACTTTCGGCCGATTCGGTTTACTCTATCAGAGAGATAACCGAACAGCTGGAACGCGGACTGGCACGACTGCCAGAGAACTGTCGCGAGGTGTATCGTCTTCATATCTACGATGGTATGAAGGTGAGCGAGATATCCGATTTCTTAGGCGAGAACTACAAGAGCGTAGAGTATCGCTTAGGTACAGCCCGCAAGGCCATGCGCCAGTATTTGCGAGCTATTTAAATATCAAGGTTGAGAGCTTATCGGCAGCAAACAACTCGTTTGCAACCTTCTGTACGTCGTCAACCGTTACCTTATCAATACTGTCAAACAGCTTTTCAACGTTTTTCTCCCAACCATAATGCAGGAAACTCTTACCAAAGTCGAGTGCAAACTGTTCGCGATTGTCGCAGGCAATGGCTATCTGACCTTTCAACTGCTGCTTGGCTTTCTGTAAGGCGTTGTCGCTCAATGGTTTCTGCATCACCTTATCCAATTCGCGGCGCACCAGGCGGAGGCATTTACGTACATCGTGTGGGTCGCAACCAAAATAAATGCTCCACATACCTGTATCGCTGTAGCTTACCATAGTACTCTCAACGGTATAAACCAAGCCATTTCGCTCGCGCAAAGCCAGGTTCAGGCGGGCATTCATGCTGGGTCCGCCAAGAATGTTATTCAACAGATACAAGGGGATACGCAAAGGATGGTGGATGTCGTAGCTACGTGTGCCTAACATCACATGTGCCTGGTGCGAACCAATATCCTTGGTAAGCGATTTGGCAGGAACCGCTGTGGGGTTGTCAACCAACGTGGGTTGCTGTTCGGTTGGCGCCTGACCAAAAGTCTGCGCTTTCTCTACCATTTTTACCAGACGTTTGAAATCCACATTGCCATACACAAAGAAAATGGCGTTGTCAGGACGGTAGTTACGCTTTACAAATCGTAAGGCATCAGCGGTTTTATAGGTACGCAGCTGATCGGCATTGCCCAAGATGTTATGCCCCAGGGGATGACCCTCGAACAGCATATTCTCGAACTCATCGTAAATCAGCTCAGCAGGCGAGTCGTTATAACTCTCAATCTCATCGCAGATAACCTCTACCTCCTTATCAATCTCGTGCTGGGGATAGGTGCTGTGAAACACCATATCGGTAAGCAGCGAGATGGCTTTGGCTATATGCTCCTTCTGGATGGCTGCATAAAACGTGGTATCCTCCTTATTGGTAAAGGCATTCAGGTCGCCACCCAACTGCTCCAGACCATTGATAATCTGGATGGCGTTGCGATGCTCGGTGCCCTTAAACGTCAGATGCTCGCAGAAGTGAGCCATACCCTCCTCGCCAGGCAACTCATCGCGTGTGCCGGCAGCTATCTGGTAACCGCAGTAAACCACCTCGGCCACCGAGGGCTTGTGGATAATGCGCAAACCGTTTGCAAGGGTATAAGTATTGTAGGTAGCCATATTAATCTTCGTATTCAGTAGGATCGTCGATGCCTGCATCGCTCAAGGCTTCCTTGCGCTCAACACAGGTGCCGCACTTGCCGCAATGCTTGTCGCCACCACGATAGCACGACCAGGTTTTGCTGTAGTCGATACCCAACTCCTTACCACGGGCAGCAATCTGGCCCTTGGTCATATTGCAGTAAGGCGAGAGCAAGCGCACGCCATTAAAGGTACCAGCCTGGGCAGTCTTATCGAAAGCATCAACAAACTCAGGGCGACAATCGGGGTAGATGGTGTGGTCGCCACCATGATTGGCCATCATCACATACTGCAGATCGTTACTCTCGGCCATACCTGTGGCAACGGCCAGCATAATGCCATTACGGAAAGGCACCACCGTAGATTTCATATTCTCGCTGGCATAATGGCCCTCGGGGATAGCCTCATCACCCGACAGCAATGAGCTACGGAAATACTCTCCCATAAACTTCAAGGGGATAACCAGGTGCTTGATGCCCAACTGCTCGCAATGATACTTGGCAAAGGGAATCTCCTTGGCATTATGATTACTGCCATAATCGAATGATATGGCCAGCGCAATACGCTCCTGATAGTCGTAGAGCAGTGTGGTAGAATCCATACCACCGCTCAAAATGATGATACTGTCTTTCATCTTCCTAATATTTTGGATGCAAAGGTACGAAAAAAAAGACACGAATTACACGAATTACACGAAAAATTGTTTATCTTTGCGGCATGAAACTAAAAACAATTTCGATAACCGTATGCTTGCTGCTGTGTTCGATGGTGAGTATGGCTGGCGTTTGGCAATATGTTGATCCACGTATTGGTAGCGAAGGTGTGGGAAGAACATTCCCTGGTCCGTCGATGCCTTTTGGTATGTGCAAACCAGGTCCCGACTGCACCGTTAAGCCCAATGCCGGTTGGGCCAAGATGCCCGAAGTGGTAACAGGCTTTTCGCAAACCCACGTGAGCGGCACAGGCGGCGGTCAGAAATATGGTAACATACTGATACAGCCAGGCGTTACACCCCAGAAGCGCACAAACGAGGAGTTTGCGCTGGGCTATTATGCCACCACCTTTGAGAATGGTATCCGCACAGAGATTACCACCTCGGAGCGTTGCGCCTTTTATCGCATACACTACCCTACAAATGGTTCGTTGCTGATTGATGCCACACATTACCTGGGTAAGAACCCTATCCCCGACCAGCGCGAGCAACAGCAGTTTATTGGTGGCGAGATAGAAGTGGTGAGCAATCACGAGGTACGCGGCTACACAAGGGTTCGTGGCGGTTGGAACAATGGCGACGCCTATACGGTGTACTTCTGCTTGGTAACAGATAAGGCTTTTAAGCAGGCGAGCGAAAATACCATCGCTTTTACCGATACCCTATTAAACATCAAGATAGGCATATCGTACGTGAGCGAGCAACAAGCCAAACGTAATATTCCTGATAACAATTTCGACACCCAGTTAAGCACCCTGCGCAACAGCTGGGAGCAACTGCTGAGTCGTATCCAGATAAAAGGCACAGAGGCTGATAAGCGCATGTTCTACACAGCCCTTTATCACACCATGATTATGCCTGTGGACAAATCGGGCGAAAACCCCAAGTGGACTGAGAAACCTTACTACGACGATTACTATGCTATCTGGGATACTTATCGTTCCAGTTCGCCACTCATCACCCTGATTGATCCTAAGCGCGAGGCGGACATCGTAAACGCGCTGCTGAACATCTATAAACGCGAAGGTTATTTGCCCGACGCACGTAGTGGCGACTGCAATGGCAGAACCCAAGGCGGTTCGAATGCCGAGGTGGTGATTGCCGATGCCTTTGCCAAAGGTGTAGAGGGCATTGATTATAACTATGCCCTACAGGCCATGCTGAAGGATGCCGAAGTGGATCCTGGTGCCGACCACGAGAAACATGGTCGTGGTGGACTGCACGAATACCTGAAATACGGTTATCTGCCTTATGGAATCGATCGTGCTGGCACGCGTACCATCGAGTATGCCTACAACGATTATTGCATAGCGCTGGTGGCCAAAGGCTTAGGCCGCATGGATGTTTACGACCGTTACCTGAAACAGTCGCAGAACTGGAAGAACCTGTGGCGCGCCGACTATGAGTGGGACGATGTGAAAGGTTATATCATGCCCAAGGATGCCAACGGCCAATGGCTCGATTCGGTACCCTGGGGCAAATCAAAGGTTTATCATCCACTCATACCTTATACCCCTATCACCAAAGTGGCACCTTGGTATCTGCCTTGGTGGAGCACTTTCTTCTACGAGGCGCTTTCAGCCGAGTATTCGCTCAGCATCCCTCACGATGTGCCAGGACTGATAGAGGCTTGTGGCGGCGCCGCCACCTTCCGCAAGCGATTGGATATGTTCTTTGATCGCAAGCGTTACAATGTGGGGAACGAGCCCTCGTTCCTTACACCTTGTCTGTATCACTGGATTGGCAGACCCGACCTGACTTCGGATCGTGTCCGCCAGATTATCAACGAAAACTATAACGATAAACCCGATGGTCTGCCAGGTAACGATGATAGCGGTGCCATGTCGTCGTGGTTAGCCTTCCACATGATGGGCCTCTACCCCAATGCCGGTCAGAGCTACTATCTGCTGCACGCCCCACTGATACCAGAATGGACCCTGCAGTTATCCAATGGCAAAACACTGCATGGTGTACTGAAAGGCAAGGGTACCCACTTTGAGAAGGTAACCCTGAATGGGCAGTTGCTTGAGGATGCCCGCTTGGAACATGCCGACCTGATGCAAGGTGGCGAGTTGGTGTTCTATGTGTCGAAGAAGCGTGTAGAAGGGAAAAACAAGGTGTTTCCAAGTAAGAAACAAAGTGTTTCCAAGGCAGAAACAACCAGTTTCCAAGTTGGAAACAACTTAAAAGCTACCCTCGCCCCCTGCGGCAACATCAGCTTTACACTCAACCAGCAGCACCGTACCTGGCCTTGGGCCTACGCCTGGCAGGCCGACACCTTAATATTTACCTGCAAAGAGGCTACTTACAGAATACCTCGTACTGTGGTAGAGAATGGTAACGGGTTCTGCTGGGAGATGCCATCTGCCGATGGTGCCATCTACGAGGCCAAAGGTACGTTTGCCTTTATCTCGCAGAAGGCCTTAAAAACATTACAGGAAAAAGGCTACTTTATCTACGATGGTATTACCTGGCGAAAAACAGCCTCGACAAACGATACAATAAAAGTACGTGCTGATATCGATCTTACAGAAATGTGTATCTCATTGAAACACAATCTGCCTCTCGTGCTCGAAATGCGTAATAATCCTTTAGGTATCAATTGGCGTATGGAATGACAAAACGGCTATTAATAGTTATCGCTCTGCTAACATGGGGCTTTGCACTCTATGCTGTTCGTGGCGGCGCTGCGGATGTAAAACAAGAGAGTGAAGCGCGATGGCAGAAGATTGTGGCACTTAAGAACTCATCGCAAACCCAACAGCTGGCCCAAGAGGCCAATATGCAAATGGAATGGTTCGGCTCGCATAACGAGTGGGACAACTACTATCGTACCTGGCAACTAAAAGCCAACGCCCTGAGTGCACAAGGCAAACTACAGACAGCATTGCAGGAAACACAGCGCATGCTGAGCGATGCCCAGGAGCGCGACAACAAGTTAGGACGTGCGATGGCCTATAAACAGATAGGTGTGATTTATCTGAACATGAAGCAGACAGAGCCTGCCGTTGAGGCGCTGAAGCACTATGCCGAACTGATGAAGGACGAGGACGACTTTAACTCTATCAGCAACATCTACTACCGCATTGCCAAGGCCTACGATTATAATAAGCAATACCAGCAGGAACTGCAGGAAACCAACGAGTGGATGCACTTTCTGCTTACCAAGGTTGGCAAGGTTAAGAAACCACATGTTCGCGAATGCTATAACGCCTGCTATCTTGCCCGTGCTGCCGCCTTTATCGGACTGAACAGACTTCATGATGCCCAAATGGCGCTTGACACCGCCCATCATCATGCCCATCTGATTAACACCTCGCTCAGTCTGCACCACTATTATAAAATGCAGGCCCGCTACTATATGGCAGCAGGCGATGCAGCCAACGCACTCCTTTATACCGACAGCGTAAAGTTTATTACCAACGAAAAGGACGATCATAACGATGAGATAAGAGCTCAGGCCCTGATGCAGTTAGGACGAGGGAACGATGCAGCACAGATTTATCAACGCCTGTATCAGGAGAAAGACTCGGTGTTTAGCCACGAAGCACGTCAACACCTCGACGAGTTGAACACCATCTTCCAGGTAGATGAGCTCAAGGAAGAGCAGCAGCACGCCAAGTTCTTCTATACCGTGCTGGCCTCGGCTACTGTGGTGGTTGCACTCCTGATACTGATGCTGTTTGGCTGGCGAACAGCTATCAGACTAAAGCGCATAAACGACAAACTGCGCATAGCCAACGAGAAAGCCGAAGTATCATCAAAGATGAAAAGCGAGTTTATCCGTAATATCTCTCACGAAATACGTACGCCGCTTAACATCGTATCGGGCTTTACCCAGGTACTCACCTCGCCCGAAATTGATCTGCCTAAGACGGAAAAGAAAGATATTCAGGAGCGGGTAACCGAGAATACCGACCGCATTACCAAGCTGATAGACCGCATGCTGATGATAAGCAACATTCACAGCGATGCAAAGATTGAACGCGAGGACCACACCGACATTCAAACCATTGTGGCTCAGGCTATTAGTTACTCTGGCATCGAACAGCGCACACGTCCC
>JAEEGH010014132.1_pt1 | contig 17573 bp, 14 predicted proteins | sample 9134181 | NCBI WGS metagenome assembly JAEEGH01 (sample SAMN16246544, study PRJNA631951) | gut metagenome | biome: gut microbiome; feature: rumen; material: DP-attached | host: Bos | place: Iran: Karaj | collected 2018-10
CTTTAACCGTACAGGTCGAAAAAAGTTTGCAAAACATCTGTTTCATCTGTTTCTGTCTGCATCGTGTTGAATATCAGATGGTTGCATGTGTAACAGATGGAAGCAGATGTGACAAACTGTGCAGACATGATTGAGAAGAGATTGAAGCAGGGTTTAGGTTAGATGACGGAACGGTTTAGGATAGATCACAACATGATATAGCCAAGATCACGACATGATATAGCCAAGATCACGACATGATATAGCCAAGATCACGACATGATATAGCCAAGATGGTGGTATGACTTAGGCAAGACGGCGGTGCGAAACGGCTTAGAAGTGCGCTATGGTTTAGCGCTGAAACGCATGAAAAAGAAAAAGTGGCGACACCCACTTGCTGATGTCGCCACTGTCCTTTATATAGAACCGTTTCGGGGTTCTGCTTGCTTACTTCATCATGACCTTCTTGCCGTTCATGATGTAGAGGTTGCCCTTCTTGGGACTGTTCACTCGCTGACCAGCAAGGTTGTAGATAGTAACCTTACCCGTGTTGTCGGCAGCGATGTTGTTGATACCGGTAACCTTGTTCCACACGATGTTCGAAGTGCGACGCTCGTCAGCACCGTAGTAGATGCTCTGTACGCCTACGTCTGTCCATGTGTCCAGTTCATTGAGGTCTTCCTCGAAATACACGATTATACCACCGCGATAGAAGTCGTAGCCGTCGTAGCTGTAAGGAACCTCAGTCACGTCGGTGTCGAAGTCTTCGCTATAGAGGCTTGAGGTGAAGACGTAAGGCTTCTGCTGACCGTCTTTCTCAATCCAAATGGTGTAGAACAGTTTGCTCTCCAGCAAGGGCTTACCCTCTGTGTCAACGGCAGGAATACTCATATAGACGCTGGGATAGTCGCTATCCTTGTTGAACTTTTCGAAGATGGGATCGGCAGGCGTAGCTGCAACCTCTATAAACTTAGAGATAACCACATCGTTGTACAGCATATAGTAGTCGAGTGAGTCGGCAGCACCGTTCAGAGCCAGTGTCTGGCTGGTGGTGAAGGTGTTGGTCTCAGCATTGAAGTCGAGCACTGCGTCAATCATGTTCTTCTCAGCATCGATAGCCGTCCAGTAGTATGGGAAGGAGTAGCCCCAGAACTCGAGTTCGCCCATGAACTGATTGGCAGGAATCACATACTTGCCTTCAGCATTCTTCGTAGCCTTCACCCACAGTTCGGGCATGTCGGCTGCCAAGCCCTGAATATAGGCATCGTCACCGTCAAAGCCCACCTGCACCTGAATGCTGTAGCCTGGGTGCTCAATGTCGCCCTTGGAGTTGTACTCCTGTGCGTTGGCTGTAAACATGTAGGTCTCGGTCTCCAGTCCCTCAGGAGCCTCGACAGGCAGTACTTTCTCAGGCATGTCGAACCAGAAGATTTCCGACTTGTTCTCCACGCCGCCGCCGGTGTAGATGCTTTGCACACCAATCTTCTTCCACGTGTCGTGAGGCATGTTCAGGTAGATACTGGTGTCATAGATGTCATAGTTGTCTGAGAATCCGTAAGGAATCACCGTCATTTTCTCGGTCAGCCTGCTGAAGTACTCGGGTGTGAATTCCATCAGAGTGTTCTCGTCGTCGATGAAGAACTGGTACGACAGTTTGGATGGTGACATGTTTTTTCCATTAATGTCAACCAGGGGAATGAAAAAGTTCATGACGTCGCCATACTGGCTCTCCTCAATTCCTGTGATGCTGGGTGTGGCAGGAACGGCTGCAGTCTCGTTCACCTTGGTCAGCACGGGGTTCGTAGCCCACAGGTCAATGTAGCGGTTGCCGAGCAGCGAGTAAACGTCGCCAGTAGCTGAATACGACTCTGTTTCGGGATCGTATGTGAATACGGCTTCTTCAACGAAGTAACTGTCGTAATTAGAGTAGGTGCCCAGGAACTGATTGCCGGGGAACGTCACGGTGTTGCCCACCTTCTTACCCTTGATCAGGGCATCGGGAAGGTATGAGCTGAAGCCCTTGAAATAGACATCGTCGCCCACTACGGCTACCGACATGGCATTCGATTGAGCTTCCTTGCTGTAGTTGGTAGAGCTCATGACATATTCCACCAGCTGGGCTCCCTCAGGCAGTGCTACAGGTGTGGGCACGATGAGCTCCTTGGAGAAAGCAGGATTAAGCCAATAGGCATACACGGAGAATTTGTTCTCTTTTGCACATTCACCGATATACTTGGTCTGTGAAGTCAGCGTTCCTGCTTCCTGGTCGAAAGTGAAGACGATGTCAACAATGCTCTCTCCGTCGTTCGAGCCGGAAATCCATTCAGGATACTCAGCATCTTCGTCAACCTGCTGCATGCTGGGGAATGTGGCTGTATTGCCATTGATAGTACCCTTGATCCAAGCATTCTTTGCATAATAGGCCAGGCCAGCCATATAAATATCGCTGCCGTCAACGATTACTTTTACAGACTTCATCTGCTTGGTGTAATCTTCCCAGCCTTCATTACCGTTTACGTAGAACGAGCCGCTGCTGATGAAGTATTCCACTGGCTCAGCAGTTTCGGGAGGGGTCACCAATCCCATACTAAGGCTTCGCGCAAATGTCATCACAGATAACAATGCGGCCATCATCATGAAAGTAAATCTTTTCATAAGCTTTTGTTTTTAAAAATGATTAATTAAAATAATGTACATGACATGTTTTGTGGCCAAAGATAGACATTTTTCCCCAATCTGAAATGAAAATAGCGGAAAAAGTTTTAATTTAGTGTGTTTATTGACCTATTTCGATTCATTCGCTAAGTTTTTGCAGCGGAATACTATCGTTCATGTAGCTCAAAGCCCAAACTATGTCATCCCGATTTGTTTTTCAGGATTACTAAATAATTCAAAAACAGCATGTGGTTGTAGAAAAAATATGTATATTTGCACACTCTTAATCTTTTAGGAATCTAAAAAACGATTACAACAACTAAAAAACTAAAAAACAAAATGGTTAACAGATTCATTCTGAACGAAGTTTCTTACTTCGGTCCTGGTGCTCGCAAGGAGCTCCCCGGTGTTGTGGCACGTCTCGGTTTCAAGAAGGCACTCGTGGTGACTGACAAGGGCCTGATGCAGTTTGGCGTGGCTAAGATGGTGCTCGACGTGATGGACGAGGCTGGCATTGCCTACGAGATTTTCGACGACGTGAAGCCCAATCCCACAGTGACGAACGTGAAGAACGGCATCGAGGCTTGCAAGAAGGCTCAGGCCGACTTTATCGTGGCTATCGGTGGCGGTTCGTCAATGGATACCGCCAAGGGCATTGGCATCGTGGTGAACAACCCCGAGTTCTCAGATATCATCTCGCTGGAGGGCGTAGCCGACACGAAGAAGAAGTCGCTGCCCATCATCGCCCTGCCCACTACGGCTGGTACGGCGGCTGAGACCACTATCAACTATGTGATTATTGACGAGCAGCGCCAGGCCAAGATGGTGTGCGTGGATCCGAACGACATACCCTGTGTGGCCATCATCGATGCCGAGCTGATGTACTCGCTGCCGAAGGGCCTCACCGCTGCTACGGGCATGGACGCTATGACGCACGCCATTGAGGGACTCATCACGAAGGCTTCATGGGAGCTGAGCGACATGTTTGAGATCAAGGCCATTGAGATGATTTACAAGTATCTGCCAGTGGCCGTAAACGAGCCGAAGAACCCCGTGGGGCGCGACGGCATGGCTGTGGCACAGTATGTGGCCGGCATGGCTTTCTCGAACGTAGGTCTGGGCGTCGATCACGGCATGGCTCATCCGCTGTCGGCCCTGTTCGATGTGCCTCACGGAGTGGCTTGTGCCATGTTGCTGCCCACGGTGATGCGCTTCAACATGCCTGCTGCTATGGAGAAGTATGTTGACATTGCCAAGGCATGCGGCGTGTATGAGAACGGCATGACCACCGAGCAGGCTGCCGAGGCTGCTTGCAAGGCCATTGAAGACCTGAGCGCACTCGTTGGCACCAACAAGCGACTGACCGAGCTGGGCATCACGGAGAAGGACATCGAGGCTCTGGCTGAACAGGCCATCAACGATGTGTGCACACCGGGCAACCCACGTCCCGTCACCAAGCAGGACATCATCGACCTGTATCACAAGATTCTGTAATAAAAAAAGGGAGAAAAGCATCTTGCCGCCACCCCTCAGGAGTGGGGGCAATGCCATAGACAGTGGGGTGGGCCATCGTGCTTACCCCATTTTTTTGTCTAATAATAAGGTTCATGTTATTTTTTTTGTTAATTTTGCCGCAGAATTGTTTTAACCGGTAGGTTATTGGTTCAATAAGTAAAAAACAAAAACTATCAAACATAACACCTAAATCAGTATGAGACGTAAACTTTTAGCAACCTTTCTCTTGTCTGCTGTGGCAGCAGCACCGTCGTTGGCACAGAGCGAGCTCTATCCGAAACACTTCGACTTGGAGCAGGTGACACTGCTCGATGGACCGATGAAGACCGCGATGGACCTGAACTTCCAAGTGCTGTTGCAGTATGATGTTGACCGTCTGCTGACCCCATACGTGCGGCAGGCAGGCTTGGCATCGACCACCGACCAGCAGAGCCGGTACTACCAGTGGCTCACCAAGCACCCCAACTTCTCCAACTGGGGAGGCGACGGCTTCGACCTGAGCGGTCATGTGGGCGGACACTATCTCACGGCCCTCGCCCTGGGCTATGCCGCCTGTCACGACGAGGGCGTGAAGGCTCAGCTCAAGGAGCGCATGGACTACATGGTGGCTGTGATGAAAGACTGTCAGGACCAGTATGATCAGAACACCGAGGGACTCTACGGCTTCATTGGCGGACAGCCCATCAACCAGTCGTGGAAAGACCTCTACAAGGGCAGCACCGCTACCATCAACGGCAACTGGGGATGGGTGCCGTTCTACTGTCAGCACAAGATACTTGCCGGACTGCGCGATGCCTATCTCTATGGCGGCAGCGATGTGGCCAAGGAGGTGTTCCGCAAGTTGGCCGACTGGAGCGTGAACGTGGTGAGCAAGGTGAGCGACAGCGACTTCGAGGCTTTCCTGAACTGCGAGCACGGTGGCATGAACGAGTCGCTGCTCGATGCCTATCAGCTGTTTGGCGATGCCAAGTATCTCACTGCTGCCAAGAAATACACCCACAAGGCCATGCTCAACGGCATGCAGACCCTCAGCACCACGTTTCTTGACAACAAGCACGCCAACACGCAGGTACCTAAATATATAGGTATGGAGCGCGTGTTCGAGCAGGATGCCACGGCCACTGCCTATCGCAAGGCAGCCGAGAACTTCTGGACCGACGTGGCACAGAACCGCACCGTCTGCATAGGCGGCAACTCGGTGGCTGAGCATTTCCTGGCTGCTGCCAACTCTAACCGCTATATTGACAACCTGGACGGCCCGGAGTCGTGCAACACCAACAACATGCTGAAGCTCTCGGAGATGATGAGCGACCGCACAGGCGATGCCAAGTATGCCGACTTCTACGAGCAGGCTATGTGGAATCATATTCTCTCCACCCAGGACCCCACCACGGGCGGCTACGTCTATTTCACCACACTTCGTCCGCAGGGCTATCGCATCTATTCGCAGGTGAACCAGGCCATGTGGTGCTGTGTAGGCACGGGCATGGAGAACCATTCCAAGTATGGACACTTCATCTATACCCACGACGGCAATCAGACCCTCTACGTGAACCTCTTCACACCCTCTGAACTGAACGATGCCACCTTCGGCATACGTCAGGAGACCATCTTCCCCAATATAGACAATTCGGTGTCGGCTGTGCCTACGGGCAACACGGCCACTACGCTACTCACCATCACCCGAGGCGGCACATATACCATAGCCGTGCGCCATCCGGCATGGGCTGGCAAGGAGTATCAGGTGATGGTCAATGGTGAGGCTGTCAATCAGGCGGTGGAGCAGGGCAAAGCCAGCTACGTCACCGTGAGTCGCACGTGGAGCGTGGGCGACAAGATCACCGTGTGGTTGCCAATGGAGCTGCGCTATGAGGCATGCCCCAACTACACCGATTACATCGCCTTCAAGTTCGGCCCCATCCTGTTGGGCGCTCAGACTACGGTTCCCACCGAGGCAGAGGCCGCACAAACGGGGCTCAACTTCGAGAAACTGCAGAACGAGTATGGCGGTGCTGGCCGCATGGATCATGCACCCGGCTCGATGGCCACTTCCAAGAACCTCCTCTCGGCTCCGCTGCTCATAGGCCAGCGTGCCGATGTGCTCAGCCGCATTCAGCGCGTGGTGACCAGCGACAACTCACTGCGCTTCACCATCGATGCCAGTCGTAAGGGGGTGGATACCTACAAGTGGAGCACGCTCACGCTGCAGCCCTTCTATCAGATTCACCACGGTCGCTACATGTGCTACTGGTATCAGCAGACCGCTGAGAACTTTGCCAACAGCGACATGGCGCAGACCGAAGCTGCCAATGAGGCGCTACAGGCTCGCACGCTCGACTTCGTGGCACCTGGCGAGCAGCAGAGCGAGGCTGGTCATGAGTACAACTACTCAGCCGACTCCAACAAGGGTTCCTACAATGGCGAGAGCTATCGCGATGCTCAGAAGGGAGGCTATGTGCAATATGCCCTGTACAACAAGACTCAGGTGGCCGACAGCCTCTCGGTCATGTGCCGTTTCACCACTGCCGACCAGGGACGGAAGGCGGTGCTCACGGTCGATGGCACGAAGATTGCCGACATCACCATCCCCTCCAGCTATAAGGGGGCTGTCAATGGCTTCTATAATATAGAGTTCCCCATTCCGGCCTCGTTGGTGAAGGATGCACAGGGTGCGGTCAAGACGAAGTTCGTGGTGCGCCTCGCTGCTTCGGCTGGTACGCTGAATCCCGGACTCTACTATCTGCGCCTCTTGCGTGGCTATAATCCCACGGCCAATGCCTATCGCTTTCAGGCCACCGACTGGACCACAGGCGATTCATATCGTATTCCGGCCAGCAACATCACTTACGACACTGACCGCAACGTGATCAAGGCTAAGAGCACGGGCAACAACAACATTGCGCTGATGCTGAAACATGAGCAGTGCGACTACGACATCGACATCAACCAGAAGTTTCTGGTGGTGCGCGGACAAGGACTGAAGCTCACGTCGGGCGCTTCTTATCTCTGGTGGCTGAATGGCGTTAACCGCGGTTCGCAGGTGGCACCTAATGTTCAGCAGGCTGTCACCGTTGACGGCGCTCAGCAGCAACTCATCGCTTGGGACATGTCGAGGAGCGGACTCTATGACAACTTCACCGGCACCCGTCCCAGTGTGTGCATGGGGCAGACCATCTTCGGGCTCACCTCGTCGAACATCGACGGCTCGTGCGAGATCTACGACATCAATTTCACAACAAGCGTTGACGACTATCTGGCTCAGCAGACCAGCATCCGTCCGTTGCGCTATAACGTGAGTCGCAGTCAGGGCATGACCTATACCCTCGGTGGCATGCAGGTGGAACAGCCTTCAGCCGCTGCCCGTGGAGTCTATATTCAGAACGGTCGTAAAGTAGTGAAGTAGTATGAAGAAAGGATGTGCTTTTCTGATTCTCCTGCCCCTCCTGCTCTTGGTGGCTATGTTCATCACTTGTCCGAAGGAGAATGATCACAGGCTGGCCATCATGAACCTGTGCAATGAGGTGATTGAGGCAAAGGTAGAGCAGTCGGGCGTGAACAAGTGGCTGCAGTCGGCAGGCATCGATCTTGGCGATGCGCAGCAGATGATTCTCGGAGCCACGGGCAATGTGTCGGCCAATCTACTGATGAACAACATGATTCGCATCGACGACTACTATGTGGTCTCTGTGGGTCGTCTGAAGGTAGGCCAGCGTGACTATGTCGTGTCGGTGGGAGTGCTCAATCATGTGTTCACCCCCGATAAGGAAACGGTCATCGAAGTGATGGACAGTTATCTGCGGTAGAAAACAAAAAGAGGGAACAAGGCTCATACCAGCCTTATTCCCTCGTCAGAGATAGTGATGAGTCGTCGGCGATACAGGTCGCCGACGGCTTTTTTGTATGCTTTCTTCGACACCTTGAAGCGGTCGGCTATCAGTTCGGCAGGGCTCTTGTCGCCCAGATCGCAGCGCCCGTCGTTCTCGTACAGATAGCGCAGCAGCACCTCAGCAAAGTCGAGTGTGTGCTGTCGGCCCGTAGGTTGCAGGGTCATGTCAATCTTCCCGTCCTGTCGGATGTGGTCTATATAGGCCGTCAGGCGGTCGCCTGTGTGGAGCGGCTGGAAAATCTGGTTGTCGTAGAGCAAGCCCTGGTACTTGTTGTCAACAATCACCTTGAAGCCCAGATCCGTCTTCTGCCATACCAGACAGTTAGCGGCATCGCCGTGGAGCCCCCCTCTGTCCCCCCGAGAGGGGGATGAATAAAGCGGAGTGTCATTCTTCCTGTCTTCTGGTGAATTGATGGATGGGGAGCCTTTCTTCCTGTCTTCTGGTGAATTGATGGATGGGGAACCTTTCTTCCTGTCTTCTGGTGAATTGATGGATGGGGAACCTTTCTTTCCCCCTTCGGGTGGATAGAGGGATGGGGAGCCTTTCTTCCCCCCTTCGGGGGGATAGAGGGGGGCTATATATCGTTCCACCTTCGCTGTTGCCATGAGTCGATGACTTTCCGTGTCCTCCATCACATACACGATGTAGCTATGTCCTTGCTCCATGCGCTGTTTCTGTTCGCGGAACGGGCAGAACAGGTCTTTCATGGGTCCCCACTTCAGGAAGGCACCATACTGGTTGGTCCATGCCACCTCCAGATAGGCAAACTCGCCCACCTTTGCCAACGGCTGTTCTGTTGTAGCCACGATGCGCTCGTCCTGGTCCAGGTAGATGAAAACATTCAGTTCGTCGCCTATCCGCATCTGCGGTGTGCAGTATCGCTTGGGAAGCAGCACCTCGCCCTCGTCGCCCCCGTCTAAGTAGAGTCCGAAGTCAACGCGCTTCACGATTTTCAGTGTGTTATAGTCGCCAAGTTTCAGCATAATTTTATCCCTCTAAGTTAGTGGCAGGACTCTCAACGAGTAGCCCGTCTCTCATGTGAATAGTTCTGTCGGTGAGTGTAGCCAGTTCCTCATCGTGGGTGACGATGACAAACGTCTGTCCGAACTTGTCGCGCAGGTCGAAGAAGAGCTGGTGCAGCTCCTGCTTGTTCTTTGTGTCGAGCGAACCGCTGGGCTCGTCGGCCAGAATCACGGCAGGATTGTTCACCAGGGCGCGAGCCACGGCCACGCGCTGTTTCTCTCCGCCGCTGAGCTCAGCCGGCTTGTGTTGGGCGCGATCGGTGAGCCCCATAAACTGCAGTAGCTCTTCGGCCCTTGCCTTAGCCTCCTTGTTGGAGCGGCCTGCGATATAAGCAGGAATCATGATGTTCTCGATGGCGGTGAACTCTGGCAGTAGCTGATGGAACTGGAACACGAAGCCCAGATGTTGGTTGCGGAAATCGCTCAACTTGTTCTGTGAGAGCGTAGTGGTATCAATGCCGTCAACCCGCACCGTCCCGGTATCGGGTGCATCGAGTGTACCGATAATCTGCAGCAGTGTAGTCTTGCCTGCACCGCTGGGGCCAACGATACTCACCACCTCACCTTTGTCGATGTTGAGGTCGATGCCCTTGAGCACCTGAAGCGAGCCGAAGCTCTTTGTAATATTATTGATCTCAATCATTTTTTCACTTTTCACTTTTCACTTTTCACCTTTCACCTTTCACCTTTCACCTTTCACTTTTCACCTTTCACTTTTCACCTTTCACTTTTCACTTTCTATGTATCCACCTTAGCAGCAGGTCGTAGATGGAGTTCTCCTCATGGTGCTGAGCCTCGGTGAAGCTCATGCTGTCCTCTTTCTGGTCGCCATATTGGTCGGGGAAGATGATCATGAGGTTAGTACCTGAGAAATACTTCGTCAGCTCATCGGGCAGACGGTCGAGTGCATTCTTATAGCTGATGGTGCCGCGACGGGCGGTAACCACCACAAACAGGTGGTCGGGCTCAATACCGGCAGCCAGCTTGGGCAACTCGTTCCAATGAGCCATGAACTGATACTCGCCTCTTACGCTGGGATGCTCGTTGTTGATGAATTGCTCAATGAGGTTGAGCGACTCCTTTCGTCCATGAAACAGGATGCGGCAATCCAGTTGCTCGGCAAATCGGCACAGCCGTTCCAGCCAGCGGTGGAAGCCAGGCTCCAGTTCCGCCCTTGATGGCACTGCCACCTGTATGAGTCGTAGCGTGCTGAGCGGTTGCTCGAAGCGCGTGAGTATGATCTGCCGGCTCAGACCATTGTAGAGGCTCTGGATGAACTCTCCCCAGAACTTCTGCGACACGTTCGTATGCACGTGCATGCCCATGACAACCTCAGAACAACCCGTCTCGCGGAAGGCATGTTTGATGCCGTTTGCAATATTGGAAGCCAGTCGTACCTGTGTCTGCATGGGAACCTCTGAGGCACTGGCCTGCTGCTGCAGCTTTTCGAGCAGCTGCTGTCCGTCTTCACGGGCTTTCTCGCTGTCCTGATCGTCGTACACCACGTTGAGTGCCACCAGTTCGCGCTGTAGCTTTTGGTTGCGAATGAGTGTAGCCAGATAGACCAGCTGTGGTGCTATCTCAGGATATTTCACGCACACAAGGATCTTCTCGTCGTCTGTGGAACTGCTCTCGTGTCTCGCACCTCGCACCTTGTACCTCGTACCTTGCGCCACGTCACTTAGGCTGATGTCGATGGCAGCTTTCTGAGTCATCATGGAAGAGATGATACAGGTGACGAGAATCATGATGACCACACCGTTGAGCATCAGATTATCGACCAGCATCACGCCAGGAGCCACCTCCAGCCGCATGCCCACCATCACCATTGCGATGGCACCGGCAGCATGGGCCGACGTGAGTCCGAACATCATGTGTCCCTCAGCCTTGGGCAGACGGAACAACAGGCTCGACAGATAAGCTGCCAACGCCTTTCCGAAGGTGCCGAAGAAAGCGATGAGAGCCACGATGAGCCACATCTGCGGACCCTCTGAGAGTGTGCGCAGATTGATGAGCATGCCCACACCTATCAGGAAATAAGGAATGAAGATGGCGTTGCCGATGAACTCAATCCTGTTCATCAGTGGCGACACTTTGGGGATGTATCGGTTCAGAATCAAGCCTGAGAAGAAAGCACCGAAGATGCCCTCCAGACCGATGGCAGCCGACAGCGAAGCACTCAGGAACATGACTGCCATCACAAAGATGTACTGCATGACCTGGTCGCTGTAACGGCGGAGGAAATAGCGCGTGAGGCGGGGGATGAAGAACAGGCTGCCCGCGATGAAGAGGGCCAGCTTCAGTGCGAAGAACACCCAGAACAGCCATCCACTATTGTCGCTGAACGTAGCTGCGAGGCCTGCCAGCATCACCAGCGCCAGGAACAGCGAGATCATCGACGATCCCACACTGAGCATCACGCTCGAGTTGCGCTGCAGACCATAGCGACCCACAATAGGGTAGGCTATCAGCGTGTTCGAGGCCATGATACACCCAAGCAGGAACGATGCCTTGCCGCTATAATTTAATAAGGTGATGGACATGACGTAGGTGAGCGTTAAAGGCACCAGACACGTCAGCAGTCCGAAAATGACAAACTGGCGCGAATTCTTCTTCACACTCTCCATGTCCATCTCCAGACCTGCAAGGAACATGATGTAGTAGAGCCCGACGAGTCCGAATAGTTCAAACGACTCGTCGCGTTCCAGCACATCGAATCCATGCTTGCCAATGAGCACGCCTGCCAGCACCATTCCGATGATGTGTGGAATACGCAGCTTGCTCATGATGATAGGTGCAAACAGCACAATCAGCAACACCACAAAGAAGATGTGCGTGGGGTCGCTGATATGCAGGGATGTCAGGTATGATAGAATTTCCGTCATTTCTGCTTGCAAAGTTACGAAAAAACGAGCAAAGAGCCAAATTTATTTGAGCTCTTTCGAGTGCAAAGTAAGTTCGGCGAAGCCAGAGTTACGAAAAAACGAGAAAAATGCAAAAGAAAAGCTTACTTTTCACAGATAATTTGTAACTTTGCCCACAAATAAAATACAAATATGAAGCAAACGATAGATACTTATAGGCTAACAAGTATGGAAGAGCCTACTGACGAAGTGCTGTCGCAGTTGATGAAGGAAGCGGCAGAAGAGGCCAAACGTACAAACGACGAGGCCACTGCCCGCTATTTCGAGCAACTGAAAGTGGACACTCAGAATATCTGTGCAGCATGGCAATAAATGGGCACAAGCCAGTTCTCATTGTGATTGCCGGGCCTAATGGGTCTGGCAAGACGACCATTACCACAAAGATTCTGCATCATCAGTGGATGGAGGATGCCGTCTATATTAATCCAGACCAGATAGCAAAAGACAGATTTGGTGACTGGAACTCCCCAGAGGCCGTGATGCTGTCGGTGAAGTATTGTGAGGCTTTGCGAGAGCAATGCCTTGTGGAACGGAAAAGCCTCATCTTCGAGACCGTACTCTCTGCCCCCGACAAACTTCTATTCATTCGTAGGGCTAAGGAGGCTGGTTTCTTTGTCCGCATATTCTTTGTTTCAACCAGCCATCCCTCTATCAATGCCTCACGCATTGCACAGCGTGTGATGAAGGGTGGCCACGATGTGCCTATTACAAAAATCATATCTCGCTACTTCAAGTCTATTGCCAATTGCAAGGTTGCCTCACAATTAGCTGACCGCACTTACATCTACGACAACTCCATTGATGGGCAGGAAGCGCAACTGCTCTTCCGCTTTGTTGATGGAAAATTGTTTAAGCAATACGTAAAAGAAGTTCCTGAGTGGGCTACTAAGATAGCAGAATAAAATAGTGTTTAACCAAAATTGACTTCTTCATTTTTCATTTTTCATTTTTCAATCTTCAATCTTCAATTTTCAATTTTCGAAGTTTTCAATCTTCAATTTTCAATCTTCAATTTTCAATTTCCCTTGACATATATTGTGCTTTATGCTGTTTTGGCAAGAATATTTGTCAAAAATGGTGATTTGTCGGGTTTTCTTTGTATTTTTGCGGCCAAAAGTAAGTAAAACCCAAAAGAAAGTAACAAAATGAAAGTAGCTATTGTTGGTGCAAGCGGTGCCGTAGGACAAGAGTTCCTCCGCATCCTGGCCGAGAGAAATTTCCCCATGGACGAGTTAGTGTTGTTCGGTTCAGAGCGTTCAGCCGGACGAAAGTATAACTTCAGAGGCAAGGACATCGAAGTGAAACTGCTCAAGCATGGCGACGACTTCAAGGACATCGACATCGCCTTCACCAGTGCCGGAGCAGGCACCTCGAAGGAGTTTGCCGACGACATCACCCGCTATGGTGCCGTGATGATCGATAACTCCAGCGCCTTCCGCATGGACGACGATGTGCCCCTCGTCGTACCAGAGTGCAATGCCCAGGATGCCCTCAACCGTCCGCGTGGCATCATTGCCAACCCCAACTGCACCACCATCATGATGGTCGTAGTGTTGCAGCCCCTTGAGCAGCTCAGCCACATTAAGCGCATCCACGTGTCCAGCTATCAGAGCGCCAGCGGTGCCGGAGCAGCAGCCATGGCCGAGCTGGAGCAGCAGTACAAGGAGATCGTAGAGACCGGCGAGGTGAAGACCATCAAGAAGTTCCCCCACCAGCTGGCCTACAACGTGATACCTCAGATTGACGTGTTCCAGCCCAACGGCTACACCAAGGAAGAGATGAAGATGTATAACGAGACGCGCAAGATCATGCACACCGATGCCCGTTGCTCAGCCATGTGCGTGCGAGTGAGCTCACTGCGCAGCCACTCCGAGAGCGTATGGATTGAGACCGAGCAGCCCATCAGCGTTGAGGCCGCCCAGCAAGCCATTGCCCAGGCCCCCGGCTGCACCCTCGTCGATGATCCCGCCACCCTCACTTACCCCATGCCGAAGGACACCGCAGGCAAGGACGATGTCTTCGTAGGCCGTGTGCGTAAGGACCTGGCCGACGACAACGGCCTCACCTTCTGGCTCTCCGGCGATCAGATTCGCAAGGGTGCCGCCCTCAATGCCGTCCAGATAGCTGAATATCTGGTGCAAACGAGAGACTTGCCATGCTTTGCATGAGCAAGTCCGAGTGCAGCAAGACATCGACCGAATATGAGAAACTGGAAGCTACATAGCCATTGTAGCTTCCAGTTTTTCTTCTAATGCGTTCTGGTTACGAGGAGAAAACGGATTCAGCTATCTTCCTCAATAATCCTGAAGCTAATGCTGTCTGCATCTTTGTAGTTGTTCCACACAGCCAGGATAGTAACCTTGTCAGCCTGTGGGGAATAAAACAACGTTATCTGGCGGATAGGTAGTTTTCGAATCTCAAATCCCTTATAAGTCACCCCCTGGTAAACCGTGCCAATCAGTGGGAAGTCTGCCAACTGACTCACGTGCTTTTGCATACGCAAGTATGTCTTGCGAGCTGCCGTAAAGCCAAAGTTCTCCAGCACGTAAACTATCTCCGCATCAAGTTCGCGTTTCGCGCTCTCCAGCCACTCAATCTCAGAAGCCATACTTGTTGCAAATCGTGTCAAAAACGGCCTGATTGGATACGTTCTTCTCTTCGCCAGCCTCTGCACGCCGAACTCGTTCCGCTAGCAGCGTATGCATCTCCTCAGCACTGTGTGCATTGGGCGAAGGAGTGTACGGCAACTCCAAGTCCTCGATGGCATCGTTGATGATGACCTCGAGCCAGCGGTCAATCACGTTCACATCCTTAAACGAAGGGTTAATCTTTCTTAACCGAGCTTCATCTATTTTGACAGTTCTTATACACATGACTATGTCTTTTATATTCAGTTGCAAAAGTAACTGTTTTTTAGTTACAGACCAAATGTTTCTGCCTTTTTCTTCTTATTCCGATTACAGCGGCCAAGGCCGTATATATATATTAAATAAGGTGGCCCCACTCTTACTGTTTCGTCATTTTATAAAGCAATAATTTTGTATATTCGTTTGAAAAGTGTAATTTTGCGGCATCAAAATCCATTGAAAAGTGTAGTTTTTGGAATCGGAAATCGTTTGAAAAGTGTAAATAGCTATGTTATACAGGAAGATAACATCCTACTTAGAAGACTATTTGGAGTCAGGTACTGATAAAATCCTGATATTAGAAGGAGCACGTCAGATAGGAAAGTCGTTTAGCATTCGTGAGGTGGGACGACGCCTTTATCAGAATTTCATTGAAATCAATTTCGTGGAGGACGATGAGGGCAGGCAACTGTTCAAGAATGTCCACACGAAGGAGGATTTCTATTTGACACTCAGCATGGTTGCTGGCAACCGCTTGTCAAATCGTGATGACACGTTAGTGTTCCTTGATGAAATCCAACACTATCCGCAGTATCTCACCATGTTGAAGTTTCTGCGTGAGGACGGTCGTTATCGCTATATTGCCAGTGGCAGTCTTTTGGGCATCACGTTGCAGGACACCACCTCTATACCCGTCGGTAGTATTCTACGCAAAGAAATGTTTCAGCTCGATTTCGAGGAGTTCCTTATTGCCAATGGCCTTGGTACAGAAGCCATAGCCATGTTGCGGCAGTCATACGAGGCTCGGAAGAGTCTGACAGAGGAATATCACAATCATCTGATGGACTTGTTCCGTCGTTATCTTTTAGTAGGAGGAATGCCTGATGCCGTTAACACATACCTTGACACTCATAACATTGTTCGGGTGCGCGAGGTACAGGACAGCATTCGAAGCCTGTATGCCGACGATGCCTCAAAATATGAGAAGGAGCGCAGCAAGAAACTGCTCATACGCCGCATCTACGAGATGATTCCGTCTCAGATGGAAAACAAGAAAAAGCGTATCGTAGCTCAAGACATACGTGGAAAGGAAGGCGACCGCTTTGCCCAATATCAGGAAGAGTTCGAATATCTTGTCTCTTCAGGTATTGCATTGGCTGTTCATGCCATTTCTAATCCACACTTTCCACTGAGCGAGTCGCTACAGAAGAATCTGTTGAAGCTTTATATTAACGATGTGGGACTGCTTACCGGTTTGCTCTATCACAATAACATTCGTCCTGTGCTTGACGATAATTGCAGCATCAACCTTGGAAGTGTATATGAGAGTGTAGTAGCCCAAGAACTTCGTGCTCATGGCCACAAGCTTTTCTATTATGACAACCGCAAGCACGGAGAGGTTGATTATCTGGTTGACGACCATTCGCTGATGACTGCTCATCCATTAGAGGTAAAGTCTGGTAAGGACTATAAAGTGCATAGCGCACTGAACAATCTTTTAGCGAATTCCGATTACAATATTCTTGCAGGAACCGTCATTTCAAATGAGCGGGAAGTATGGCAGCACGGTAAGGTCACCTATATGCCAGTCTATTTCGTGATGTTCATGGAGATAGATTCGCCCCATGCCGATGAATCGGAATACAACTTCTGATAGAGCCTGTTCCGTTATTATTTGCTAAATATCCGAACGTTTTGTGTCCATTTCGGAGAAAACGAGTAACTTTGTACAATATACGCGACTTAGGTTGAGCGAGTAGGTAACTAGGATCGGATTAACAAGCGTGCAAAGTATGGACGAAATAAACGATATATATACAGCTATTGCAACAAACGGTTTTTCGGAAAGAACGTTGCAAATGATTAATAACTTAACAAACGACATACAATATGGAAGAAAAGATTTTATTGGATTTACTCTATCAGAGCATGCAGGACTCTGCAAGGGAGGCGCGCCTCTCATTGGGGCGTCCATCGTCGTGCGCTACGCGCGAAGAAGCCTTACAGCAGGTGGCAATGCTGAAAGCGGCAAAGGAAGCGGCCCAGCCAATTGGCAAATAGATGAAGAGCAAGAGCGGCTGCTCGAAGAGTGGGCAAAAGCCTGTGGCCTATGGTTTGATCATTCTGAGAGCATCATTGAGAAGTATTTTGGCCCAATGATTGCCCAAGGCGCAGAAGCCAAAGTCTATTATAAAGCAGGCGATTTATCAGTTGCTAAAGAACGTGCCTCTATCTATTCTACGACTCAAAAAGCCTTAGAAGCTATTGCCTTGCACAACTATCTCTTCCCCGAGACAGCAATGAGGGTTATTGGTTTTACTCGCGATGGTGATGGATTGCTCCGTGTGGTGCTTACCCAGCCATATATACGTTGTCAACGTCTTGCTACCAAAGAAGAAATAAACAAAATGGTGGCTGCAAAAGGATTCCGTGACAACTGGGAGGGACAAGGCGTAAATTACATATCAAGCCGATTAGCTCTGGAGGACATGCACCCAGCCAATGTTTTTATTGACGAGGTAACAGGGATGCCAACATGTATAGATTGTATCGTAAAGTTTGTTACTCCAAGGAATGATGCGCCAAATATCTTGTGAATTATTCAAGCAATAAGCAGATTCATGCTGAGTTTTATCCTGAATTATTCATGAACATTATAACATTCATGTTACGCCGTAGGCATAGATTATTTCCATGAATAATTCAGTTTATATCACGTTACGATTTAGGCTATATCACGTTACG
>JAEEGH010014136.1_pt1 | contig 17570 bp, 17 predicted proteins | sample 9134181 | NCBI WGS metagenome assembly JAEEGH01 (sample SAMN16246544, study PRJNA631951) | gut metagenome | biome: gut microbiome; feature: rumen; material: DP-attached | host: Bos | place: Iran: Karaj | collected 2018-10
GAACGAATATGAAAAAGGATTTCAAAGACAGGCTGGGCTCCTGCGTGAAGGACCTCACCGGCGCCGAAATCAAAGGCATCACCATCGACGAGGAAGGCGGCCAGGTGGCCGTCGTGCTCGTCCCCGGGCGCGGACACGGGCGGGTCTCCCTCTCCCAGCTCCCCGACGTGCTCAAAGTGGCCGACGTGGACATCGTCGGCGGCGACATCACCCTCCTGGGCCCCTATGCAGGCGTCCGCGATTTCGTGGAATCCTGGAACCTGGAGGCCGACGACCCCCGCATCGGCCGGTTCATCGAGATCCTCCGCCGCGAGACCCGCGGCGAGGTGACGAACGTGGAGTTCCGCTCCGGCGAGCTCCTGTACGAGCTGACCGTCCGCACCCTGGACTTCACCGCCCCGGAATACGTCTACATCGAAGGCGTGGACTTCCGGAGCCGGGTCCTCTACTGCTACACCTTCGTGGAAGACATGAACGACATCCTGGAGACCGACTCCTTCTCCATCCTGGGGTACCCGTTCACCGGGTCCATCAAGAGCTAGAGATTCTCACGTCGGCCCGGAGGGCCTCCTCAGAATGACAAAAAAAACTCCGGCCGGATCGGTCGGAGCTTTTTTATGCATTTCAGTTCGATTACTGGGCGTTCTGCGCCTGGGCCTGGGCCTGGAGCTCCTGCTGGAGCTGCTCGAGGGTGCGGCCATCCTTGATGCCGAGGGACTTGCGGGCGGCCGGGGTGAGGTCCACGACGGCGGTCTCATCGAAATAGAGGGCGGAGCCGGAATCGAAGACGGCCACGATGCCCTGGGCCTTCGCGAGGTCCTGGACGGCCTTCTGGGCCTTCTCCATGATCGGGTTCATCAGTTCGGCCTGCTTCTGCTGCAGTTCCTGGGAAATGGTCTGCTGGAATTCCTGGATACGGTTCTGGATGTCCACGAGTTCCTTCTCCTTGGCGTCCTTGATCGCGGCGGTCCAGGTGGCGGACTTCTGCTGATACTGGTTGGCCTTGGTCTGATATTCCTCGACCATCGAGGAGAACGTCTCCTGCGCCTCGTTCTGCATCGCGTTGATCTGTTCGCGGGCGGCGTCGGCCTCAGGGGCGAGCTGGTAGAGTTCGGTGAAGTTGACACGGCCGAGCTTCTGGGCGGAAGCGGCGAGGGTCAGGAGCGCCATGGCGGCAATTGCAAGAATCTTTTTCATATTACGTTGTAGTTTTTAGATTTCGTGTCGGAAGGGGTAAGGCAAAAGTTGTACCAAACGTTAGAACTGCTGTCCGATGACAAAGTGGAACTGGCTTCCGCCGTTCTTGGCGTCGTCGAAGCCGTAGCCCCAGTCGACGCCCAGCAGGCCGATCATCGGGAGGAACACGCGCACGCCCACGCCGGCGCTCCGCTTGATCTGGAGCGGGTTGAACTCGCGGATGTCCGCCCAGCAGTTACCGCCCTCGAGGAAGCCGAGGACATAGATGGTGGACTGCGGTTCCAGGATCACCGGGTAACGCAGTTCGACCGTAAACTTGTCGTAGATGTTACCCGCGTACGTGCCCTGGGCGCTGTACGGAGTGACGCGCATCGGCGTGAGGGAATAATCCTCGTAACCGCGCAGGGAGATGATTTCCGAGCCGTAGGTCATGTAGCCCGACATACCGTCGCCGCCCACCTGGAAGCCTTCGAACGGGGAATAGCCCCAGTTGCGGTTGTAATAGCCCAGGAAGCCGAACTGCGCGCGGCTCATCAGGACGAGGTCGCCCACCAGCTTGGTGTAGACGGCGCCGCTGAACTTCCACTTGTGGTACTCGATCCACTTGTAGCGGTTCGCCGAGCTCCATTCGTTCTGGATGTTGCCCAGGCCGTCCAAATAGGTGGCGTCGTAGTTGACGTCCTTGTAGCTGTTCACCTTGACCTTCTCCCCGTTCTTGTAGGTGTACTTGCGGAGCAGGGAATAAGGCGGGGTGAGCTGCACGGAGGCGGAGAACTCGGAACCCTGGCGCGGGTAGATCTGCTGGTCGGAGGAGTTGCGGGTCAGCGAGAGGGTGTAGCTCAGGTTGTGGGAGATGCCGTCCGTGAAGGCGAAGTAGCTCTGGTACCAGTTCGTGAGCTTATACGTCTGCCAGCTGAGGTTGTTGTACAGGACGAAGTAGTTGTCCGGCCACTTCAGGCGGTTGCCGAGTCCGGCGTTGAAGCCGAAGACTTCGAACATGCGGTCCGTGGAGAGGAGGCCGATGTACAGGTAGGAGTCCGTCATCCTGGAATAGTAGCCGGAGAGGCTTAGGGATGTCGGTTTCTTGCCGAAGAGCCAAGGCTCCATGAAGCTGGCGCTGAGGGTCGTGTAGTAGCGGCCGTTCGTCTGGAAGCGGAAGGATAGCGTCTGCGCGTCGCCCAGCGGGACCGGGCGCCAGGCGCCCTTCTCGAACATCCGGCGGGTGGAGAAGTTGTTGAAGCTCACGCCCGCGGTGGCGACGAAGGTGCGGCCGCCCCAGCCGCCGGAGAGCTCCAGGGTGGAGGACGGCTTCTCGGTGACGTTGTACACCAGGTCCACCGTGTTGTTCAGCTGGTTGGGGATGATGTTGTAACCCTTGCCGTACTGCATGATGGCCTCCGCGTCGAACTGGCCGAGGGAGGCGATTTCACGGATGGAGCGCTCGAAGTCCGTCTGGCTGAACAGGTAGCCCGGACGGGTCATGATCTGGCGGCGGACCACCTTCTCGTTGGTGAGGTCGTTGCCGTTGATGACGATGTTGTTCAGGATGGCGGGCTTGCCTTCGGAGATGCGCATCTCCACATCGACGGAGTCGTTCTGGATGTTCACCTCCACCGGAGTGACCTGGAAGAACAGGTAGCCGTTGTCCTTGTAGAGCTTGGAGACGTCGTAGTCCGTCTGCTTGCCGCCGCCGTGGAGGCGCTTGTCCATCGTGACCATGTCATAGATGTCACCCTTCTTGATCTGGAGAATCTCGTCGAGGACCTCGGAAGGATAGACCGAGTTGCCGGTCCAGGTCACGTTGCGGAAATAGTATTTCGGGCCCTGGTCGAAGACCATGTCGATCGACAGATGCTTGGGGTCCGAGTAATAGACGGAATCCTTCACCAGGCGGGCGTCGCGGTAGCCGGCCTCGTTGAAGGCCTCCAGGACGGTCTTGCGGTCCGTCTGGTACTCCTTCTCCTTGAACTTCTTGGACTTGAAGAAGTTGTACCACTTGTTGGAGTGGGTTTCCTTCATGGCCTTGGAGAGCTTGTACTCCGACACGTCCTCGTTGTTGCCCTTGAAGTTGATGTCCTTGATGCGGACCTTCTCGCCCCTCTTCACGTCGAAGTTCACCCGGATGGCGCTGCGGATCACGGTATCCTTCTGCACCTGGGTGTCCACCTCGCAGAGGAGGTAGCCCTTCTCTTTGTAGTAGCGTTTGATGATGTCCTCGGAGGTGCGCTGCACGTAGTCGGAGAACTCGCGGCCCGGACGGAGGTTCAGGCGCTCCTGCAGGTCCTTCCGCTCGCCGGACTTGACGCCGGAATAGGTCCAGCGGGAAACACGGGGGCGCTCCTTGACGATGATCTTGAACCAGGCGGTGTCCCGGGCCACGTTGATGGAGTCCACGACCATGGCCACGTCCTCGAAGAAACGCTGCGCGACCAGGCGCTTGACGATGCCGGTCACGTCCTCGCCGGGAACGGTGAGCTGCATGCCGGTACGGATGCCGGTCAGCTGCAGGACCTGGTTCTCGCCGAAGTACTGGTTGCCTTCCACCCCGACGCCGCCGACGACATAAGTCTTCGGATTGGCGTAATCTATCTCGATCGATTCCCGCCCTGTCTGGGCCCGGAGGGACATCCCCGCGAGGCCGAGCAGCAGGAGGCAGGCTATCTTGCGTATCATCATCGTTTCTCTCATTATCCTGCAAAGATAATTCTTTTATTTCACTTTTCCATATCTGCGGTCCCGACCGGCGTAGGTTTCGAGGGCGGCGCGGAACTCCGGCTTCCGGAAATCGGGCCAGAGGACATCGGAAAAGACGAACTCGGTATAGGCGCACTGCCAGAGGAGATAATTGGAGATGCGCTGTTCCCCGGACGTACGGATCAGCAGGTCCGGATCCGGGATCCCGGCGGTCACCAGGTAGCCGGCGAAATCGTCCGCCGTCATCGCCTGGACGCCTTCGGGACCCTTCTCGGCCGCGGCTTTCTTCATCGCCTGGAGGATGTCCCACTGCCCGCTGTAGCTGAGGAAGACGATGAGCGTCATCCGCGCGCAGGCGGCGGTCTTGTCCATCAGGGCGTCGATGGCCGCGTTCAGCCGGTCGGACAGCCGGGCGCGGTTGCCGAGCACGACGAAGCGGACGCCGTTGTCCATCAAGGTTTTCACCTCGTTGTGGATGGCCTCCATCATCAGCTCCATCAGGCGGTTCACTTCCGCCTCGGGCCGGTTCCAGTTCTCCTCGGAGAAGGCATAGAGGGAAAGATACTTCACCCCCGCTTCCACGGCGGCTTCGGTGCAGGCGCGGACGCTCTCCACCCCTTCCATGTGTCCATAGACGCGTTCCTTGCCCCGGGCTTTCGCCCAGCGCCCGTTGCCGTCCATGATGATGGAGACGTGCTGCGGTACGTTGTCCATACGTTCGTTATCCGTTGTTTCTCATGTCCTCGCCCCAGAAAAGCCTGGAAGTAAGCGCCCGGACGAACCCGGACTCGGCGAGCCGGATACGCTTGAGCGAAAATTGTGCCATCTCGACATGGATGGTCCAACCCTGCTCGATTTCCATCGTCTGGTTGTCGGTGGACATGGTGGCCACCCCGTCGCGGCTTTCGAAGGCGATGTCCACCTTGGTGGTTTCGGGAAGCACCAGGGGACGCACGTTCAGGTTATGCGGGGCGATCGGCGTGATGACGAGGACCTTGGTGTCCGGCATGCAGATAGGACCGCCGGCGCTGAGGGAATAGGCGGTGGAGCCGGAGCAGGTGGAGACGATCAGGCCGTCGGCCCAGTAGGTGGGCAGCGTCTCGCCGTTCACGGTGACGCGGATGCCCAGCACGGAAGGGCCCTTGCGGTGGATGGCCACTTCATTGACGGAATAAGGGAGCATCCCGATGTTGCGGCGGGCGTTCGGCCCCTTGAGCGTGGCGTTCAGGACCGTCCGGTACTCGATGCTGAAATCGCCTTCCATGAGGGCCTTGAGGACCTCGTCCGGCCGGTTCTCGCAGAGGAAACCGATGCGGCCGTAGTTCACGCCCAGGATGGGGATGCCGATGTCCGAGACGAGATGGGCCGCGGAAAGGAACGTGCCGTCGCCGCCCATGGACAGGACCAGGTCCGTCTCGGGGAGGACGTCGCTCTTGCTCCGGATCTCATACACCTCGCAGGAGGCGGCTTCCAGGTCGGAAAGCAGCCCGGTCACGGAAGGGTCCTCCCGCAGTCCCTCGTTCAGGATGAAATAGCCTATTTTCATTCGCCAGTATCAAATCAACCGACAAAATTACACTTTAAATTATAAAAATCACTAATTTTGTCGCGAAAAAACGACGAAACATGACCCGATTGAGCGTAAATATCAATAAGGTAGCCACCCTGCGCAACGCACGCGGCGGCAACATGCCCGACGTGACCAAGGCCGCCCTCGACTGCGAGCGTTTCGGGGCGGAGGGCATCACCGTCCATCCGCGCCCCGACGAGCGCCACATCCGCTACAGCGACGTGCGGATCATCCGCCCCCTGGTCGCGACCGAATTCAATATCGAAGGCAATCCGATCCCTTCCTTCGTGGACCTCGTGGACGAAGTCGTCCCCGACCAGGTGACCCTGGTCCCCGACGCCCACGACGCCATCACCTCCAACGCCGGCTGGGATACGCTGAAGCACAAGGACTTCCTGACGGAAGTGTGCCGGGAATTCAAGTCCCGCGGCATCCGCACGTCCATCTTCATCGACCCGGATCCCCTGATGGCCGAAGGGGCCGCCGCCTGCGGGGCCGACCGCGTGGAACTGTACACGGCCGACTACGCCGCCGAGTATCCGATGGGACCGGAAATCGCCATCTGCCGCTACCTGGAGACGGCGAAGGCCGCCCGCGCCTGCGGGCTCGGCCTGAACGCCGGGCACGACCTGTCCCTGGAGAATCTCGCGTACTTCGTGAAGACCATTCCCTGGACGGACGAGGTGTCCATCGGCCACGCCATCATCTGCGACGCCCTCTACATGGGTCTGGAACGCACGATTGCGGCCTATCTTGCGGAAATCCGCAAAAAATAGTTATCTTTGCATTCTTGTATTGGAAATATTAATTGTAACATACATGAAAAGAATCATCACCCTCCTCAGCGCCGCCTTCGTGGCCGGCCTGCTGATCGCCGGCTGCAACAACGCAGCCCCCGTCGCCGCTACCGCCACCCAGGCCGACACCACCGCCGCTGCCGGCAGCATCGTCTTCTTCAACATCGACAAGGTCGTCGAGAGCTATGACATGGCGAACGACCTCCGTTCCGTCGTGGAGACCAAGGTCAGCGGCATCCAGTCCGAGATCGACCGTCGCGGCAACAAGCTCCAGAAAGACGCCAACGACTTCCAGAACAAGATGGACAAGGGCCTGCTCACCACGTCCGTGGCCAACGCCCAGTACCAGAAGCTCCAGCAGCAGCAGAACGATTATCAGCAGTACGTGGTCCGCAAGCAGCAGGAGATGCAGGAGGAGCAGCAGGTGATGCTGAACCAGATCATGAACGCCATCGCGGAGTTCGTGCAGGCTTACAACGTCGAGAAGCAGTACGCCCTCATCCTCACCACCTCCGGCGACATCCTCCCGGCTCCCGTGGTGACCGGCAGCGCCGCCCTCGACATCACCGACGAGATCCTCGCCGGCCTGAACGCCGAGTACGTCAAGACCAAGGCCGCCGAGACGAAGTAAGTTCCGGCCCCGATGAAGGTCGCCATACTGTCCAGTTTCTATCCCCTCCGGGGAGGCATTTCCCAGTTCAACGCGAGTTTGCTCGCGGGACTGGGAAAGTTGCACGATGTCAGGGCCTATTCCTTCAAAAGGCAGTATCCTGAGATCCTCTTTCCCGGAAAGACGCAGTATGTGACCCCCGACGACGAAGCCGTGCCCGTCGAGGCGGAAGCCCTGCTGGACACGGTGAACCCTTTCACCTGGGGAAAGACCGCCCGCGCCGTCCGCGCCTGGGGTCCGGACCTCCTCGTGATGAAGTACTGGATGTCGTGGTTCGCCCCTTCGCTGGGCTGGGTGGCCCGGCACGCCGGCGCCCGCTGCAAGGTGGTGCCCGTGCTGGACAACGTCATCCCCCACGAGCCGCACTGGTTCGACAAGCCGCTGACCAAGTGGTTCCTCAATGCCTGTGACGGCTTTGTGACCATGTCGCAGAGCGTGACGGACGACCTCCTCACCTTGAAGCCCGACGCCAGGTACGTCCTGCTCCCCCACCCGCTCTATTCCCACTTCGGGGAAAAGCTCCCGCGGGAGGCGGCCGCGCAGGCGCTCGGCATCGACCCGGCGCGGAAGACGCTCCTGTTCTTCGGCCTGATCCGGGACTACAAGGGACTGGACATCCTCCTGGAGGCCTTCCGGGACCTGCCGGAAGACTACCAGCTCGTGGTCGCCGGCGAGCCGTACGGTTCCTTTGACAAGTACCGGGCGATCATCGACACCCTTCCCGGGAAAGACCGGGTGCACGTGTTCCCGGACTACATCCGGGATTCCGAGGTCAAGACCTTCTTCTCCGCGGCCGACGTGACCGTCCTCCCCTACCGGAGCGCCACCCAGAGCGGCATTTCCTCCATCTCGTACCACTTCGAAGTGCCGATGATCGTCACCGACGTGGGCGGCCTCAAGGGCACCATCGGCGACCGTGGCACGGGAATTGTCGCCCCTGCGGCGGAGCCGGACGCCGTCCGCGGCGAAATCCTCCGCTATTTTTCCGACCCTTCCGTCCGGACGGACTGCGTCCGGGCGATCCGCCTCGAGAAGGAGCGTCTCAGCTGGGACCGCTTCTGCGAGGGCCTCACCGGCTTCGCGGAACAACTGTAAATGATGAACAAGATGAAACACCGCCTTCCGGTCCTCCTGTTCCTGCTCCTGGCCGTCCCGGCCCGGGACGCCTTCGCGCAGGACTACCCGCCGGTCCCTGTCACCGTCTCCCGGTCGCAGGTGAACATGAACGGGAAGACCTACTACGTCCATATCGTTCTCGAACGTCAGACCATCTACGGGATCACCAAGGCCTACGAGGTCACCGAAGCGGACCTCTACGCCGCGAACCCGATGCTGGCCCAGGAAGGGCTCAAGGCCGGTACGGTCATCTATATCCCGACCGTATCCGAGCAGAAAGCGGCGCCGAAGCCGGCTGAACAGGAGAAGCCGGCGGTCAAGGAGCAAAAACCGGCCGTCGTCCAGGAACAGAAACCCGCCGCGGCCAAAGTGCAGCCCGCCCCGAAGGAGAACAAGCCCTCCGTGGTGGACACCAAGCCCGCGCCGACCCCCGACGCGGACGGATTCATCCAGCATACGGTCAAGTGGTTCGAGGACATCTATGCGGTCGCCAAGAACTATGGCGTGACCGCGGAGGAGATCATGGCCGCGAACGGACTCAAATCCAGCCGGATCTCCAAGCGGCAGACCCTCCGCATCCCCTACACCGACAAGGCCAAGGAGAGCCTGAAGAGCCTCCTGCCCGCCGTGACGGAGCCCGCCGGACAGAAGCCGGCGCAGGCCGAGCCCGTCCGGGCCGAAGTCCCGGCCCAGGCCGAGAACCCCGTCGTGGAGCAGCCCGCCCCCGTGGTGACGAAACCCGAGGAGGCCGCCGTCCCGGAGCCGGAGAACGGCATCCTGGACTGGCTGACCGGCGCGACCGGGAACGGCAAGGCCGAACTCGCCCTGATCCTCCCCTTCAACGCCGCCGGAAAAGCCAGCGAGACCAACATGGACTTCTACTCCGGCGTCCTGATGGCCCTGCGCGACCTCGAGAAGGAAGGCGTGAAGACCACCCTGAACGTCTTCGACCTCCAGGCCGGCATCCCCTCGTCCTATGACCTGGGCAAGAACGACTTCGTCCTGGGCCCCATCACCACGAGCGACCTGACGACGATCCTCGGCGTGACGGGCGGACGGGTTCCGGTCGTCTCCCCGCTGGACCAGCGGGCCGGCGACCTGGCCGACACGTACGAAGGGTTCATCCAGGCGCCTTCCTCCGCCGACAGCCAGTACGCCGACCTGGCGGCCTGGGCGGCCGAGGACAGCGTCCGGGGCGACCAGATCATCCTGGTGACGGAAAAGTCCACCAACGGCAGCACGGCGGCCGCCGTCGGCGTCCGTGAGGCGCTCTTGTCCGCAGGAACGTCCTTCGAGGGCGTCAGCTGGACCCAGGGCGAGGGACGTTCCCTCCCCGCCGCGCTCACGTCCCGGCTGACCAAGGGCGGCGTGAACCGCATCATCGTCGCTTCCGAGAAAGAGGCGTTCGTGAGCGACCTCGTCCGCAACCTCGGCATCCTGCTCGGACGGGGCTACAAGATCGTCCTTTACGCGCCTTCCCGCGTGCGCACTTTCGACACGATCGACAGCAGCCTCTACCACCAGTGCTTCCTGCACATCTGCTCGCCGTATTTCGCCGACTATGAGCTGAGCCACGTGAAGGCGTTCGTCCGCAGCTACCGCGCCCTGTACCGGACCGAGCCCAGCCAGTTCGCCTTCCAGGGATACGACCTCACCCGCTATTTCGCCAACCTGGTCGCCAAATACGGTTCGCGGTGGACCCATGCGCTCCGCCAGGTGACCGGCTCCGGCATCCATACGGATTTCCTTTTCGTGCCCGCGCGCAACGGGTCCTACCGGAATACCGCCATCCGCCGGATCGTCTACAATACCGATTATTCAACCGAACTCGTCCGATAGCCATGGAAAGTGTCCGTTGCCTCATCCTCGGCGGAGGCCCCGCCGGATTCACCGCCGCCATCTACGCGTCCCGCGCGAACCTGTCCCCCGTCTTGTACGAGGGCATCCAGCCGGGCGGCCAGCTCACGACCACCACCCTTGTGGAGAACTTCCCGGGCTTTCCGGGCGGCGTGGACGCCAACAACCTGATGGACCGGATGCGCGAGCAGGCCCGGAGTTTCGGGGCCGACGTCCGCAGCGGCGTCGCCACGGCCGTGGACCTCTCCGGACGGCCGTTCAAGGTCGTCATCGACGGGGAAAAGGAAATCGCCGCCGACGCGCTGATCATCGCCACGGGGGCGACGGCCCGCTACCTGGGCCTTCCCTCGGAGGAGAAATACAAGGGAGCGGGCGTGTCGGCCTGCGCCACCTGCGACGGCTTCTTCTACCGGAAGCGCACCGTCGCCGTGGTGGGCGGCGGCGACACGGCCTGTGAAGAGGCCGTCTACCTCGCCTCCCTCGCCAAGAAAGTCTATATGATCGTCCGCCGCGACGTCCTCCGCGCCTCGAAGGCGATGCAGGAAAAGGTCTTCGCGACGGAGAACATCGAAATCCTGTGGAACTGCAACACGCAGGAAGTCCTCGGGGACGGATTCGGCGTCACCGGCGCCCGCCTCGTCCGCAAGGATGGCACTGTCTTTGATATCGACATCGACGGCTTCTTCCTCGCCATCGGCCACCATCCCAACTCGGAGCTGTTCGCCCCCTGGGTGGAGACCGACGCGGCCGGCTACATCGTCACCGAAGGGAAATCCTCCCGCACCCGCGTGGAGGGCGTCTTCGCGGCCGGCGATGTCCAGGATCCCGCCTACCGCCAGGCCATCACGGCCGCGGCGTCGGGATGCGCCGCCGCCCGGGACGCGGAGAAGTTCCTGCTAGAGATCTGAAACACCGAGTCATGAACATGAAACTCAAAACGATTGTCCTCACCCTCGCGGCCGTGGCGGCCCTGGCGGCCTGCAAGTCCCAGTTCGAGACCCTGCTCTCGTCCAACGACGTGGACGCCAAATACAAGGCCGCGATGGACCTGTTCAACGAAGGCAAATACCTGAAGGCCGGCCAGCTCTTCGAGTCGATGGCCATCCTGACCGACGGCACGGAGCGGGACGACACGGTCCGCTACTACTGGGCCCTGTCCAACTACCGCTACAAGGACTTCTACACCGCGGAATCCAACTTCACCAAGTTCATCGAGAAGTATCCGCAGAGCCCCTTCACGAGCGACGCCCGCTTCATGCGCATCGACTGCCTGTACCGCGCCACCCTCCGCTGGGAGCTGGACCAGACCCCCACGCGGACCTGCCTGGCGACGATCACGGAGTACCTGACCGAGTACCCCACCGACGGCCCGCACGTGGAAGCCTGCGTCGAGATGATCAACGACCTGCGCGACCGGCTGGACCGCAAGGCGTTCGAGAACGCCCGCCTCTACTACAAGATGGAGGACTATCTCGCCGCCCGCGTCGCCCTCCGCAACGTGTTGAAGGACAATGCCGACAACGCCTACCGCGAGGACATCCTGTACTACACCGCCATGGCCTCCTACCACTACGCCCGGATGAGCGTCCCGGCCAAGCAGAAGGAGCGCTACCTCGTCTTCGTGGACGACTACCTCAATTTCATCGGCGAGAATCCGGAATCCAAGTACCGCCGCGAGCTGGATGCGATGTACCGTCGCGCCCAGCGCGCCCTGGGCCGCTACGACGGCGTCGACGAGGAGCTGGAGCTCAAGGCCAAGGACTTCGAGCGCGAGCGCAAGGCGATGGATAAAAAATAATTGAAACCCTGTCGGCGAAAGTGCAGTAATAATAATTGGAAACTAAAAAATCAGAAGAAGAAATGGACGCCAACAGCAAGAAGAAAGTACCGGGCAACACCATCACGCGCGACATCCGCACCCTGGCCGCCCCGACCGGCAATATCTACGAATCCGTCGTGATCCTGTACAAGCGCGCGAACCAGATCGCCGCCGCCGAGAAGAAGGAACTCACCAAGAAACTGGAAGACTTCCGCAACGACCGCGACACGATGGAGGAAGTGTTCGAGAACAAGGAGCAGATCGAGATCTCCAAGTACTACGAGCGTCAGCCCAAGCCGGACCTCGTGGCCATCTCCGAGTTCGAGAACGGTGAACTCTACTACCGCCGGGCACAGAGCGCGAACCCGATCGACATCAACGGCGAGGAGTAATGCTCCGCTCGCTCCACGTCCGGAACTACGTACTGATCGACTCTCTGGAAATTGATTTTCCGGAGGGTCTCGTCATTATAACCGGACAGACCGGAGCGGGAAAATCCATCCTTCTCGGCGCGCTGGGCCTGGCCCTGGGCGGGAAGGCCGACGCCTCCCTGGTGGGAGTGCACGGGGATTCCTGTGTCGTGGAGGCCGAATTCACCGTGCCGGAGGACTTGCGGGCCCTCATGGCCGAGTATGACCTGGAAGACAGCGACACGCTCCTGATCCGGCGCACCTTGAACCGGACGGGACGGTCCCGCAGTTTCGTGAACGACGAACCCGTCTCCCTGCCGGTCCTGCAGGCCCTGTCGGAACACCTGATTGACATCCATTCCCAGCATCAGACGCTCCGCCTGGCCGACCCGGCTTTCCGCATGTCCATGCTGGACCATTATGCCGCCTCCGCCATCCCCGGCCTGAACCGGGATCTCACCGCCTGCCGCGAAGCCTGGAACACCCTCCAGGATTTCCGGAAGGAACTGGCCGAGGTGAAGGAGCGGCTGCAGAAACTCTCCGCGGAAAAGGAATACAACGAGGCCCGTTTTACCCGCCTGGAAAACGCGAAACTCCGGGACGGAGAACTGGAGGAACTGGAAGAGGAGCAGAAGCGGCTCGCGCACGCGGAAGAACTGAAAGAATACCTGAACAACTGCGAGGATATCCTCGCTCCGTCCGATGACCGCACCCCGCTCACGGCCGAATTGAAGGAGGCGGGAAAGCAGGTGGCCCGTGCCGCCCGTTTCATCCCTTCCCTTGAACCGCTGGTTCAGCGGCTGGAATCGGCCCGTCTGGAACTGGAAGACATCGTGGAGGAACTGGACGGGACCAACGCCAAGATTGAAGTCTCCCCCGACCGGCTGGAACAGGTGGAAGACCGGATGTCCCTCCTGTACGACCTGATGAAAAAGCACGGAGTCGGAACGGTAGCCGAACTGATCGAGGTTCGGGATCGCCTCTCGGAGGCGCTGTTCGATTCCACGGCGCTGGAAGAGCGGAGGGCGGAACTCGAAAAGAGCGTGACGCGCGCGGAAAAGGCCTATGATGCGGCGGCCAACGCCCTGCATACAGCCCGCCAGAACGCATCGGAAGGCTTCGCTTCCGCCATCCTGGCATCGCTCTCCTTCCTGGAACTGGACCACGCCGTGTTCACGGTGGAATTGGCTCCCGCTGCGGAAGGGCCCTCCGGCCGCGATGCCGTCCGCTTCCTGTTCTCATCGACCGGAAAAGCCCCGCAGGACCTTTCCAAGGTCGCCTCGGGCGGTGAACTCTCGCGCATCATGCTCAGTCTCAAGGCGATGATGGCCCGCTTCACGGCGATGCCCGCCCTCATCTTCGACGAGATCGACACCGGCGTGTCGGGCAGTGCCGCGGACCGGATGGGACAGATGATCTGCCGGATGGGCGAAGACATGCAGGTGTTCGCCATCACCCATCTCCCGCAAGTCGCCGCCAAGGGGAATGCCCATTACCTCGTGACGAAGGAGAACGATGTCACGGCCATCCGTTCCCTCTCCCGGGAGGAACGGATCCGGGAACTTGCCCGGCTGCTCAGCGGTTCCGTCATCACCGACGCCGCCATCGCCAATGCGCAGGCGCTGCTGGGTGACCCGGCCCGCTGATTTTGAATCGTTCCAGATTAATCCTATCTTTGTAACCGATGGCAGCCCAGACCAATACCCCGATGCCCACGATGGACGAGTTCCGCACCCGTCTCAAGCGTCATGGCCTCAAGGCTACGCGCCAGCGGCTGGAAGTGCACCAGGCAATGATCGACCTGGGCCACGCATCGGCCGACATGGTCACCGAGGAAATCCGGCGCCGGGGAGTCGTCAAGGTCACGGTCGCATCGGTGTACAACATCCTGTCACAACTGGCGGACCTGAAGATCTACAGCCGGCGGCTCAGCAGCAACAACAAGATGTATTTCGACATCAACAGTTTCCGCCACATCCACCTGTACGACCGGGAGAACCACCGGTTCCGCGACATCTTCGACGAGGAACTGGCCGAACTCGTCCAGACACACCTGAAGCGGCGCAAGTTCCGGGGATTCACCGTCGAGGACATCGACATCCAACTGATCGCCCGCCCCACCCGCAAGTCCAAGACCGTATGAAAAGGCTGATTCCGCATATCCTGCTTTCCTTCCTGCTCCTGCTCTCCGCCTGCAACCGGAAGGAGAATGTCATCTATTCGGGCCTAGAAGCCGGCACCATGGACGCCGGCGTCTTCACGTCCGACAGCCACACGAAGATGACTGTCGTCGGCAATGATGGGAACTTCGACGTCCGTACCTCCCGCCGGGTACTCATCCGCTTCGAGACGCATCCCATCACGGATTCCGACCATATCGACATCGACCTGCACGGACTCCTGGATGCCGCCATCATGCCACCCGAAGAGGTGGAATCGCTCCCGCAGAACCCGGACGGCCTGCCCGTCCAGATTACCGATGCCTGGTTCAGCGCGGATTACCTGAACATCCTGCTCTCCTTCCCCGGCGAAGACGCTTCCCCGCATACCCTCTCGCTGGCTTTCACTGCCAGTCAGAAAGGGATTACCCTCCGTCTCCACCACACAGGTCCCGCAGATGTTACCGACACGGACAAGGCCATCTCGGCCTTCCTGTCCGTCCCCGTCGCCGACCTCCGGCAGGCCTACGAAGCACAGGCCATTTCCCATGGTAAGAAACAGGCGGATTACCCGATGCCTGTCCTCCTTCAATGGACCGCGCGCACCCTGGAAGGAGGCCCTCTGACCATCTACGAGAAGAAGGGAGCCTACTTGCCGCCCGCAACTAACTGATTTTTTTCAACTCTTCCCTTGCAGGGAACGATTTTTTTCGTACCTTTGCAGTCCCATACATGGTGGATGTAGTTCAGCTGGTAGAGCATCGGATTGTGGTTCCGAGTGTCGTGGGTTCGAGCCCCATCATCCACCCAGAGACGCTCCCGAGGTATTCGGGGGCGTTTTTTCGTTATATTTGCTGTAAAGTCACAAGGTTATGAAGAAGAAACTGGTCGTGATCGACGCATGCATCCGGGGGGAGGAATCCCGGACGAGGAGGATTGCGGAGCCTGTTATCGAGGCCCTTGCCAAGCGTTATGAGATAACGAGGTTCGATCTCACGAAGATGCCGATGGAGCCGCTGACGCCTGAAACCTATGCCCAGCGGGCGGCGGGAATCGTTCCCGAATGGGCCCTGGAGGCATCCAGAGCGATTGCGGAGGCCGATCGGATCGTCGTTGCGGCGCCGTTCTGGGACATGAGTTTTCCGGCGGTGGTGAAGGTTTTCTTCGAGCATGTCTCCCTGTTCGACATCACTTTCACGGACAACGGGCGGACCTGCGTGGGCAAGTGCAAATGCGAGAAAGTGATGTACATCACCACCCGGGGCATGAACATTCCGACCGGCGACGCCCGGGAGCAGGGCTCGAGTTACCTGCACGCCCTTTCCGAGTTGTGGGACCTGGGGACAGTCCTCACCGTGGCCGCCTGGAACATGGACTACGCCACGCCGGATGAACTCGAGGAAAAGATCGAGAACACCACGCGGTTCGGACTGCGACTGGCGGAAACCTTCTGACAATGAGCCTGCTCGGACTGCTGGTCGCCATGGCCCTCCCCTTCACGACTCCTTCCTATGATGTGGCGGTGGAACAGGATGTTCCTTACGCCACGGTGCCGGGATACTATACCCATTCCCCCATCGGCGACAAGATCGCCACGGGAAAACTGCTGTTCCATTCGGGGATTCCCAAGCCCGTCACCCTGGAGATGGACATCTACAAGCCGGTCGGGGACGATCCTTCGGCGGAAAGGCCCCTGCTCCTGATGATGCACGGCGGTTCCTTCTTCATCGGGAACAAGCAGGAGCCCGGCCAGGCCGGCTGGTGCCGTTATTTCGCATCGCTCGGATACGTGGCCGTTTCCATCGATTACCGGCTCGGGTTCCATTTCCGGAAAGAAGAGTTCCGGGAGGCGGAGATTCGGGCGCTGGAAGATGCCGATGCGGCCCTGGAATTCCTGCTGAAACGGGAGGATCTCCGGATCGACCCGCAACGCGTTTTCGCCGCCGGGACCAGTGCCGGCGCCATGACGGCCCTGAGCCTGGCCTTCCGGCTCTATGGGGATGTGCCCATGAAAGAGGTGTCGCCCCGGCTGCCCCAAGGGTTCAAAATCCGGGCTGTCGCCAATCTCTGGGGATCCGTCCATGACCTTTCTGTGCTGGAGAACGCCCGTGTGCCCATCCTTTCCTTCCAGTCCACGGCCGATCCGGTGATGCCGTACGATTTCGGCTATCCCATCGGATGGGCCGGGAAACTGCTCTCGGACCCGATGTACGGGACGCATGCCGTCTATGAAAAAGCCCTGGAACTGGGCCTCCGGGCGGAGCATCACCCCTGTCCGGAACCCGGGCACCGGATCCATCTGGACAAGGCTTTGGAATACACGCCCGTTTTTTACCGGATCCGGGATGCGATGGTCATATTTTTCGCAGAAGAAATGGAATAATTTGTTATCTTTGTAAATTGAAACAACATCACTGATATGGCAAAACGAGAAATCAAGTTCTCCCTGGTTTACAGGGACATGTGGCAGAGTTCCGGCAGGTATCAACCGCGCGTGGACCAGTTGGTCCGGGTGGCTCCGGCCATCGTGGACATGGGCTGCTTCGACCGGGTGGAAACCAACGGCGGCGCCTTCGAGCAGGTGAACCTCCTCTATGGTGAGAATCCGAATGTCTCCGTGCGCAGATGGACGGCTCCCCTCCGCAAGGCGGGCATCCAGACCCATATGCTGGAACGTGGCCTGAACGCCATCCGCATGTATCCTGTCCCTGCAGACGTCCGTGAACTGATGTTCAAGGTGAAGAAGGCACAGGGCACCGACATCGCCCGCTCCTTCTGCGGTCTGAACGACCACCGCAACCTCAAGCTCTCCATCGAATACGCGAAGAAGGCGGGCATGATTTCACAGGCCGCCCTGTCCATCACCCACTCCCCCGTACACACGGTGGAATACTACCTGGGCGTCGTCGAAAAACTGGTCGGATACGGCACCGATGAAATCTGTCTCAAGGACATGGCCGGCGTCGGCCGTCCGACGGAAATCGGCCAGATCGTGGCCGGCATCAAGAAGAAGCACCCGCATATCAAGGTCCAGTACCACGGCCACACCGGCCCCGGTTTCTCCCCGGCTTCCATGCTGGAGGCGGCTCGCGCAGGCGCGGACTACCTGGACTGCGCCGTCGAACCCCTCTCCTGGGGCAAGGTCCATCCCGATGTGATTTCCATGCAGCAGATGATGAAGGCCGACGGCTTCCTGGTGAAGGACGTCAACATGGACGCCTACATGGAGGTCCGCCGCCTCACGCAGGAGTTCATCGACGACTTCCTGGGCTACTGGATCC
>JAEEGH010014138.1_pt1 | contig 17569 bp, 7 predicted proteins | sample 9134181 | NCBI WGS metagenome assembly JAEEGH01 (sample SAMN16246544, study PRJNA631951) | gut metagenome | biome: gut microbiome; feature: rumen; material: DP-attached | host: Bos | place: Iran: Karaj | collected 2018-10
ATTTCCCTGAGCATGTGGCGCTCGCCTTTGACCGCGTGCCCGGTATTCTTCGCGAATGCGGGTTTGACGGCTTTCATGTGTATAAAAAAAGGAAGCCTGAATTCTTCAGACTTCCTTAAGCAATCCTTCGTTATACTCTGGAGAGATATTCTCCCGTTCTCGTATCGATCTTGATCACATCATCCTGATCCACAAACAGCGGAACATTGACGACCGCGCCGGTCTCGACGGTTGCCGGTTTGGTTGCACCCTGTGCCGTATCGCCCTTGAAGCCGGGCTCGGTCTCCGTGATCTTCAGTTCCACGAACAGCGGCGGCTCCACTGCGAACACATTGCCGTTGTAGGAACAGACCTTGACCATTTCGTTCTCTTTCACATACTTCAGCGCATCGCCGATGGTCTCCTTATCGAGCGCCACCTGATCATAGCTTTCCACGTCCATAAAGTTGTAAAGGCCGCTGTCCTCATACAGATACTGCATGTCCTTGCGGTCGATCCTGGCCGTCGGGCATTTTTCTGTCGGGCGGAAGGTTTTTTCCACCACGCCCCCGTTGATGATGTTCTTCAGCTTCGTACGAACAAACGCTGCGCCCTTGCCGGGTTTCACATGCTGAAATTCAATGATCTGATATACATTACCTTCATATTCGATGGTAATGCCGTTTCTGAAATCACCTGCTGAAATCATTCGCTATCCTCCTTGTTTCTTTGTAACTCTTCCGATCCGAAGCGTTACCTTTCTTTCAAAAACACAAATTCCCGTCTATTTTAACCGAACGCAGGTTATATTTCAAGCATTTCTTATATTCCCCTTTTTCCCGCCGTATATCACAGCCTCACGCGCCCGATAATACCTCCGGTTTTGCCGGTCAGCTTTCTCTGTTTCTCTTCTCGATGTCCATGATGCAGGCCACGCGTTCCGCATGCCGTCCGCCCTCGAATTCAGCGGTGAGATAGGCCTTCACGATCTCCTTCGCCATCTCGGGTCCCACGATCCTCGCGCCGAAGGCGATAATGTTTGCATCATTGTGCTGCTTCACGAGCCGCGCCGTCACGGGTTCGGAGCAAACAGCTGCCCTGATCCCCCGCACCTTATTCGCCGCGAGCGAGATCCCTACGCCGGTGCCGCAGATCAAGATCCCGCAGTCCACCTCGCCGGCGGCCACGGCCACGGCCACCTTCTCGCCGTATTCCGCGTAATTTGCCTTCGCCCCCTCATCTACGCCGAAGTTCACGACTTCATGCCCCATTTCCTTCACGTACTCCGTGATCTCGTTCTTGAGTTCGATCGCTGTGTGGTCATTTCCGATTCCGATTTTCATGTATCCTTCTCCTTTCCTTTCGGGTCATCGTCCTCTCTATGGAAACTATGATTAAAGCGTTTCCCTATTCTTTAAAATGAATTGCTTCCGGCCGCCCCGAGGCCTTACGGTCCAGCTTCCAAGCCGCAAGCACAAAAAACTCCAGCATTCTCTTCAAAACGATCTGGATCTCCTCCTTCGGATGGATCTTTCCGACCATGATCGTATAGATCCCCACGCGTTTCGCGCCCCAGCAGTCCGTAAAGATCTGATCGCCGATGAAAACGGTGTTTTTTTCCGTCGTCCCCATGCGCTTCATGGATTCTAAGTAGCCCGCCTTTTTCGGCTTTCCGGCCTTGCACAGGTACGACGCCTCCACAAGCTCGGCAAAAGGCTTCACGCGCGCGTCCCCGTTATTGGAAAGCAGCGTCGTTTTATAGCCGATCGCATGAAGCCTCCGGAACAAAGCGATCGCACGGTCATCCGCCGGCGCGCCGTGCGGGACAAGGGTGTTGTCAATATCAAAGATCAAGCCCCGCATTCCTTCGGAATACAGGGTTTCAAAGTCAATGTGATACGAAAGGTCTATCCTTTCGTCGGGAAAAAGATTGGAATTCATGAAACGATTATATCAGAAAAAAAAGAAATAAAAAAGAGACCGTTTAAGATTCCTTAAGCGACCCCTCTTTTGATCAAAGATTGAAGTTTTCTCCGCTGATCACCGCCAGAGACGGATCATAGCTGGACAAACCCTTTGCGAAGAACTGGTACTGCTGAAGCACCCTGTCTTCCTTCATATCCGAAAGCGCCCTGGTCAGTGCTTCGGGCCTTTTGGTTTCATAGACTACTCCGGATTCCGCGGCCGTATCCTTCGCAGCCAAATTTTCCTTCCCGTGTTCCGGAAGCTGGTGTTCCACAGGGAGGTTGTTCGGTATTTTGTTTTCGTAAAATCCATTATAAGGTCTTATTCCTGAAATGTTCATTCTGCTCGTATTCCTTTTCTCCCTTTTGAATAAGACTCGAAAGCTTTCTTGTCCTTATTACATTCGGGATGGCCTGTTGTTTTTTCGGTGTCACAATAAGTATCGGATAAAATCCGTGCGACTTAACCCCTTAATGAAAAATTATTCGCAAAATTATTCGTCCACGATCTTTTTGAGCTCATCCATAAAGGTGTTAACGTCCTTAAACTCCCGATAAACAGAGGCAAATCGGACATAGGCCACTTCATCCAGGTTCTTTAATTTTTTCAGAACGATTTCCCCGATCTCGGCACTCGGGATCTCTTTATCCTCGCTGGCGAAGATCTCGGCTTCCGCCGCGTCGATCATGTCATTGACCTGATTTATGGAGACCGGCCGCTTATGGCAAGCTCCGAGCACGCCGGATTCGATCTTTCCGCGGTCATACTGCTCGCGGCTCTGATCCTTCTTGATCACGACCATCGGGATCGATTCGACTTTTTCATAGGTAGTGAAACGTTTCCCGCACTCATCACACAGTCTCCGTCTACGGATCGAGGTGTTGTCGTCTGCAGGTCTGGAATCGATCACTCTGGTATCTTCACTAGAACAAAAAGGGCACTTCATAAAAAATATCCTCCGCCGCGGTTATTACACCGTACAGAGGATATTATATTTATTTTTAATATGATGTCAACTTTTTCGCGGGGAATTTTTGGTAAATTTTTCCTATATTGTCTGTCTCCTATCAAAAATCCGGTATGCAAGACACATCATCGAAGCGCAGATTTATACATTAAATCGAAACAGTATAATATCCCCATCCTGCACGACGTAATCCTTCCCTTCGAGCCGCAGCAGGCCTTTTTCTTTCGCTGCAGCGTGGGTGCCGCAATCCATGAGGTCCTGATAGGAAAGCACTTCGGCGCGGATGAAGCCGCGTTCGAAGTCGGTGTGGATCTTGCCGGCAGCCTGCGGGGCCTTGGTGCCCTTCTTGATGGTCCAGGCCCTGGTCTCATCCTCTCCGGTCGTCAGGAAGCTGATGAGGCCGAGGAGATCATAACTCGCCTTGATGAGCTTATCAAGCCCCGATTCCGTGAGCCCAAGATCCTGCAAAAACTCCTTCTTCTCGTCCTCTTCCAGCTCGGCGATCTCCTCCTCGAGCTTCGCGGAGACGACAAAGACCGAGTTCCCTTCATTTTTCGCATATTCCCGCACCTTGGCGACGTGTTCACTTCCCGCGCCGTCATCCGCGAGTTCCTCCTCGGTCACGTTCGCCGCGTAGATCACGGGCTTTGCGGTCAGGAGGTTATAGCCCGCAAACCAGGCAGCCGCCTCCTCATCTTCCGGTACCGGGAAATCCGCCGCATTCTTCCCGGCCTCGAGATGCGCCTTGATCTCATTCAAAAGCGCCGCCTCTTTTCCCGCCGTCTTATCCATCTTCGCGGTCCGCCCCACCTTCGCGATCCGTCGTTCCAGGATCTCCAGGTCAGAAAAAATGAGCTCCAGCCGGATCGTCTCGATATCGCGCACCGGATCCACGCTGCCGTCCACATGCACGACATTCGGATCCTCAAAGCAGCGGACCACATGCACGATCGCATCCACCTCGCGGATGCTGGCCAGGAACTGGTTCCCAAGGCCCTCGCCCTTGCTGGCGCCCTTCACAAGCCCCGCGATATCCACGAATTCAATGACCGCAGGGATCGATTTTTTAGAATGATACATCTCCGTCAGCACCCTGACCCGCTCATCCGGCACCGTCACAACGCCCACATTGGGGTCGATCGTGCAGAACGGGTAGTTGGCGGCTTCCGCCCCCGCCTTCGTCAGCGAATTAAACAGTGTGCTTTTTCCAACATTCGGCAAGCCGACAATTCCTAATTTCATTTTTCTATCACTTCTCCTTTATTTTCAAGATTTCCGAGGATTTATGAATACCAGATCCTTCATCTTAAGGGTTTTCATCTTACCGCTTTTGGGATCATGACTTGTCGCAGATCCGGTTGATCATCCGTAGGATGCCTCAACGTTCCCTAATCCAGGTCATCTATGACTCCCTCTTTGTTCTCCACAACCTTTTTGCCCTCCTTAAGATTCTCCGCAAGGAAGCCATCAATGATTTTGTTCATTTTTTCGATATAGGCGGGATCATTCCGCTTTTCGATGTATTCATCGATGTAACGCAGGCTCATATCGTATAAGTAATCATTCTTCACCTCTTTGCGTGTGAACTTTTCTCCCAGTATGTTCGTATCTGTCCGGGATTTTATCGCCTTTTTATTATCCAGCTTCACCAGATATCTCGTCTCTTGCTGCAAGCTATCATAATCGGTATCCTTGGCAATGGCTCCGAAGGTGATCTTTTGTCCCTCCTTGCTGTAGGGGTCTATCTCCCTGCGTTTAAGCTCGGCATATGGATCATCAAAGTCATTCACCGCGCGAGGGCTCTTTACTTCAGAGAGTTTTTTATTGGCAGCCTTATATTTTTTGTAATCCAGTCCCTCCTCATATGCCGGATACACAGTGGTGTTGGAAGATTTTCCTATTGCGGCATTGCCGTGTCCATAGCCAAAAAGAGCGTAATTCAGACGTATATTGGTGATTGAATGGTACTGGGATCCTTCCATCAAAAATGCCAGCACCCTTACCTTGGGATCTGCCTTTTTGAGGTAATAGCCTCTGTGATTATAAAGGATGTTGGCAAGGGTATGTGAAAAAGAGAGATGCCGTATGGCCTTTTCCTTATGCTCCCTGATGTAATTCACATCCATAAGCTGCCTGGAGGAAAACAGCAGCTCATTCATTTCATTCATAATATAATCCAGATGATCCTTTCTCTCGGAAAGCTTGCCTGACCGAAATGTTTCATACGTCTTTTTGTTTAACTCTCTGGTCTTTTGATCCTTCTTTGTCAGGGGCTCTCCCTTTTCATCCACCTTTATGGGACGATGCATGACGTAAAAATCTCTGCAGTCGGTGCCGGGCATCTCCTTCCGAAAAACATTGACTTCTTTGCGAATCTCCTCCGGCATATTGTACTGGATGGTTCTTTTGATCTCATAGGTAGCCCTCGCGGAATCCTTCAGAACCTTCAGGTCTTCCTTGGGGATGCCGGAGTTCTTGTATTGTTCATCGATCTCTCTGAATTCCTCCACAAGAGCCATTGGCAGATCCTTTTCGTTCTCGCTGTAGGGCTTATCCTTCTTTTCATATTTGCCCGTGTAAACCATAAGGCCGGGTTCCTTTTGTTCTTCCTGTTCCTCCTGTTCTCCCTGCACGTATTCCAAAAGCTTGCCGGCATATTTTTTCTCTTCGTCGCTGAGCTCTTCTTCGGCAGCAAGGGACTTCTTCAGATTTTTAAGGTAATTTGCGGCTATTTCTCTTTCCTCCGGGTTCCCTTCCCCGGCCTTCGAATAGCACTTCAAAACAAATTCCCCGGCCAATCTGAAATCGCCCTTTTCTTCAAATTCCTCGAGTTTCCCTTCGATATAGGCCTTCTTCGCCTCCTTGTCGTCCTTCTTCAGGTAATAACCCGAGATCGCCTTTGCCTTTTCAAACATCGCCCTTCGCAGCGCATCAAATTCGCTGCCCATAACACCTTTGATCTCACCGCTTGATCCGACGTTCTTTTGCATGAACACCGCATAGGACTGTACTTTTCTCATGAGCTTTTCCTGCTCCGCAAGCTCCTCCCTGATGGTGTTTAACTCCTCCTCTGATTTCGCCTCGATGTTAAGGTTCAGATCCTTTTCCTCAAACGCCCTTATGGTGCGCATTTCTGTGACCTTTCCATTGCAGGTGATCCGGACCGTAACATACAGATTCTCGGGAACGACAAAATCCTTTTCGAATTTCTCCAGCATTTTCCAGCGCTTATCGTCCTTTGTGAGGCAAATGCCGTGTTTCATTCTGAAATTCGTAAATTCCTGCGCATCCTGAAAGAGCTTCGTATTAGACTCCGGCGCCATCTGATCCACTTCCCCGTTTCTCCTGATAAGACCGGGATCCACCCTGTTCATGACTGCATTGAGATATTGTATCGGATACTGCTGATCTTCGTCAAAATACGGATTTTTGTTAAACGTCACACCATCACGGCGAATGGAAAAATCGGTGCTGCCCGGAAGTTCCATTGAGTATTCCTGGTAGATTTTCTCTAAATTGCACCTCTTTTCATACTCTCTTCTTCTCTCCCTGTATTTTTCCAGTTCCCCCGAATACGCTCTCCGCAGTCTCGCCGGGAGCTTCTTGAATTCCCTGCTGTTCTTGAAATTCACGATCATCCTCTGCTCGTTGGCGATGTCCACTCCACCAACATTAAAGCCCTGATCGTAATCCGCCGTCAAAAGCGTTTCATTGCTAAGCTCCTCATCCGTAAATTCCGGGACAGGAAGCTTCTCGGCTTTCATTTTCATAAAATCAAACATGCTCTCCGGAGGATAGACATTTTCGTCATCCATATTATCTTTATATTTCTCTTTGTTTTTTTCACAGTAAGCCGTATATTCCGTGATGATCTTATCCGCCATGTCAGACTGTCTCTTCGCATCCGCCTTCCCGTTCTTTTCGACATTTTTATTCAGATAATCTTCCAGAGCCTGGCTGTCCATGCCCATCCAGAAGCCGGTCTTTTTCTGCTTCGGGATCTCCCATCCCTGAAGTTTCTCTATCCTTCTGTCATAGTCCTCCTTGATCAAATGAATGAGCTTCAGCCTTTCATAGAATTCCGCCCCATAGTGCCCTTCCGGAAGACCTCTGTTTGCGAAATCAGGATCTTTCTTTTCCCCGAAATAATCCTCATACATGAGGTCAAAATACTGCAGCTTCTTGTAATTTTTTACAAAGTTTTTCTTGAATTCCTCCTCGTTCTGATAGCGGAACTCGTCAAATTTTACCTCAAAGACCTGATTCCTTGTAGAATTCTTAAGGAAGCTCCACTCCTGGGTGGCATAATCACTCACGCCCTTAAGCTCTCTCGCGTCGTTCATCCCACAGTACATGATGTTCTGGGAGAGCATGTCTTTCTCCTTCTCCAGCCTGTCTGCGCCAAACCTTCCGATCAGGGCCTTTATAGTTTCACAGCGATCAGCGTTTAAGGCGTCAAGGAGCTTGTCACCCTCCGTATCCATGCCGGTCTTCCTTTTCCTGACGTCATCCAGCACCTCGATGCCGGAGGTTTCAAAGCCCTCCACCTTTGTCTCCTCCACCTTTGTCTGTTCGCCGGCGTCTGCCTGATACAGCGGAGACTCCGCCGTCAGGAAATCCTCGTCGGCTCTTAAGGATATGGCATCGTAATTCTTGATTCCGAGGTTCTCCCCCACCTTCCTTACGTCCTGCCAGATGTCCTTCGCCCACCGGCTGGAAAGCTTGAAGACGCCATGCTTGTATTTATGCCCCCAAAGCCTCGGCACACCGCGGTAAATGGGCTCGATCGTCGCCTGTGGAATGATGCAGAGGCCCTTCAGGTATCTTCTGAAAATCTTTCGTCCGTCGTCGATTCCGGACCACCCTTCCGTCGGATCGTTGTTTACCCTCCATCTCTTCTTGCTGCCGGCAAGCTTCGACACCCCGTTGAACAGGCAGGATGCCAGTTTAAGCGGGGTCTTCACGACCTTTCCGGCCAGGTTTAAGGTGTTGGCAACGGTCGCCGTGGCAAGACCAAGGGTGCGGTCCAATAGCCCGCCTGCCGCCTGATAGCCCATCAGGGCTCTTAAACCGGTATTTTTCATCCCGGTCTTTGTCCATGACCAGGCTCTTTTGTACCATGCGGACAGCTTTCCTTCCTCTTTCTGTTTGCGGCGCTTGTCGCGGTAGGCCTGGTTTCTGATGTCGATCTTGTTGCCAAGCTGCAGGTAATGCCCCCAGGTCGGCATCACTGTTTTCCGGAGAGTCAGGTGATCGTTTTCGTACTTGGAATCCACGGAGCTTAGGATACTCCTCCTGTAATCCGAGAGGTGAAAACGCATGTTGTCCATCTCAATCTTTTCCTTCAGCCGAAGGACCTGATCAAATCTCGCTTTCCCCCTTCCGAACTTGAACATGTGAAGGTGTGTTCTCTCATAATTTCGGGCAGCCTCACGCAGCACCATATAAGCGTCGCCAAGCTCGGCCCGCTCCTCTTTTTTCAGGGTGCTGTCAGGATCCTCCTTCAGCTGGATCCCGGCGAAGCCGCTGCCCTTTTCCAAAAACTCCTTCGCACTGACTTCGTTCAGATGATGCTTTTCAAAAAGCTTCTTTCTGATCTCCTGGTAATCCTTCAGCGCCGCCTTGATCCGCGCCATTTCTCTGCTGTCCGTGTCTTCGATTTTCGTATTGTTAAGAGAGAGGCCGAGCCCGAAGGAGGCATAGTCGCTGTCGTATTCTTTCACGAGTGTGCCATCCTCATCTCTCTCCAGCCCCTTCTCGTAGTTTCGGATATCCTCCTGATTTGCTTTTTTGTTGTCTTTCCTCAGCTTCTCAAATTCTTTTTTCCTCCGCGAGATTTCCTTCGTAATCTCTTTTTTTAATTTCAGCGCCTTTTCCTCTTCAAGACCGGTCTTGTCGGCAAGTTCAAGCTGCTCGGAAAGGTGCTGCATCATGCTCTTCAGAAAGTCCTCCTGTTCCTTTCTTTTCCGCTGCCTTTCACGAACCGCGCCAAGCCTTTTCTCCTGCTCCGTTTCCTCCCGGTGCGCGCTGTCGGAATAGTTCTTTACGCTTTGGAATTCCTCTATGCCTTGGGGTTCCTTTACGCTTTGGGGGTCCTTTACGCTTTGGGATTTCTTTCCTCTATGGGTTACCTTTATGCTTTGGTGATCCTTCCTCTGGTCAAGGTCCGATAACACGGTGCGCAGCGGCGCCGTATCCACATGCTTCTTTGACTCCGGTATGTAGCTGTACATGACGATGCCCTCGTATGCCTCGCCAAGCTCTTTATCGTCCTTCATAACGGTAACGCCCTTTGTATGGGTCAGGGAAGCGGAGAGCTGCCGGACGTTCTGCTCCTTTACGGAGTATCCGTTCTCTTCATCATACGCGAGGTTCTTGTATTCCTCTGTCATCTCCTCCGGTTTTTTCATGTCGGAGATCCATGTCAGCTCCACTACGACTCCCCTCTTCACGTAGTCGCTGATATCCATGATCTTTGGCTTGCCGCCGTATCCCGATGAATCATATACGGTAAGCTGCCTCCCCTTTATGGCAGTGACCGTTACATAATGCGAGATACCGCTTCCCACCATCTGAAGCCCCACAGCGGAGCCGGAATTTGTGACCTCGCTGATCTTGTTCGCAAAGACTGCCAGCATATTGTTGTATTTGCTTTCGGATCTTTTGTTGTCGCCCTTTTTCACGTTCAGGGTGGGAACATCCATCACCATCTTGTTTAACATCGCGTTTTCGATGTTGTTTTCCTTCAGGGTGTCGAAGATGCAGTCCCCGATGTCAAAGAGATTTCCCACGTCGTGCCGCTCCGCCCCCGCGGATTCGTCAATCCCCCTTAAGTTCCCCTCATACCCGTTTTCATCAAGGAGGTCTGCCGTGGCGGGATCGTATTTTCTCACATTCGGAATATAGGAACGCAGCTTATCCTGATTCGCATACCGATTGTCCACGGGCGCGTTTCTTCTCTTCGCGATGAACTGATTGATCAGGGCGGCGCCGGTGCAGCAATAGCAGTTAAGACCCCTCTGCTTCTCATACGCGCCGTCCATTCCCTCGGTTCCGATCTTCGACTCATGCTCTTCGAATTTGATTTTCGGCACGGCCTTCGATAAATCCCAGTTGCTTTCAAGGGTGTCGTCCTGTGACAGGTAATACTGCATGAGCCAGTCATAATTTTCCTTTATGAGGGCGGAGGTTTTGTCCTTCCACTGGTAGTCCTGACGGATCATCTTTTCATGATGAATCGGCCCTTCCGTTATCAGAAGATTCCCGGCCTCGTCCGTCAGATTCACCACTTCCATGTGCATATTGCGAAGCGCCACCAGCTCATCCCGGTCCTTTGGGACAGGGATATCATTGTCACTGAGAAGCTGCATCCGGCGATTCTTTTCCGCATCCGTATATTTTAGGAGCCTCTCCTTTCTGGAAAGCTGTCTCTTCGGCTGTTCGCGATATACCACATTTTTTACGGCCTTCGGCGCTTTTTTGATTGCCTCCTTCGGCACGGTTTGTATGGGTAAGGGGAGGTTTATGACGTTCTGTTCCTCTGTTTTGCCCGTCTGGATGTCCGTCCCCTCGTTTTCGTTTATCACATTCACCGCTGCGGGATTTCGGACAAAGGTCCGGACATTCGTCACCTCTTCCTGCGTCTTTGTCTTGTTGAAGACAATTTCTTTCCCTTCATTCTTCTGTATTTCGCTTGTTTCCATTTTCTGCTCCCTTCACAGCCTTTTGGACCAGCTTCTACAAGTCGTTTATAACTCCCTGTTTATTTTGTATCTTTCCGGGCTTCGCGCTCTTCACCGTCCCGTCTATCATCTGAAGCATCCTTTCCATATAGTCCTTGTCTCTGCGCTTCTGCATGAATTCATCGATGTATCTGTATCCGATGTCCACGCGCTGTTCCGGGGAAACCTGCTTTTTCCCTTTCCCGATCTCCTTTTTTACCAGGAACCTCTCTTCGGCATTCATGGAACTGAACTCGACATTTTCAGACTTTTCATCTTTTTTCAGTTCAGCACGAACCGCCTTATCCTTGAATACATTCTTGTGGATGACCGGGTCGTTTCTGAATGCGCGCATAGTCGCCATATAAGAAGCTGAGGAGTCCACATTCAGGCCGGCGATCTTATCGTTTTCGGTCTTTAGGTCCTTATACCTGTCGCCCTTTCTGAACTGAACGAAGAGAGAGCCGGCGGCCGAGGATCCACCTACAGGCGGAACACCGTAACCGCCCGTATACAGCACACCCTTAAGCCTGTGGGCAGCGAATGAGGCATAGTAGGTGGCTCCAAACAGAAGGTACATGACCACCCTTGCCTCCGCCGGTGCCTGTGTCAGGAAGTATTCTCTGTGATCCTCATACAAATTCAAACCATTATGCATAAAGGAGAGAAACCGCAAAGCCTTCTCCTTATGAGCCAGAATATATTCCGTGTCGCGAAGCTGCTCTGATGTAAACACGATATCCACGGCATCATGCGCTATACGGTCAAGCATTGGCTTCCGGTCCGAAAGCTTACCGCTTTTCAGTGACTCAAACTCTTTTACATTCTGCGTTCTCTTTCTCTGTTCCTCTTCGGTTGCGGGCTCGCCCTTTTCATTGAGTCCCACCGGCTGCAGCAGATAGGTCAGGCCTCTTCCGTCTACGCCCGGAAGCTCTTCCTTTTCGTCCTCTGCGAGCTGCTTAAGAAGCTCCTCAGGGAGAGCATTTTCCGCGCGCTTTGTAAAGATCATCCCACGAAGCTCCATATCCTTTATGAGGTCGAGATCCTTCTCAGGAATGCCGGAATCCTTGTAAAGCTCATCGATCCCCTTAAGCCTGTCCTTCATCTCGGGGGTGATATCCTCCGTTACTTCAGTCTCCCGAGGCTTCATTTTCTGCCTGTATTCCTCAAGGGCGGCATCGATCTCCTGCATCAGTTTGGGATCATACTCCTTCTTCTTAAATCCCCCCATATACCGGTTAATGATCTTCTCACGATCCGCATGGGTAAATTCCTTGACATCCTTCCTTTTTTCTCTCTCGAACAGGTGTTTCATCATGACCTTCTCCCCCTGTCCGCCAAGATCCGACATCTTCAGATGCTGACCCTCTGTGGCGAAATACTCAAGGTCCTGAATCTCCGCCAGCCTATCCTGGAATTTTTCCTCATCCTTCTCTTCCTCGGGCTTGATCTCGTAGGGATCAAATTTTCCCTCCTGTACGTAATTAATGAAATGGTTTCCATAAGCCATGCAGGACGAATTCATCTGTGTCGCTATTTTTTTGTTCTCCTGACGCATCTGATTATAATCGAGGCCGTAGTCATAAGGCAGCCTGAAATCATGCCAGTTGGAGCTCCCCATGCCCTTGATTCTGTTGCCCTGGGAGAAGAGCGCGTTCTGGATATGAAAGCTCATGTAGGGTACATAGTTGGAGCCTTCATTTAACATAAACATAAATTCGCGGGTCTCTGCGGAAGCCTGGCTGATAAAGTACCTCCTGTTCTTCAAAAACAGGTTAAGCATACTGAACATCATCTGCAGGCATCGAACAGCGCGCGCTCTGTTATTCCTCAGGAATTTGTAATCCTTAAGCTCCTTGGGGGTAAACATGATACTCTTTGCTCTGGAAACCATGCTCTCAAGAACATCAATCCTCGCGGAGAGCGTGTTTTCCTTTAATTTGTTCACGTCACTGATGTTTTGCTTAAGATTGCGTTCATCCTCATCGGTGGCAGGCCTGCCGTCAGCGTCCAGTTTAACGGGACGCAGGAGACTTAAGAGTCCGCGATTGTCAAAGTCCTTCAGAACATCGGTCTTGGCTACCGACCTGAACAAGTCAACAGGAAGAGAAGCATCCTTCTGTTTGCTCACCTCATACATCGCCTTAGTCGTCTCTATGACGTCCTGCAATCCTGCTTTGGAAATTCCGGAGCCGTTATAATGCTTCACGGTTCTGTCCAGCTCTTCATCGAGGGTCGGTGCGAAATACTCCTCCGTCATCCGGCTGTCTTCCGGAGCAAGCCCCAGATCCCGACGCTTATTCTGAATACGAGTTGCAATGTCGAGTCCATCGAAATTCCCAATCTCCTCGTCCTCCAGCATCGCTGTATGATAATGTCTGCAAACGTTATCTGTCGGTTTAAATCCGATTTCTTTCATGTGTTCCATGACACTTGCCATCCGATTGAAGAAATCGGCTTTATCCTGACTCGTTTGGCTGTACTTCTGCGCCATTTCCAGGCACTTCTCACCGGATGAGCTTAAAGCAAGATCGATATCCTCCTGTGTGATATCCTGCTTGGCCGCCTCCATGGGAAGCAGGCGAAACAGTTCGGTCGTATCATGGATGATCTTCCATTTAAACCTGACATTATCCAGGTCCCTCTTCTTCAGAGCACAGTCAATTTGTTTATCCTCTATAAATTCTTTGTATTCTTCGAAGAGCTCCTCCGGGAACTCGTTAGTCAGATAGCTCGTGAGCATCTCATCCAGATACTTCTCTGAGAACATCTCATTTACGTTCTTGAAATTGAAGCGGTTAAGATCAAAGCTCACGACGTGTTCAAACAAACGCTCTATACTTCTTGCCTTTTTATTCTTCAAGGCGACATCCGCGCTTTTTTTGTCAGCGAGGAGAGAACTGTAGAATTCCCAGGCCTCCTCATCCGAATCCCCGTAAAAATAAGACATGATGCCGGTTAGAGCCTTGATCTTGCTGGAACCCCCGGGCTCCGAGTCGTGGCGCATTTTTTTCCACTCTTCGGACTGCAGCTTCTCGTTGTCCGAAAGAAAGGTCTCGCGCTGCTTTATGATGTTTGAATATTTATCCGCGCAGGCCTTAATGAGCTTCTTATCCTTATCCACCTTTATGGCAGGATACTCCTTAAAAACAAAGGGGCCTTTTACAATAAGGTCGAATTTCTTTTGCTCTTTTTGTTCACTTTTTTCTTCATGCGCTTCCTGTTTGGCTGCGTCTTCCTTCGCCTCCTTGTCGTCCTTCTTTAAGTAGTAGTCACAGATCGCCTTTGCCTTTTCATACAGTGCTAATTGCAGCGCCTCAAATTCACTGCCCATAACACCATTGATCTCACTTGAGCCGCCGAGCTTCTTTGCTTTAAACGCCTTATTGGACTGTGACTTTTTCATGAGCCTTTCCTGCTCCGCCAGGTCCTCCTTTATCTTGTTTAGCTCCTCTTCCGATTTCGCCTCGATTTCAAGGTTTAAATCCTTCTTATCATCATACGCATTTAAGGTGCGCACTTCTGTGATCACGCCATTGCATTTGATCCGAACCGTGATGTACCACTTCTCGTCAGCGACATAACTTTTCTCGAATTCCTCCGCCTTTTTCCACCTCGGATCATCCTTTGTAAGGCAAATACCGTGTTTCATCCTGAAATTCGTAAATTCCTGGGCATCCTGATAGAGCGTCTCATAATTAAATATCGCATCGGGATTCGGATCCCCGTTTCTTCGAATGAGATCCCAATCCACCTTGCTCATAGTGGAATTCAGCTGCCTGATCGCATTCTTCTGTCCTGTGGTAAAATATGGATTTTTGGTAAACTCTGTATTATCAAGACCGATGTCAAAATCGGTTCCGTCTGCATAGGTCATGGCGTATTCTTCATAGATTTTCTCCAGATTCCTCTTCTTTTCGTACTCCCTTCTTCTCTCCCTGTATTTTTCCAGCTCTCGCGTATATGCTTTTTGCAGTTTCGCCGGAAGCTTCTTGAACTCGTCGCTGTTCTTGAAATCCACGATCATCCTCTGCTCCTCAGAGATCTCAGATCCCCGCACATTAAAGAAATCACTGTAAAACGTATCAAGCATTTCCGTACTGAGCTGTTCATCCGTAAATTCCGGGACAGGAAGCTTCTCCGCTTTCATTTTCATAAAATCAAACACGCTTTCCGACGGGTAGACGTTTTCCGCATCCATATCCTTCGCGTATTTCTTATGGTTTTCCCTGCAGAACGCCGTGTATTCCTTCATGACCCTTTTCGCCAGGTCAGCCTGTCTGTTTGCATCCGCCCTGGCGCTTCTTTCGATATTTTTGCTTAAATATGCTTCCAGATTCCGGCTGTTCATACCCATCCGAAAGCCCGTCTTTTTCTCCTTCGGAACCTCCTTCCCCTGAAGAAGCTCTATTCTTCTGTCATAGTCCTCCTTGATCGAACGAACAAGCTTCAGCCTTTCATAAAATTCCGCCCCGTAATGATTGCCCGACATTGCCTGGTTTATGAAGTCAGAGTCTTTGTTTTTCCCGAAGTAGTCCTCATACATGAGGTCAAAATACTGCAGCTTCTTGTAATTTTTTACAAAATTCTTCTTGAATTCCTCCTCATTCTGATACAGGAACGCATTGAAATCGATGTCAAAAAGCTCACCCCTTGTAAAATCTTTAAGGGTGCCCCAGGTCTTGACGGGCTCATCCGATATCCTCTTAAGCTCCCTTGCGTTGTTCATGCCACTGTACAGGATGGTATAGGTAAGGTCCCCTTTTACCTTCTCCAGCCTGTCCTTACCAAATCGTTCGGCCAGCGCATCTATGGTTTCCAGACGGTCGGCGTTTAAGGCATCGAGGAGCCGGTCTCCCTCCGTGTCATTCGTGGTCTTTCTCTTTAGAACATCCTTTATAACGGGCATATCCGATACTTCAAGCCCCCTCACCTTGATCGACGCGAAAATCGCCCTCTGTTTTGCTTCCTGCTCAAGTCTTAATGCTTCGTCCTCCGCCGCGGCAACCTCTTCATCCGCCATTTTCTCACCACGATACCTGTTCGCTTTTCCTTCAACGAAAACATCCTTCCCCTTCCTTAAGGCATAGCCCCCTGCTATCCTGACATCTTCCCTGGAGCGCGCTGTGATGGCATCGTAATCCTTGATCCCCAGGTTTTCCCCTACCTTCCTTACGTCCTGCCAGATATCCTTCGCCCAGCGGCTGGAGAGCTTGAAGACGCCGTGCTTGTATTTATGTCCCCAAAGCCTCGGCACGCCGCGGTATATGGGCTCGATCATCGCCTGTGGAATGATGCAGAGGCCCTTTAAGTACCTTCTGAAAATCTTTCGTCCGTCGTCGATTCCGGACCATCCTTCCGTCGGATCGTTGTTTACCCTCCATCTCTTCTTGCTGCCGGTCAGCTTTGATACCCCGTTAAACAGGCAGGATGCCAGTTTAAGCGGCGTCTTTACAACCTTTCCGGTAAGGTTTAAGGTGTTGGCTACGGTCGCCGTGGCAAGACCAAGAGTGCGGTCAATGAGTCCGCCTGCCGCCTCATAGCCCATCAGGGCTCTCAAACCGGTATTCTGCATCCCGGTCTTTGTCCACGACCACGCTCTCTTGTACCATGCGGGCAGCTTTCCCTCCTCCTTCTGCCTGCGGCGCTTGTCGCGGTAGGCCTGGTTTCTTAAGTCGATTTTGTTGCCAAGATGCAGATAATGCCCCCAGGTCGGCATCACTGTTTTCCGGAAGGTCAGGTGGTCGTTTTCGTATTTGGAATCCAGAGAATTCAGGATACTCTGCCTGTAATCCGAAAGGTGAAAACGCGTGTTGTCCATCTCAATCTTTTCCTTCTGCAGACGTACCTGGCGAAATCTCGCTTTTCCCCTTCCGAATTTGAACATGTGAAGGTGGGTTCTCTCATAATTCCGGGTGGCCTCACGCAGCACCATATATGCGTCGCCAAGCTCAGCCCGTTCCTCCTTCTTCATGCTTCTGTCTATGTCCACCTTCTGCTGGACACCGGCGAAGCCGGTGCCTCTTTCCAGAAACTTTTCAGCGCTCATTTCGCTGAGCTGATACTTGTTAAAATATTTCTTCCTGATCTCCAGGTAATCCTTCAGCGCAGCCTTGATCCGCGCCATTTCTGTGCTGTCCGTTTCCTCGATTTTCGTATTGTTAAGAGAGACCCCGAGACCGAAGGCGGCATAGTCCCTTTCATATTTTTTTGTGACCGTGCCATCCTTCTCCTTTTTCAGACCCTTCTCGTAATTTCGGATATCCTCCTGATCCGCCTTTTTATTCTCTTTCCTCAGTCTCTCCAGCTCTTTTTGTTTGCTTTTAATATCATTCTTAAAACTATTTTTAATTAATGACGCGTCTTTTTCCGAAAGTTTTTCCTTTTCAAATATTTTCAGCTGATCGGAAAGTGCCTGGATCGTATACTCCAGCTCTTCCTCCTTTGCCTTCCTTTTACGCTGCCTGTCAAGAACCTTATCGATCCTTTTTTGGCGCCGTGTTTCTTCCCGGCGCTGCAAGGCTTCCGGAGAGGGAACGGGCAGTTTTTCCTCTTGCTTCGTATGGTCTTCCGGTTTCTCTTCTTCTTTTTCTTCTGCCTTCTTCTCTTCTTCCTGTTTTTCTTCTGTCTTCTCTTCTTCCTGTTTCTCTTCTTCTTTTTCTTCTACCTTCTTCTTTTCTTCCTGCTTCTCCTCTTCCTTTTCCGGCACCAGCTGCTTTTCCTGCTTCTCCTGCTTTTCCTCCGCCTGTTTTTCATCCGCTTCTTCGCGGAATGCGGCGGCGGATTTATTTAGCATTCTACGGGGCTTTTTCAGGTCAAGGTCTGAGAGCACCGTACGAAGCGGCGCCGTATCCACATGCTTCTTTGACTCCGGTATGTAGCTGTACATGACGATGCCCTCGTATGCCTCGCCAAGCTCTTTATCGTCCTTCATAAC
>JAEEGH010014139.1_pt1 | contig 17568 bp, 18 predicted proteins | sample 9134181 | NCBI WGS metagenome assembly JAEEGH01 (sample SAMN16246544, study PRJNA631951) | gut metagenome | biome: gut microbiome; feature: rumen; material: DP-attached | host: Bos | place: Iran: Karaj | collected 2018-10
GGGAAGCTTTTTTTGTGCCCTGATTCCAGGCGTGGCCAACAAGATTGATGGCAGCAGCCAGGCATGGTTCGACGGTGTTGCCGACGAGATTCACCAGAGGGGAGAAGCGCGGAATGCTAAGCAGCGACTATTGGCAAGCCATACGCCATTTTGCAAACCTCGGCTGATAAAGTCCTTAAAGTCCTAAAAGTCCGTAGCCAGAAAAAAGTCCGTGCCCGTCTGTGCAAGTCCGATGCATGAGAAGTCCGCAGCTTCGCGCGCGCACATGAAATTGAAATCCGTTGTCACTTGTCACTTTTTGCAGCTTTCTGCCAGTGGCACAGGCTGTTAGCGAGTGATAACGGCTGTTTTGCTTGTCACTTTTGGTCACTTTTGCTCTGCAGCAGTTGCCACGCAGGAACCACAGGAATCACGGCAAGGGCGGCGCCTTCCGGATGTTTCCACGGCGTCGAATATTTGTCCCACGCCGTGGGAACGTTCTCAACCCGCCGCCTAACGCTCGTCAACCCGGCGGGTAAAGGGCAGTTACCCGCCGGGTAAGCTCCTGCCTGCTGCCTCTTGGGTTTGAGCCGATGATGCTATGAATAGGGTGGGAGAGGAGCCGAGTGACAAGAAGTGACAAGCAAAAACGCCGTTATCACTTGTTAAGCTCCTGACAATCAGTATGAAACGCCTAAAAAGTGATAAGTGACAACTGTTTTTCGCCTCTTGTGCGCGCGCGAGGCGAGATTTTTCTTGCCACGGACTGCCTCGGACTTTTTTTGGCCACGGACTACCACGGACTTTTACGGACTGTTATGGGGCCACGGACTGCCTCGGACTTTTACGGATTGTTATGGGGCCACGGACTGTCACGGACTTCTCCTGCATCGGACTTGCACAGACGGGCACGGACTTTTATGGGGCCACGGACTTTCCGGACTTATAGGACTGTTTTTGGGGCTACGGACTTCACGGACTTTAGGGACATTCAGAGCATGATGAAAATTCAGAAATTCAAGGTGCTGCTGTACCTGAAGAAAGGCAGCACAGACAAACGAGGAAAGGCACCCATTATGGGGCGCATCACCCTCAACCGCTCGGACTTGTTCGCTTGCCAGAGCAAGAATTCGATGGCACAGTTTTCCTGCAAGCTATCGTGTACTCCTAATCTGTGGAATCCTCGTTCTGGCAGATAGGTAGGCAAGAGTCATGAGGCAGTAGATGTCAATGCCAAAATTGACAAGATGCTGCTCAACATTAACTCTGCCTATGATAATCTGTTGAAGCGAAATGTGGATTTCACTGCACAAAGCATACAGAAAAGTGGGGAAAATAATATTAAAATGTGATTATTTGCTAAATATACGAATGTTTTGTGTGTCCTTTCAGAGAGAATTTGTAACTTTGTACCAAGAACAATAGAAATCCATTATGGACAAAGACATTAATCGCATCAAAGTCGTGCTTGCAGAGAAGGGAGGTGCCGCGAGACTACCGAGTGTCTCGTGGAGGGATACCAAAGAACCAATAAGTGGTTGGCAAAGCAGTTGGGGTGTGCGCCTACAACTGTATCAAAGTGGTGTACCAATGACTGCCAGCCAACAATGGAAACGTATCTAAGAATTGCAGACCTGCTTGATGTAGAACTGACAGAATTAGTAAGGACAAAGAAAAGTCAAATAGAACACCCTTCTTTTTGAGTTAGTGGGGTAACTATAATACACTTAGTGGGAAACTCAGAAAAGTTAGTGGGTAACTCGAATTTAAGATAAATAAGATGGCTAAAAAGAAAGCAAACGACGACCTGAAACTTGAAGCCTTCCCTGAGGAAATCACCGAGAACGGCGTAAAGATTTATGGCGAGACATCATACGAAAACCAAATGGCGGTGCTGAGCCACTATCTGCACAATGAAGGTTCCGATGAATCGGAAGAACGAAAGACGGAAATTATCTCTGCTGTCCGTGAGTTCCTTTCGCGCAAACAATTCCGTCAATGCATAGACAAAGACGAGATGAGTGACGAGGAAGTCTGGCGTGTAGCCGAAGATGCCACACAGTACGACCTTTTCGCTGACTTCTTCAAAGTTCCGTTCCCAGCCCCCGAACATCCCAAATTTACCTTCATTGATTTATTCGCTGGCATAGGTGGCTTCCGCATAGCGTTCCAAAACCTCGGTGGCAAGTGCGTTTACCCGTCAGAGTTCGATGCTAAGGCGCAGGAATCCTATTTGGCCAATTACGGTGAAATGCCCTTTGGCGACATCACAAAAGAGTCAACGAAGAAATACATTCCGCAAGACTTCGACATTCTTTGCGGTGGCTTTCCCTGCCAGGCGTTCTCATTAGCTGGTCGTCGTCTCGGTTTCAAGGACGAGACTCGCGGAACCCTCTTTTTCGAGATAGAAACAATTCTTCGCAAACATCAACCTAAAGCATTCTTTCTCGAAAACGTTAAGGGACTTGCTACACACGATAAAAGCCGAACACTCAAGACCATCCTCGTAAATATCCATAATATAGCAGCATGATGAAGAGAAATCCCAATTGGACGGAGGATGAACTGAAGATGGCAATCAATGTCTATTGCAAGATTCCGTTCATAAAAGCCCGCAAATCGTCTCCCGAAATTATCAAATGGGTTAAGATTATAGGTCGCTCGCCAGGCGGATTATACACGAAGATATGCAATCTGGGCCACTTCGATAGTGGTGTAGAAGCAAAAGGCTTGTCGCATGCAGGCAAGCTTGACCTACTCATTTGGGAGGAATTCGAGAAGAATCCAGAGAAAGTAATTTTTGAGAGCGAGCAGTTACTTGCTCAAAGGATGGGGAAGTCATTGGAAGAGTATACAGAAATCCGTATTGAGGATTTGCCTGAGGGGAAAACACGTGAAATAGTGGTACGTCAACGTGTGAACCAGCGATTCTTCCATGATACCGTGCTATCAGCATACAACAATCATTGCTGCATCACAGGCATTTCAAATTCTCCATTATTAGAGGCTTGTCATATATCAGGCTGGGCAGATGACACCAGAAACCGTACTAACCCTAAAAACGGGCTGTGCATGACCCCGACATTCCATCGTGCCTACGACAAATATCTGGTGGCAATCACACCCGACTATGAGATTGTCATATCAGCAAAAATGATTGACGGAGCGAAGGATGAAAAGACTCAATGCTATTTAGCCAGCTTGCATCATAAGAAGATGCTGATACCAGAGAAGTTTGCTCCTGACGTTGAACTGCTGGCCCAGCATTATGATGCTTATCTGAAAGCTGCGGAATAGCATCACCAACACTCTGGCCCGTGTTCTTCGAGCCAACTCGTTAATGCCTCGTATGCGAATTCCTTTTCCATTTTGTCTATTGTCTCCTGAACTTCCCCTTTATCTGAGCCAAAGTTTTTATAGATCCATATAAGATCGCTATCGCATACATCCTCATTGTCCACATAACGTGAGCAAATATCGAACTGAAGGATGTCATCACGATGATAATAATCGGGCAGATTCTTCTCGATAAAAGTCCATACGTCGCTTTCTCCGTACTTTATGGAATTAAGTGGTATTCCTTTGATAGAAGTGTCGCCGTCCTTTGATACTTCAATTACGATCTTCATCCCTGCATCTTTCGAGTGAGGGCGCATGACAGATATTTCTATCTTGTCGTTCTTGGCTTCAACGATTTGGTCGATGTATTTACCGACAATTACTGATATGATGCGCCGACACATATCAGCCGCTTCTGCTTGTTTTAATTTGTACTCCATCGTTTTTTTACAAAGTTACGCCTGTTTTTCCGAGTCAACAAATAATCCGGCATTCTTTAAGATTTTACCGGTTTTGTTAAGAATTCATGGCCGTCCCCCCCCCTTCTAATTGTTAAAATGATGGGCAAAGTACAAATTTCTTTCGCCATTACACTCAAAAGTGAAATAAATATCGTATATTTGCAACGAATTAATACAAATACAATTATGAGCGAAGCTGAATTAGTATTAGTGGAAGAAGCAAAGAATTGCACTCTTTACACCATCCAGTTCCTCTCAGAGGATGACACGGAGTTTGAGTTGTTTTTCAATAAGTTCAAGGATGACGTCGAGTTTAGCCCTGACTTGATGCGTATTGTTGGCTTCCTTGGCAAGATTGCCGACTTCGGAGCTTTGGAACGCTTTTTCAGACCCGAAGGTAAGATGAGTGATTGCGTTGTTGCATTGCCTACCGTGCAGTCGAAACTTCGGCTCTATTGTCTGCGTCTTTCTGACAGGATTCTTATTCTGGGTAACGGTGGCGTGAAGAACACGAAGACCTACGAAGAAAGCAGGGAACTGAGTGGCTATGTGCTGACACTTCAAAACTTCGACCGTCTGATAAAAGAAGGCGTAAAAGACGGAACAATCATTGTGTCTGAGAACAAAATAGAAACCGATAAAATGTTTGACTTATGAAAACGATGAAGACCCCATTCAAACAGATGTTGGCGGCGGTGCCTGACGACATCCAACAGGAGGTGGACTTGGAGTTTGCCATCTCCAATCGCATCAACGAACTGATGGTACAGCGTGGCTTAACGAAGTTGGAGTTTGCTCAGGCCCTTGGCAAGCGTCCCAGCGAGGTAACTAAATGGCTCAGCGGTCAGCATAACTTCACCATTCGCACCCTGTCAGCACTTTCGGCGTTTTTCGGCGTATCGTTGGTACGTGTCTGTTAGTTCGATTTCGGCATGACACCAGCCAAGGAGTGGAAAGGACGCTACGACGCCAACGGTGGCTACCTTGTCGTAAAGAAGGATGGCGGCATTGTTTGCTACCACTTCTACAATCGCAATGACGTGGAAGACTACCTCTATTATAATACACGTTTTGAGCGTGCAAGCCGTAGCCGTTATCATTTCGGCTCGCTCTATCGTGGTGACGATGGCGAAGTGTATATCAAGTTGAATTTGCAGATTAGATTTACAAAATAGCCGAAAAATTATAGCCTATGGATAACTATAAGGGAATAGAATTACATTTGCATTACATATTGCGGCAAGAGGGCGTTCATCAAATGGATGCCAAGGTGCATAATGAATGTGAGAAGCAGTTTCTCCTTGCTATAGATGTTCTGAAAGCGTACACAGGCGATTTCCACGTAGAGGTGAAAGTACCAAACGAAGGGGGTGTTGTTGACGAATTTATTCTTCACCTTTTCGACCCAAGCATTGCTGATTTCTTAAAGATAGTACTTACAGCATTCTTGACATATTACTTTACAAAGAGAAGTAATAAGCGAGAGGATATACTTAAAGGCATTGAGATAATAGAGAAGATAAAAGAAAAGAAACTGACCCAAGAAGAAGCTCTTGCAGTAGTTGCCGACGACAAGAATCTCAGGAAAATAGTAAGTAATTATTATAAGGCTGCCGAAAAAGAAAATCAAATTGCCAGAATAGAAACCAGTAGCAACGAAGAAGGTAAGAAAAATGAAACCGAAGTGAGAGGAATTGAAAGAAAAGATTTTCAGACTCATATTTGCGAAACCGATACGACCGAGGACACTCAAACAATAGAGGGTACAACCATCGGCGTATTTTCGCCTATATTGCAGAAAGGCCATGGTAAGACTTGGAACGGCATTTATTCAGGCAAAACAATTCAGTTCAAGGTAGAAGATAAAGAGTTCTTAGAACAAGTATATAATAATGAGGTGAAATTCGGGGCTGCTACCACCATCAAGTGTACGTTACAAATCAAACGAAAGCAAACGCGGACTGGTGATGACCCGACTGTAAAGGAAGATTTCGAGTACATTGTGAAAGATGTGTTAACTTGGGCAGATGACGCGCACTTCCAAAGTGAAACGAAGCGGTATAAGAAAATCAAGGCAGATAAACGCCAGCTAGAATTGTTTCCTGACGGGAACAAAGGAGTTCAAAAACCTGAAGAATGACTTTTGTGGTCATGAGAACAAACAGGGATTTTTTACGTTCTAACAATTAGAATCGTACAAGAAATGGAATATACAGATTTCAAAAGGCTCATTGACAGCCTACTGGTCAAGAATAAGGAAACGGAGTGGATAGAGTTCAAGGAGAACTTCCATTCCAAGGAAGAAATAGGGGAGCGGCTTTCTGCTCTCTCCAATAGTGCTTTTCTTTGTAATATGCCATACGGCTATATCGTGTTTGGCGTTAATGACGACACGCTGAAGGTTGTCGGTACAGATTTCTACGCTACACGGAAGAAGGTTGGTAATGAAGAACTGGAGTCGTGGCTGTCAACTCGCCTTAATCCTCACATCGACCGTTTGAGATAATTGATGATTTCGATTATGAGGATAAAGGGCATGTCTGTGTATTCAAGATACCTGCTGCTACGAATCAGCCTGTTTCTTTTCTTCATGAGGAATATGTCAGAGTTGGCTCAACAACGAGGAAGTTAAGGGACTTTCCGCAGAAGGAAGCGAAAATATGGAAGGGTGGACAGAAGGCTTTAGAGAAAATCGTGGTCAAGGAAAAATTGACAGCGACACAAGTGCTGTCTTTGCTGAGTGCAGAGACGTATTTTGACATGACGAAACTACCTTTGCCTTCAGACACTATGGGCATCATTGTCCGTATGCTTGCAGAGAAAATCGTGATGCAGGACGAAGTTGGATATTGCATCACAGAACTCGGCGCCTTGTTGTTTGCAAAGCATCTGTCCGATTTTGATGACTTACGGAGGAAGATGGTACGGGTCATTGTGTATAAGGAGAAAAGCAAACTTGACATAGTTCGTGAGCAATCTTTTGATGCCGGCTATGCTATTAGTTTCAAGACGATGGTTGAGTGGATTAACAGCCAACTCCCTGCCAATGAAGAGATTGGTCAGGCACTCCGTTCTACCGTCACTATGTATCCAGAGATTGCTGTCAGAGAGATTGTTGCCAACATGCTGGTACATCAGGATTTTAGCGAGAAAGGTTTCCCGATGGTTGAAATATATACTGACCGAATAGATGTATCCAACCCAGGACAGCCTATTATCAGTGTAGAAAGGTTCATTGACGAATACAATTCACGCAACTCATCATTAGCAGACCTCATGCGTCGGTTGGGCATTTGCGAAGAATTAGGTAGTGGTCTTGACAAAGCTGTAGCGGCTATTGAGTTGTTCCAACTTCCACCGCTTCGTTTTACTGTTCAAGAGGCCCGAACTACTGTTACCTTGTTTGCTTATCGTAAGTATGCAGACCTTGACAGACAAGAGCGTATATATGCTTGCTATCAGCATGCCTGTCTGAAGTATGTCACCAATGACAAGATGACCAACTTGACGCTTCGCGAACGCCTTGGAATAGACAAACAGAACTATCCGATGGCATCACGTATTATAAGGGACACTTTGGTTGCAGGAAAGATCAAGGAGGAGAAGACGGAGAACCAAAGCCGGAACAATAAAGGGTATGTGCCATTTTGGGCTTAGGGTATGTAACTGGTATGTAACTGGAGGCTTGTTTTTATGGATGAGCGTCTTTTGACAGTGCCGATAAATAAGGGGATTTTTAGTTGCGAATAGTATGTAACTGGTATGTAACCCGCATGTAACTGAGAGGGGAAATTTTATCGATTATGTCACTTATGCTTGGTGGGAAGGCATCATCCGATGCGGCATAGACAGATGGCACGCCTACCAATGGGGTAATACGAGTAAGGGTTATTGGCATATAGCAGGCAGTTGGATACTCGACCGAGCAATCGGTGAGGAGTCACTCCATAAGGCAGGCTATAGCTGGATAGGCTGCTACTACAGCGCATCTGTGCTGCCGAAAGGCTGCGGAACCGCCGTATGCGGAACCGCTTGTACGGTGGTGTGAGAGGACAAGTGAACACGAAAAGAGGTGAACACCTCTGATTAGTGTTCACCTCCTACTCGATTGCCAGGCCTTCTGAACCATAAATCAACACAAAATCAGACACGAAATCTCTTGTCGCCATAATGCGAGCGCCGACGCGAGACGGAGCCAGACTACAACCTTGGGGTGTCGCGGCCCGCAGAACTCTCAAGGCTCCCTCCGCCTCCAGGGCCTCGACGCTCGACGACGGACGCTGGCTCGACACCCCGCAATAACCCCAAACAAGGTCTACGGACTCTACGGACTAAAAGGACTTAAAGCGTAATCATGGGGTTCCTCGGTCAATTACGGAAGACCGCAGCCACGACGATGTTTATTCGCTAATCTTGTTCTATCCATATCATTCATCTTTAAAAGTGATCAGGGGAACCGTCCCCGCGATTCCGCAGGTTTGGTTGGGTAGGAGTGTTCTGATTTTTTGGAGCCAAAGTAACTCTGTGATTCACGAAGATTGGGCGGGACGGTTCTCCGATCATTTCTGAAACTCGGGGGACGTCACTTGTCGCCATAATGCGAGCGCCGACGCGAGATGGAGCCGGACTACGCCCCCGGGGTGTCGCGGCCCGCAGAACTCTCGGGAACGCTGCCCGAAGGCTCCCTCCGCCTCCAGGGCCTCGACGCTCGACGACGGACGCTGGCTCGACACCCCGCAATAACCCCAAACAAGGTCTACGGACTCTATGGACTCAAAGGACTGCCCTGAAAGTCCGGCTGTTGACGCGCATACGCAAGATGTCGTGCACGTTACTGGCAATGCTCATCAAGCCGAGACTCATCAGCAGGGCAAGGATGGTGGCGGAGATTGTGCGGGAGTTGTCGGCAAGCCAGAGGAGAATGCTCGACTGCACGTGAACGGTGAACAGGGGCACGTCGGCAGGCATGGAGAGTACGAAGGCCAATGTGACGGCTCCGCTGACGATGCCAATGACGAAGGCGGCGACCATTGCCATCTTGTAGCGACGGAGGGTGGCCTCCTGGTGCTGGCGGACGTACTCCACAGCATCGAGCCGGCGGGTGAGTGCTGCCATGAAGCCGGCCTGGTCGTCGAAATGTGGTTTCTGGGCGAGGAACAGTTCCTCGAGTGCTTTGTCTTTGTTCATAGCTTCAGTCTTGCTTTTAGTTTGTCGCGACCTCGCGAGAGCTGCTTCTTCACGGCGTCCTCCGAGGAGTCGGTAATGGCGGCAACCTCCTTGATGTCGTAGCCGCTGAGATAGTAGAGGGTGATGGCCGAGCGCTCCTTGGGCGGCAGGGTGCGCAGGGCGAGGTAGAGGTCCTGGTGCTCAAAGCTGTCGTCGGCGGCATGGGGACTGACGAGTGTGCGGGCCTCGTCGAGCGTCTCTGTGGTGCGACTGCTCGCCTTGTGGTTGAGGAACGTGTTGTGGGCAATCTTGAACAGCCACGAGCGGAAGCGCCCCATGTCCTGATAGCCAGCCGACGAGAGGTAGGCCTTCACCAGCGAGTCCTGCGCCAGGTCGTCGGCCTGGCTCTTGTTGCCGCAGCAGAGGGCGAGCAAGAAGCCGCGAAGTGCCTCCTGCTCACGCTCTACTTGGGCTATGAACTGGTCGCGTGTCACAGTCTATGCCTGAAGTGCGGTTACACGTTTCTCCTCAGCCTCAATCTCCTTGGCGAGCATCTTCTTGCTGATATGATAATGAGCAAGGAAGGCAATGCCAATGGCCAGAAGGATGCCGCCTGTAAAGTATATACGAATAAGGTCGTTAGGGTCCATCCCGCCCCTATAGTCAACCAATAATGCATAAACCAAAAAACTGATACCGAGCAATGCGATAACGCTTCCCCACAACAGATTCGAGAGCAGTTTCTCCTTCAGCAGCTTCTTCTTCGGCGAAATCTTCTTCATCAGTTCCTCGATGTCCATTTCCGGATTCTTCTCAATAGCAGCCAGCACGATTTGGGTTCGCTGGTTGGTCTCGTTCATCTTCTGGCGAATGCCAAGCCAGATGACAACGATGGGGAGCACGCATCCACAGCCGAGGGGGATAAGCAGAGCAAAGATTTGTTCCATAATTCTTCTTGTTTTTTATTGTTAAACTTCTGTTTTCTTGAACCGATTCACTACTATAACAGTTCTGAAGAGCAAAAGGTGACGTCGGCACGAAAAAAACGCCGGGTTGATGTGCTCTTGTGAGCTGCCCAATGCATTTATCCCCCCGTCTGTTGCTTCATTCCTTCAAAGAATTTCTGCTGCAGCTGGCGGGCAAGCTGGTTGTCGGGATTGAGCTTCAGGGCTTTCTCGTAGTTCTGCATCACGTCGATGTAATAGCGCTGGCCGTTCTGGGCGGGGTTCTGTACGATGCGCACCATGTAGAGGAAGCCGCGGAGGGTGCAGACGTCCGACGGGTCGGCAGACGTCATCTGCTCCAATGTCGTAATCGTCTGTTCCGCTTCCTTCAGAAGGTTCTCGGTCTGCGGGGCGTGGGGATTCATCACCGAGAAATTCAGACTCTGCAAGGCCATCTGGTACTTGGGCTGGATGCTGTCAGGGAACATGGCCTCGATGCGCTTCATTTCCGCAATGCAGTTGACGAAAGCCTCGGGCGTAGGCTGCTGCAGTTTGGCGAGCGACTGGCCGATGAGCGCCTGCATCTGCACAGGCTGCTGGGCAAAGGCTCCAAGACTTGCCATCACGAAGAGGGCGATAACTAACACGCGTTGTTTAGAAATTAGAGATGTCATAAGCTTTGTTATTTTTAAGTGAAACAAATATGCCGATGTATAGGAAGCGGTCGCGTGAGGGCACGACGGGGGTGCCATTCGCGTCGTAGCGGAAAATGTTTGTGCGACCGAAAACGTTGTTCAGCGAGGTATAGACGATAATCTTTGGACTCAGCAGGTAGGTGAGATTCACGTCCACGCTGTTGTAATGTGGCGTGGTGCCGGCGGGGAAATGCCGTCCGCTGGCGTATGATTCCGACAGGCCGACGATGACTTTGCCGATGGCGTATTTGGCTGTCAGGCGCAAATTGTGGCGCGAGACGTAGTCGGGGGTCCGCAGTTCGGGATAGTCGAGGCAGAGCCGTTCGGAGTCATTGAACGAGTAAGAGAGGGTGGTCGCCAGGCGCTTGCTGAGCGAATGGTCTTCCAGAAAGACGTCAACGCCCCGGCTCGTGCCGTAGCCAGAAGACTGGTAAGCGCCCTCCACCAACAGCGGCAGGTGGCGGTATTTCTTCCAATAAGGCTCGATGCGCAGAAGGGTTGACTGCGACCGATACTGCACGGAAAGGATGGCGTGATCGGCCGTAGACTGGCTCAGCGCCTGATGGCTCATTGCCAGATAGTCGTCCTCAGCCGTCTGGCTATAGCGGCCTGCCACCAACGAGAATTGCAGCCGCTGGTTGGGGATATAGCTCAGCGTAGCCCGCGGCATCAGGAGCCAGCTTGATTCCATCAGTTCAGCCCTTGCCGACATGTTGAGAAACAGGCGGGGGACGACGCGCCACTGGGCATCGGCGTGGGCAGCGAGGATGTTGTAGTCGAGCTGATAGTGGTAGGCATCGTAGCTCAATGAGCTGTTGCGGAGATAGTCCTCAGCGCCTGCCGACAGTTTCAGTACGTCAGAGCAGACCTTGCGCACTTCGGCCTTCAAGTGGACTTCGTTGCGGAAGTTGTGGTAGTGGTCGCCTGCGGTCTGCGCATTGTCAATATCGTTGAACACCGTGGAGTTGGCGGCACCGGTAAAGAGCGAACAGCCGCGGCCTATCGGCGTCCTCTGAGTGACGTTAGCATAGATGTTGTGCTCCTTCAGCGAGAGGCTGCGGTTGCCGGTATGCAGTCCTACCGACGTCAGGTCGTAGCCGACGTATGATTTCAGCACGCCGGCCGTCAGGAACTCCTTCTTGTATTGCGCCTCGCCCGATAGCTTGCGATAAGGGCGGGTGAAGTCGTAGCGCTGAGAGAACAGCCGGTCGTAGAGGCCTGTGCTGGTCAGGGCGGCATTGAACGACAGGCTGCTGCTCTGATAAGCCTTGGTGCCGCCGATATTCCAGTCGACCAGCGAGGCACTCACGCCGAACTTGTCGCTTGTGGCCGCATCGGTCGTTTCCATCGGCAGCACAGCCGAAAGTGCCTGTCCGTATTCACCGCCATAGCCGCCCAGCGAGAAGTTGATGCCTTTGAACAGGAACGGCGAGAAGCGTCCGCGGACGGCGGTGTTCTCAGTGTTGGTGCTGTAGGGCACAAGCACGTGCATACCGTTGACGAACGTCTGGCACTCGTCGTGGGCACCGCCACGGACATACAGCTTGCCGTCCTCGCCCACTTTCTGCGTGCCGGGCAGCGTCTGCAGTGCTGCCACGATGTCGCCGCACGAATTGCCTGCCATCACCACGTCGAGCGCGTCCATCGTCTTGAAGCTGTCGCCCTTGCCGAAGCTGAAGGTGCTGGCCGTCACCACCACCTCGTTGATGGTAGCGCTCCGCTCAGTCATCCGGATGGAGAGGTCAGCAAGCTGGCCTGCGTCGGCAGTCAGCGTATAGTCCTCGTAGCCGATGAAGGTGGCCTTGAGGGTGACTTCGCCAGCTACTGACGTGGCGAACGAGAATCGTCCGAGCGAGTCGGTCAGGCATCCGTCGATGGTACCTATTATAAATACGTTGGCTCCAGCGAGCGGTTCCCTCCCGTCGCTGACAGTGCCCGAGACGAGGGTCTGCGCAGCCAGGTTACAGGCAGCCGTCAGCATTAAAACGATATGCGTAATCCGATGTTTCATGCCGCAAAGATACGGCAAGATTCTTACCCCTCCAAATATCCGTGACAGACAGCTAAAACCGCTGACGGAAAGCTATGCCCGGCGGCGAATGACTAAGACTGAGGACGAATGACTAAGCGATAAACGACTTTAGCCGAGGCACGTATGAGCGGGAGACGGGGATGCTGGCAGGGCATGTTCCGAGCGTCAGCTGATAGCCGTTGGAGTTGCCCTTGGCCGAGGTGATGTTGTTCACGTTGACGATGAACGAGCGGTGGCACTGGAAGATGTTCTCGTAGTCCTTCAGCTCGTCAATGACGGCCGTCAGCGTGGTATGAACTTCCGTGGCTGTCGGCTTCCCGTCTTTCGTATGGCATACAGAAACGTTGTTCTTCTGCGCCTCGACATAAAGCAGGCTGTTGATGGGAATAGTGAGGTCGTTTCCCCTGACGTTGTTGTCGTGGATGGTGATTGTTATGTCCTTCTGCTCCTCCGTCGTGTTGCTCAGCAGGGCCTCCATCCTCTCTCGCAGGCTCAGGTTATACTCGAAGCCGACGGTCAGTGCGGTGATGATAACCCCGATGATCAGAGTCCAGTACAGGAAAATGAGAAACAGCTGGAGCGTGACGGGATAAGTGAAGATGAATGAGAACAGGAGGAAGTTGCCGATGGCGATAAAGAGTATCAGCCCGAGTACGGCACTCGCCTGATGCCAGATGCGCCACGGCTTGACGCGAGCATATAACGGCTCGACGACAGCCCACGCATAGAGCGCATAGCAGCCGGTCGTGACAAGTCCGAAGAAAGCGGCTACCAGGCATTTGCTGCCTTGATACATACTGAATCCAAACGGCTGTAAGAGAAAGAGTATCGCCCAGACAAAGACACCATAGACGATGCTGTCTCTCAGCCAGAACCGACTCTTCTTGAATGGATATGTGCGGGTAAGGAATGACATCAGCTTTCTGGAATTTGGGGTGCAAAGTTACAACATTTCCGGGAAAAAGATTGCTTTTGTCCTACCTTTTTTATGAAGATTGCTCAATGAGGGCGCGGAAGACGGGGTTGCGGCGCAGCAGCCGGGCGTTGCCCGTCATCAGGAGCTGACAGCGGGCGCGGGTGATGGCGACGTTCAGCTTGCGGTCGATGGTGCGGCCGTCCTCAGTGAAGCAGTTGCTGGTGAGGAAGTCGAGCTGATAGGGCCGGCTGACGGTGAACGAGTAGATGATGACGTCGCGCTGCGACCCTTGGTAGCGCTCTACGGTATCGATGGAGATCTGTTCCAGTTGGGGCAGACCCAACTGCGCTATCTCCTGGCGGATCATGGCTATCTGGTTGCGGTAGGGCACGATGACGCCCACCGTCTTCAGCGGGTCGAAACGGTCGCCGTAGAATCGGCAGATACGCCGCAGCAGGTCGGCCACGATGCGCGCCTCGGCGGGGTTCGTCTTGTCGGAGAAGGTGTGGGGATTATGGGCAATGTGGGCATTTTGGGAGTCGCTGTCAAAGAAGAGGACGCGGTGCTGCTTCAGCAGGTCGTCGAGGGCGTCGTCCGAGGGCTGGTCGTAGTGTAGCGACGTGTCGAGCTGGTGCTCCAAGGGCACCGGCTCCAGCCGCTCGCTGTGGTAGAACATCTCGTTGGGGAACCGGGCAATGTCGGGGTGCATACGGCCCTGCTTGCGCAGGATGCCGGTAAACCGTGTGCGCCCGCAGCGGCGCTCCCAGTTCAGCAGGCGCTCGAAGAGCGACTGGCGGCAGTCGCTGATGCCGATGGCGTTGAGCAGCGGGTCGTCGACCCTTGACTCCTGCTCCGACTGCTGTACGACGGCGGGCAGCTGCTTGTGGTCGCCGACGAGTATGAAGCGGTCGATGCTGTCGCTGCTGAGCAGTCCGACGAGTCCCGGCTCCAGAATCTGCGAGGCCTCGTCGACGATGCACAGCGCGAAGTGCTTCAGCTGGAAAATCCAGGGCCGCGCCTGCAGCATCGACGTGGTGCCGACGACGATGGGCGTGGCCTCGATGCGCCGGCGTATGTCGTCGAGCTTGGGCTTCTCGCCGAGCCTGTTCTCCAGCAGCCGCTCCCTGAAGCGCGGGTCGCACGACGTCTCGTTGCCTATGCGCAGGTAGTCCTGCCCGCTGTCCTCCAGCATGGCGCAGATCTCGTCGACGGCGCGGTTCGTGTAGCTCATCAGCAACAGGTCGCCCTCGGCCTCCTCCACTATAAACCGGAGCGCCATCGACGTCTTGCCTGTTCCCGGCGGTCCGACCAGCAGGAAGTAGTCGCTGGCCTGCTTGGCGCGCAGCAGCACGTCGTCGTAGTGGGGGTGGTACTGGTGCGACAGCCGTAGCGACGTGTCGGCTTCGGGCTCGCGCTGACCCAAGAGCAGTGCCCGCTTGCGGGGGGCCGACGTGATGAACTGGTGCAGACTCTTGATGGCACTCGTGGTGTTCATGTCGCTGCCGGCGTGCTCGATGGCCCAGCGGCCCTGCTTCATCGGGTCGATGCCCTGCTGCTCGTCGGCCAGCCTAACCTTCACGCCGTCGCTGCCCATCTGCTCTATCGTACCTTTATATAATATGGCCTTGCGCACGTCGGGCTCGTCGCCGTCGTAGTTGTAGAGATAGACCATGTCGCCCCGGCGGAAGTTCAGCGTGGGGTTCGCCTCGTTGCCCAGTATGATGTTGCCCGTCTCCTGCTTCTCGGCCAGCGGCATGTTCCACAGGTCGCTCACGGCACCGCCCTGTCCCTCCTGCCGGCCTACCTTCGACAGCAGCTGTTCGCGGTAGACGAAGGTCATCATGCGCTCGTAGTAGGCACGCTCTATTGGAGTGAGAAGTGAAAGGTGAGAAGTGAGGAGTGAAAGGGGCGGTTCCACGTAGCGGTGGAAGTAGCCGTCGCGCTCGGTACCCTTGAAGACGACGTCGGCGCGCAATAGCGGCAGAATGCGGCCGAAGCCCTCGCGGGCAATGAGCATCTCGGTGGCCACAATCCGGTTGCGCAGACGGATGGCCTCGCGGAACAGCTCGCGGTAGAAGTTGACGTAGAGCAGTCCGCGGGCGGCGGGGTAGCGCGAGTAGAGCAGGCGGATGTCGACCTGCGAGTCGGTGCGCCCGAAGTTATAGCGCAGGATGCCGTAGTAGAGCAGCAGCTGCACGTAGTGCTCCTCCTTCTGCAGGCCGGTGCCCGTAGGCTGGGCATTGCGTTCGAGGTTGTAGTTCTTGCCCGACTTCTGCTCCACCAGCAGTCGCATGTCGCTGGTCATCAGGTCGACGCGCCCCTGCAGGCCCAGCCGTTCGCAGACGAACGACGGCTCGAGCAGCGCCTTCTGGCGGTCGTAGTCCTGGCCGAAGAGTGCCTCGACGGCCTCACGGATGTTTGCCGACTGCTGGCGGGCATCGTCGACAAACCGCTGGGGGTTGAAGTCGTCGCAGGTGGTGAACTGCAGCGCCTGCTCGCGGAAGAAGCTGTTCATCGTGTCGGTCAGTGGTGCTTCGCTGTCGTGGATGATGTCGTCGAGTGCCGCCCCGGCAAAGTTACCCAGGAGCATCGCCTGCGAGTTGCCGCGGGGCCTGAGCCGTTCGGCGGTGTAGAAGAGCGGGTGGTGCCCATAGCTGCCCTGGAAGCAGTGGGCCAGCGCCGAGATGTCAAGCAGGAAGTCGGGCTCCACCACCACCAGGCCGGGCTGCACACGCTCTCCCTCCGCGTGGCTGTCGAGCAGGTTCAGCTGCATCCCCTCGCGCAGCATCTTGCCCAGGTACTCATGCTCCGAATAGTCCACCTCGACGTGCCCGCCGTCGGCGGTGTCGGCCCAGATGGTCTGCCCGTCGAAGCGGCTGACGACGCAGCGTATATAGCGTGCATTGACGGCCGGCAGGGCTTCTGTGCTGACTGGCTGGAGTGGCAACCGCTGCAGCAGTTCACCGGGAATGCCCGCCTTGAACACCGCCGAGACGAACAGCGCCAGCGCCCGCACGTCGTGCAGCCACTCCTCACGGCCCAGCACCTTAGCGTGATTGGAGTGGCGCCGCATCTGCTGCACCGCCATCCGCTCCGCTGTCTGCATGCCGCACCGCTTCGCCAAGTAGTCGACCTGCGAGAACAGGTTGCCGAAGCCCGTACCCGCCGACTTCAGCCCCTCGGCGCAGCACAGCACCAGCGTCTCGTGCATAAAGCGGTTGCCTGCTGCCGACGGTTCCGTCGTCGCCAGTTCCAGGCATCGTTCAAAAAGTTCCTCTACAGTCATATCAGCTTCAGAGCGCAAAGGTACGAAAAAAGCAGGACTTACACAAGCGTTTCGCCAGATAAATCATAGTCCCCGGCAAACGCCGCTCGCTGATTCCGACTTTGTTAATTGTGTATAAAATATAATCCCGGTTACTAAAACTCAGATTATATTTTCGTACCTTTGCAGGAAATGTAAGATTCGCAAGACAGAAGAAAAGTGTAAACACCATGTTAGAGGTACGCAATTTACACGCCCGAATAGGCGAGAAAGAGATATTGAAAGGCATTGACCTGGTGGTCAACGACGGCGAGACACACGCCATCATGGGACCGAACGGCTCGGGCAAGTCGACGCTGTCGGCCGTGCTCGTGGGCAACCCGCTCTACGAGGTGACCGAGGGCGAGGCCTGGTTCAACGGCAAGAACCTGCTTGAGATGAAACCCGAGGAGCGGGCCCACGAGGGGCTGTTCCTCTCGTTCCAGTACCCGGTGGAGATTCCCGGCGTGTCGATGACCAACTTCATGAAGGCGGCCATCAACGAGCGGCGCAAGGCGCAGGGCCTGGAGCCGATGAACGCGGCAGAGTTTCTGAAGCTGATGCGCGAGAAGCGGAAGATAGTGGAGCTGGACTCGAAACTGGCCAACCGCTCGGTGAACGAGGGCTTCAGCGGCGGCGAGAAGAAGCGCAACGAGATTTTCCAGATGGCCATGCTCGAGCCGAAGCTGAGCATCCTCGACGAGACGGACTCCGGCCTCGACGTCGACGCCA
>JAEEGH010014144.1_pt1 | contig 17565 bp, 12 predicted proteins | sample 9134181 | NCBI WGS metagenome assembly JAEEGH01 (sample SAMN16246544, study PRJNA631951) | gut metagenome | biome: gut microbiome; feature: rumen; material: DP-attached | host: Bos | place: Iran: Karaj | collected 2018-10
CCCTGCATATTTGACTGCTCGGCAAGCTTTCTGATTTCGTCTGCAACTACAGAGAAGCCTTTACCGGATTCACCGGCATGGGCAGCTTCGATTGCCGCGTTCATAGCAAGAAGGTTTGTCTGCGACGCGATAGACTGAATAATCTTTGTAGCTTCAAGCAGTGAGCTTGAGCCTTCAAGGATTGACTGTGAAGATGTTACAGCTTCTTTAACACTTTTCTGTCCGTCCTCGGCTGCGTTGCGGAGCTGGCCTACAGCTACAGAGTTTTTCTCAAGAACTTCGTTTACAGAGCGGATGTTTGCAACCATCTCGTCAACGGCGGCTGTAGATTCTGCTATGCTTGAAACCTGCTCGTTTACGTCGCTGTCAAGCTTGCGGACAGACTGTTCAATCTGGCGGATACTTGCGGTTGCCTCTTCAACACCGCTTGACTGGTTCACTACAGATTCTCTTATCTGTGTAATTGTGCTTGCAATCTGTGTAATTGCGGCGGCAGTAGATTCGGCACCTTCTTGCATTATTTCAGCACGTTCGCCTGATTCAACGGCAGTATTTTTAATTGTTTTAAGCAAATCTCTTGTAGAAAGCACCAGCGTATTGATTGCCGAAGCAAGAAGACCATAATCGTCGCGGCTCTGTACAGGCTCACGGTGCAAGTCAAAATTATTGTCTGCCATCTTCTCCATCATCTTTACAACATGATGAAGACGGTGCGCTTCGTGAGAAACCTCATTTCTTACAATAATCGTACAAACAATTATTCCGAATATACCGCATGGAATAATTTTTGTTTTGTAACAGTCTAATACAGACAAAGCACCTGTTTCCAGGCATCTGAATGAAAGCATGACAAGCAAGACAGCCGAAAGCGTAATCGTAATCGTTACGAAAACATGGCGGCGCACAAGCCCCATCGTAATGCCTTCGCGCTTCATCGGCAGCCAGTCGAGCCACTGCTCAAAAGTCTGAAGCCAGAAAATATAGAAGTTTGTCGATGAAAAAAAGAAAGCACCGATTACACCGAACCATGTATCATGTGCAACATAAGTTATGCCGTTCATATTGCAAGCAATTTTGATTGACATCGGCATAAACAAAAAAGAGATTGTAGTTGCAAAAACAAGCTGAAAAGTCGTTATGAACTTAACTTTCGAAGAAAGGCGTTTCAAGTTTGAATCTGAACCGTCAAAAAAATCGAACGATTTTGTATAGAACCTTGTTACTACAACGCCTGTTACCGTGCTGAAAGTCAAAAAAATAAGATACGGCACTGAAATAATAAGCTTTGAAACTTCAGCCGCTGTATAAGTCCCAAAAAAAACATAAAATATCCATGCTAGAACTTGATAAGGAACAAAACAGCAAAGACTCCAAAGTGACACTTTTTTTGGAAACGGCGGAATTGTAACAATTTTATTTTCTTCGTCCATTGAAAACTCCTTTTTTAACTGCCCTGTCTCAACAAAGAGTGCTCAAAGCAATTCATGCCCATATATTGTCGGCATAATAAATAGAAAAAATTGACTTTTTGGATATTACAATGCACATTTTGAAATTTACAATATTAGAAGTTTTAGAACAAAAACAAATTTAAGTCAATACTTACAATGACAAAAATACTAACTTTGACACTATGATTTCAAAGATTGAATTATACCAACAAAAAAAAGCCCGGCTATAGAAACCGGGCTTTTTAACATATACTAAAGTTTGCTGCGGGTTAGAGCTTGAACTTGTCGACTTCGTTCTTGAGAATTGTTACGCTGTCAGCATTCTCAACAGACTTGTTCTTTGAGTCAAGGGCAAGCTCGCGGATTTTGTCCGAACTTGCATGCATCTCGCCCATCGCATTGTTTATCTGACCTGTGGCTTCCGTTAGCGATTCCATTTCGCGCACGATTTCAGCTGCTCCGGCAAGCATTTCCTTTGAGCTGTTGCGTGTCTCGTCTGCAATCCTGTTGATTTTTTCCATTGAAGCAAGAACCTGCGTATTGCCTTCCTGCTGTTCTTCCATTGCGGAAATAACCACACGCTCCTGCAGCTGAACTGTTTCTGCAAGATTGTATATGCTTGAAAAATGGTTCTGTACAAGCTTGGTACTTTCTGAAACCTTCTCGATTTCAGCGTTAAGGCTCTTCAATTCAGAGTTAATCGCCTTGCCCTGCATATTTGACTGCTCGGCAAGCTTTCTGATTTCGTCTGCAACTACAGAGAAGCCTTTACCGGATTCACCGGCATGGGCAGCTTCGATTGCCGCGTTCATAGCAAGAAGGTTTGTCTGTGACGCGATAGACTGAATAATCTTTGTAGCTTCAAGCAGTGAGCTTGAGCCTTCAAGGATTGACTGTGAAGATGTTACGGCTTCTTTAACACTTTTCTGTCCGTCTTCGGCTGCGTTGCGGAGCTGGCCTACAGCTACGGAGTTTTTCTCGAGAACTTCGTTTACAGAGCGGATGTTTGCAACCATCTCGTCGACGGCGGCTGTAGATTCTGCTATACTTGAAACCTGTGCATTGACGTCGCTGTCAAGCTTGCGGACAGACTGTTCAATCTGGCGGATGCTTGCGCCAGCCTCTTCTACACCGCTCGACTGGTTCACGATTGATTCACGAATCTGCGTAATCATGCCCGTAATCTGCGTAATTGCGGCGGCTGTTGACTCTGCGCCCTCGTGCATTATTTCAGCACGTTCGCCCGATTCTACTGAAGTTGTCTTGATAGTCTGAAGCAAATCGCGTGTTGAATCTACAAGCTTGTTGATTGACGTTGCAAGCAGACCATAATCGTCGCGGCTGTGTACAGGCTCACGGTGCAGGGCAAAATTGTTGTCTGCCATCTTTTCCATCATCTTACGGATATGGCTGAGACGCTTTGCTTCTTGATGAGTTTCAAGCCACTGAATAAAAATAGAAAACAAAATGGAAACGGCACCGACCGGTATCATTTTCGTGTAATAGCATTCCCAGACTGTAGTATAATGCCTAAGTTCCATTTTGCGGCATGCAAGCATTCCAAGAAGAACAGTCGCAATTGTCGTGGTCAATGTAACAAGAAGATGGCGTCTTACAAGCCCCATCGATACATCTTTTTTGCGCAAAGGCAGCCAGTCAAGCCACTTTTCAAATGTCTGAAGCCACATAACATAAAATGTAGTTGAAACAAAGAAAAGCGATCCCAAAGTGCTGAACCAAATGTCATGCGGAACAAAATACATGTCGAGCAGCCTGCAGGAAAGTTTTATTACAAGCGGCAGCAGAAGAGAAACACCGATTGTAATGCAGAACTGAACGACAGTAATCAAATTCGCTCTGTCTGCAAGCCTTTTAAGACTGGCCTCCGAGCCGTCAAAAAAATCAAAAGAACGTCTGTAAAAGCTTGAAAGAGAAACACCGATTGCCGATGCAACAACAAAAAATGTAATATAAGGAACAGATAAGAGAAGCTTAATCAGCTGGTCAACAGGATAGACTTCACAAAAAGCATAGAACAACCAGAAGAAAACCTGATAAGCTACAAAGCACAATATACTCCATAGAGTACAATCTTTTGGAAACGGCGGAATTGTAACAACCTTATTCTCTCCGTTCATTGGAAACTCCTTTTTACCATGAAACTGTAAAACAGTTTGCAAGCATTTTTTACTGCATTCATGCAGCTTAACGAAATTTTAAAAATGAACTTTTGATTATTACAATAAATTATTTTATTAATTAACTATTGATAATATAATTCTTTATCATAGGTTATTATATGGTACATAATAGAACTCGTCAAGGAAATCTTGTCAATAGAAACTAAAAAATGAAAATTTTTCTATGTAAAAGGCTTCATGTTCTGCCAATTATATCAGCACGCTTTCAATTTCTCTGGTTCTGCCGCCGGTCTTCCGCTTTGCAGGCTTTTTGAACGAAACGATAAATTCGCCGTCTTTATAATCTACAATTACAGCGGATTTACCTTCTGCCTCGCCGGAAAGCAGCTTTATAGAAAGAGGATCTTCTATATTCCGCTGAATCAGACGCCGCATAGGACGCGCGCCATACTGCGGGTCGTAGCCGTTATCTACAAGATAACCGCAGGCAGCAGGTCTTACTGCAAGTGAAAGATTCTGTTCTGCAAGGCGCGCCTCAAGTTCTTTAAGCTGCATATTCAGAATTGCACCGACTTCTTCTTTAGAAAGAGCTGTAAACACAACAGTGTCATCAATTCTGTTCAAAAGTTCAGGTCTTAAAAGCTTCTTCAATTCAGAAAGGGCATTTGCCTTTATGTCCTCGTACTCAAGCAGCCCTGTTTCAAGATTAGAGAAGCCTACTCTGCTTTCTGTAGTTATCTCTCTTGCACCCGCATTGCTCGTCATAATAATTACGGTATTTCTAAAGTTTACTGAATGACCAAGACTGTCTTTAAGCTCGCCCTCTTCAAGCACCTGCAGAAGCAGATTGAATACATCAGGGTGAGCCTTTTCAATTTCATCAAGAAGCACGACAGAATACGGATTCTTCCGCACTTTTTCAGTAAGAACACCGCCTTCCTCATAGCCCACATATCCAGGCGGTGCGCCGACAAGGCGGCTTGCATTGTGCTTTTCCATGTAATCGCTCATATCAATTCTGATAAGCGAATCTTCCGTGCCGAAAAGGAACTTTGCAAGTGTTTTTGCAAGCAAAGTCTTGCCCACGCCTGTAGGCCCTAAGAAAATAAACGAACCCAAAGGACGGCGCACAGACGAAATTCCAGAGCGAGAACGTCTGATTGCAGAGCTTATAAGAGAGACAGCCTCGTTCTGACCGACAACAGTCTTATGCAGTTCTGCTTCCATGTTTATAAGTTTTGCAGATTCAGAAGTATCAATATTCTCAAGCGGGATGCCTGTCATTATGGCAAGCACTTTTTTTATGTCGTTTACTGTTACTACATTTGAGCCGTTCACATCGGCTGTCTGCCAGTAATTACGTACAATGTCAAGTTTCTGTCTCAGCTCGCGCACCTGGTCTCTAACCTCGGCGGCGCGCTCGTAATTCTGGCTGTTTACAAGCTGCTGCTTTTCTTTGTTCAGCTGTTCAATATTTGATTCAATGTCGGCAAGTTCAGGCGGTCTTATATCGGACGCAATTTTTTTCATTGAACCTGCTTCGTCAAGCACGTCTATAGCCTTATCCGGAAAATACCTGTCTGTAATAAAACGGCGGCTGTAGCGCATAATCTGCTCGATTACATCATCTCCGTAAATAACACCATGGAATTCTTCGTACTTCTTTTTAAGCCCTTCAAGAATCAGGCGGACGTCTGCATCAGAAGGCTCTTCTACCCTTACCTGCTGAAAACGGCGTGCCAGTGCGGCGTCTTTTTCAAAATACTGACGGAATTCTTTCGAGGTTGTTGCACCGATACACTGAATCTCGCCGCGTGAAAGCGCAGGCTTGAGCAAATTAGAAGCGTCCATTGCGCCTTCTGCACCGCCTGTGCCGATAAGCGTGTGAAGTTCATCTATAAAAAGAATAATATTCTTGTTTTCGGTTGCTTCTTTCATTATGCGCTTAAAACGCTCTTCAAATTCACCGCGGTATTTTGTGCCTGCAACAACAGAAGCAAGGTCAAGCGTAAGCACGCGTTTCTTGCAGAGATTTCTCGGCACGCGCTCTGACACAATGCGCTGGGCAAGCCCTTCTACAATTGCAGTTTTGCCCACACCCGGCTCTCCGACCAAAACAGGGTTGTTCTTTGAACGGCGCGAAAGAATCTGAATCACGCGGGCAATTTCTGCATCGCGCCCGATTACCGGGTCAAGCTTCTGCGCGCGTGCAAGAGCTGTTAAATCCCGCGAATAGTTTTTTAAAATGCCGTTAGTCTGCGCTCTGCCGGGCTGTGCATTAAAACCGCCAGAAACACCGGCAGCCTGCATCTGCGGAAAAACCGGATATCTCGGCTGTGCTGCAAAATCAGGATCGCGTTCCGCATATTGGCTTTCTTCGTTTGAAGTTCTATTTAAAATGTCAGCGGCTTTTCTTGCATCATCTATAGAAAGGTGCTGTTTTTCAAAAAAAATGGCACATGGACTTTTTTCTTCTCTTATGGCTGCCAAAAGCAGATGCTCTGTACCGACATATTCCTGACGCAGGCTTCTTGCTTCAATCTGTGCTGTATTGAGAAGCGTATTAAGCCGCCTTGAAAGGGGCAAATCACCAAAAGACATAGAAGACGACTTAATAGGCAGAGACTGCTCAAGTACAAGCTGCAGTGAAAGAATATTCACTTTTAAAGACTTTAATATAAGAACAGCCCGGCCTTCTCCATTTCTGAGCATTGCCAAAAGCACATGTTCAGGAAGAAGCTGTTCGCTGCCGTTTTTACGTCCTTCTTCCTGTGCAAGCACAGTCAGAATTTTCTTCGCTCTATCGGTCAATCCCTTTAACATACCAAACCTCTGAAACTTAGCTATAGTTCCAAATGAACGTTAGAAAGTGCTTCCTGCAAAACCAAAGCACGCAAACGCTCTATTTTTTCGTCTTCAGTAGCAATGTCCTGTTCAAAATTAAAAGTTCCGTTACGAATAACATAAGTCAGATGAGCATTCTGAACTCTGTAAAGCAAAGCCGTTAATTCATTGTGCTTTATGCCGGAAAGCAGTCCTAAATTAAGCCCCCACTTTATTTTTGAAACAAGGTCAATACCTTCCCTATTTGTAACTAATCGGCTATATTTCACGGTCGCAATAGCCCGATAAATCAAATCTTTTATGCGCGTTGTCCTTCCGTCAAGTAGATTCATCGCAAGCCCGCGCTCGTTCTCTATAAGCTTAAGAACCGCAACTTCAAAACGCGCAACCTGCTCGTCCTCTGTCCCCTGATAGGCCTGTCTGTTCTGAATAAGAAAGAACGAGCCGAGAGGAGTTGAGCTGTCGTTAGGACCAAAAAAAGCTGTTACAGCACAGCCGTCAAGCATTGCTGCGCGGAAAAACTTTTCGCATGTACCTGCCATAGTCATAGAAGGAAGATGAAGCACGCAAGAAAGCTTCATTCCGCTGCCCAGATCGCGCATAAGCGAAGTAAGGTAGCCGAATTCATTTGAGGCGGCAAACTGAAGATAGTTCTGCAATTCAGAATCAAGTCTTTTAGATTCAACAAAGGCGCTTTCGCAGTCAAAGCCGCTTGCAAAGCTTGCTATGCGCAGATGGTCTTCGCTGTTTACAGAACATGAAACTTTTCCGTCTCCACGCAAAACACCGCCTGTCCATGGCTGTGCGTACATTGAATACGGAAATATTCCCCTTTCTGTTAAGATACGCTGACCGAGCGCGTCTAAATTTGCAGCCCTGAGAGCCTGATAATTTTCGGCATCTTCAACATGTGTAAAAGAATCAAATATAAGCATCTGCACGCGCTCTGCATCATCGCTTGTCAAATATTTTGGAAACACAAAATCAGCAAGATTACGTGCAAGCCTTACACGCGTTGAAAGAGTAATGTCATTTTCCGGGCCGGGTGCAGAATACCATGCATCTAAAGACTGCCCCTCAGAAGACGAATTCTTACTCATCAGACTCACCTTCTGAATAATACGGTTGTGCAGAACGTGTTTCTAAAGCGCGGAGCCGGTCGCGGTAAACTGCGGCTTTCTCGTAGTCTTCTGCAGCAACAGCTTCCGCAAGTTTTTCCTGGTACATCATTCTGTCTGTAAGCACAGAGCGGAAATGGGCAAGCTTTTTGGGCAGCCCGCCATGATAAGTGCCTTCAATTCCATGATTTTTTAAAATGCTGAAAATTTCGCTTTTAAAGACTGTATAACATTCAGGGCAGCCTGCTGACTTGATTCTTTTTAAATCAGCCAGAGTTCTTCCGCAGACAGGACACGCATAAGACGGCTGTGAAATCTGATTTGAACTGCCTGCGTCCTGCAAAATTCCAGAAAGCAGATTATTGAAGGCAACTTCAACATTTTTGCCGGCAACATTTATTCCGCGTTCTTTTGCACATTCAACACAAAGATGAAGTTCAACAGTTCTTGTAGCCGAAACCTGCTGTACAAAAAGCACAGCGTTCCGTATACCGCAAATATCGCATTTCATAAAAAAACCTTAAATTTTCCGTAAACTCTCAAGCGGTTTCTCGTTTGCGGCTTTATAAGCCGGTATAAGCGAGACAACAGTTGAAAGCAGCAGTGTTACAGCCGCAATTGCAAAAATTTCTGCAAACGGCACAGCAATAGGAATATTCGTCAGATAAAATTCAGGGTCAAGCAGCCTGACTGAAATAAAGCCCTCTGCCGCAGAGCCTGCACCGACATGACTGACAGTATATCCCAAATAAGCAAATATGTTTACAATTTTTTCAAAAAAACTGATAATTTCGTTTGATTTTATGGCGCACAAAATACCGAGCGGAAGCCCGATAATTACGCCGCCAAGACCGGTAAAAAAGCCTGTCAAAACAAAGGTCAGCCGAATCTCTTTCGGTGATGCACCGATTGCTTTTAGAATCGCAATTTCCTTGCGTTTTTCCATTGTAAGCATAATCAGCGCGGAAGAAACATTTACAGACGCAACAAGCACTATTAGAAACATAATAAAAAGCAGCATTGTCTTCGTTGTGTTGAAAGTCTCGTAAGTTGAGCGGTTAAGTTCCTGCCATGTGTAGACGCCGTAGCCTTTGCCCGCTATTTTCTGGCACTCGTTCTGAACGGCGTAAAGATTCTTTGAAAAAGCGTCTTTAGTCTTTATACCGATAAACACACGTGAAACATTAGAAGCCAGAAACTCAAAACCAGCTTCAAGCGGCACAAAAACCCAGAGCGCGTCCAATTCCTGATAACCTGAAGAAACAATGCCCGAAACCGTAAAAGCAGCTGTTTTAGGCACAGCCTTGCCGTTAGGCAGATTCCGCATTGTTATTAAGTGAAGCGTATCGCCGACAGCTAGACCTGTCTTTTCGGCAAGTGCACTGCCGATTACCGCGCTTCTTTCGCCGTCAAAAGCGAGAGCACCGCTTTTAACTTCAAAAAGGTCTTTAAAAGACGCATTTTCGTCAAAAAGCTTTGGCTCAACTGCGCGGACAGAAGCACCGCTCCGCTCTTTTTTGCCTGCGGCAAGTGCCATGCCAGTACGCTCAACATAAGCCGCAACAACACCGTCAAGCTTTTCTAATTCGGCAGCCTGTTCTTTCAGCTGTTCGATATTACCAAAAATGTCAGCCTGTGCCTTATATTGAATAGACTGCAAATGAAAAGATGAAAGTTCCACGATTCTGTCGGTCATTCCCTTTATCATGCTGTCTGAAAACACAAGCACAACAATAAGCGGAATAACACTGAAAGCTACACAAATCATAGCGGCGAAAACGCTTTTTTTTGCGGGGCTTTTGTTAGAGGAAGTCTTGTCTGCAATTGCCGCCTCAGGCTTTGAAGGGAACATGAACCTTAAAGCCAGACGCATTATAGTTGAAATTGTCATAAGGCAGCCAGATTTCCATTCTTTATTGTGTAAACCACATCGCCGCTCTGCGCCAGCTTCATATCGTGCGTTACAAGCAGCAGCGTCTTTTTGTAGCGGTCAACAAGCGAGAACAAAAGGCTGCCGACAGCCTGTGCGTTTGCCGGATCAAGGTTGCCGGTAGGCTCATCAGCAAGAATAAGTTCGGGGTCGTTTATAAGCGAGCGGGCAACTGCAACACGCTGGCGCTCTCCGCCCGAAAGCTGAGACGGAAAATGATTTGCGCGCTTTTCAAGTCCAACATCGCATAAAAGGGCTTTTGCATGGTCAAGAGCCTTTCTCTGCGGCACGCCTGCAATAAGCGCGCTCATTGCGACATTTTCCACTGCCGTAAAATCTTTGAGAAGATAATGAAACTGAAAAATGAGACCGAGTGTTTTTGAGCGGTAATGCGTCAGTTTGTCTTCGTTCTGTGCGCTTACAAGAAAATCACCGACTTTTACAGAACCGCCTGAAGGAGAATCAAGCGCACCGATTATGTTGAGCAGCGTGCTTTTGCCGGAACCGCTTTCGCCGGTTATAACAGCTTTTGTACCGCGGTTAACCGTCAGCGAGAGATTCTTCAATATTTCAAGCTGTTCACTTTCGGTGTTATAAATCTTAGAAAGATTTTCCACTATTACTAAAGGCTCATTATTCATCGCGTAAAACCTCTGCACAAGACAAATTAAGCACGCCGCGGCTTGCCGCCCATGCTGCAATTAAAGAAGCAAAAATTCCAAAAATTGAGATAAGACATACTTCGTTCAAGATTATTCTTGGCGGTACAGATGCAAAAATATTGTACATCATGCTCTGTTCGATATATTGCATTTTTTCGGGCGCAAAAATACGGTAAAAAGCGTGCCTTAAATGAAACGAAAAGTTTGAAATCAGCAGAAGAATCCTGTCAATGTTTATGCAGAGAAAAAGCCCGAGCGCTGTGCCGGGTATTGCGCCGGTAAAGCCTGTAAGAAAACCCTGAAAAATAAAAATAGACTGAATCTCATTCTTTTTAGCGCCCAAAGCGGAAAGTACGGCTATATCGTCCTTGCGCTCAAAAACAATGCGGCGCAGGCTGTTAAAAATATTCACGCCTACTACCACAAAAATGAGAAGCACTAAAAGCATCATCATATTTTTTTCGATCCGGAGCGCGCCGAAAAAAGCGCGGTTATAGCTGCGCCAGGACTCAAACGCCAATGCAGGAAAAGCCTTTGAAGCTTTTGCAATGTAGCGGCTGTCAGTACCGCTTTCTTTAAGCTTAAGCCCGATAACAGGCAGAACAGTTCCGCCAAACAAGGTATCTTTGTTCTCGTCAGAGACAAACACAAACGAAGAGTTTATGCCGGAATAGCCGCTCGTGAAAATACCCGAAACCGTAAAAACCCTGCCTGTATCGATAAGGCTGACAGCCGAAGAGCCTGAAACAGCGACAAGCGTTACTTCGTCGCCGACAAAGGCATTAAGCTCATACGCCAGGTCGTCGCCCAAAACAATATAGTCCGGCTGTGAAAGGTCAAAGCTGCCGCCGGTTATCTTAACTTCTTTTCTAAAGCCCGAATCTTCTGCGTACACATCAGGATTAACAGCATGAATAATTGCACCGCTCTGACGGCCTCTGTCAGCAGCTATAAGTGTCTGTCCTTCATAAAAAGGAACGGCTGCGAGCAAGTCCGGGTCGGCGGCTGCATGGCTTAAAAAATCATTGCAGTCATCAGCTGAAGAGCCTTTTACGCGGATATGATACGAGCTGATTTCAAGAATACTCTCGATATAGCTCATCTGAAGTCCGTTCATGACTGAGATTATCGTTATAAGCGTCATTACGCCGAAAGCTATGCCCAAAGAAGCCAGCAGCGAAGTAAGCGCACCGCGTCCCTTTTTATCTACAGTAGCGAATCTTCTTGAGACAAACACAAGCCACGAAAGCGAAAACCTTTTTTTCATTGCCTTATGCTCCTGACGAATTGTCCGTCCCGTTCAACATACTGGGCTTTTTTTACGCCGTTCTCGTAATCAGTTACAATAGCCGTTCCGTCATCAAAAAAGACTTTTTCGCGGTAGTCTGTTCCGTTTATGTAAGTCTTGTCGTAAACTTCCATGTTTTTTTCAAAGCGCTTTTCGTCTGGGCGCGTGCCTTTTCCGTCATAAGAGAAAGTCTTTTTTATAAGCCCATGTTCCAAGTCGGCAGTCTGTTCTTCGATTACGCGGCCTTTTTCGTCATATTTTTTCATAAAGGAACTTATAGGCTTTTTTTGAGGCTGGTTACTTTCGTTAAGCTCAAAAATCGATTCAGCTACAACAAGCCCTTTTGTATCATAGCGCGTTTTTGTCTGCGTCCTTTCGTCAAAGCGCGTAGTTGTACGCTGCTTTTTGCGCAGCTTAGAATCAGTATCTGCATAAGTGTAAAAAGCTTCCAATACAAGAACTGGCGCGCCGTCAGAATAGCTCCATTTCTGCTCTTTAAGCAGATTCATCTCTTCATCGTAAAAGCACTGTTTGTAGCCGTTTTCATCTGCCAGAATCAGCGAATCTATACCGCCAGCCGAGCGCACAGCGTAAGAAACATCACCTGCACTTTGCGCGCTGAAGCCAGAACCGCTTTTTAAAATGCGGAAGCGGCCGAGAGTGTCGAGATGAACCTCGTCGGCAAAGACTAAATTGCAGAGAATAAGGCAGATTAAAACTTGAAAGAGCTTTTTAGCATTAATCATGCTTATTGTCCGATAAATGCTTCCACATAAGAGTCTGCGTCAAAAAGGCTTAAATCTTCGTATTTTTCGCCTGTGCCCACAAAAGCGACAGGCAGATTAAGCTCTTTACCGACAAGAGCCGCAATTCCGCCACGTGCAGTAGAATCGTATTTTGTAAGCACAACAGCATCAACGCCGACAGCCTCGTGAAAAACTTCTGCCTGGCGCAAAGCGTTCTGCCCTGTTGTTGCGTCTATTACGAGCAGCTTTTTGTAGCAGCCTTCGCCTGCTTTTTGAGCGGCAATGCGGTCAATTTTCTGAAGTTCGCGCACAAGGTTTTCTTTATTATGAAGCCTTCCGGCTGTGTCCGCGATAACAAGACCGCCGCCCTGCGAAGAAACTGAATCAGCCGCGTCAAAAACAACTGCGCCCGGGTCGCTTCCGTTCTGGTGCGCCACAACGCGCAGACCGAGTTTTTCACCGTGATATTGCAGCTGCTCAATTGCAGCCGCGCGGAAAGTATCAGCTGCTGCAAGCACAATCGGGCTAAATCCGCGGCTGTCAAAGTATTTTCCTATTTTTGCGGCTGTTGTCGTCTTGCCTACACCGTTCACGCCGAGCATCAGATAAATTGAAGTTTTGCCGGCGGGCGGGTCAAGCTTAATCTCTTTGACAAAAGAGCGGATATTCTGCTTTAAGACAGCAAAAACGCCTTCCTGCGTCATTGTGCCGTTTTTCTTACACTCCTTTTCAGCCTGCTCTGCAAGCTCAAAAGCAGTTTTTGCGCCCAAGTCGCCCTCTATCAATGTGTCAGCCAAGTCGTCAAAAAAATCTGATGAAAGTTCTGATTTATGAGAAAACAGCGATTTTAATTTTTCAGCAAAACCATTTGCCATATTCAACTCCGTTTTAATTATTCTACCTTATCAGCTTCTGTGTCTTCAGACGGCGTTTCTCCGTCCTCAGATTCATCAACAAATTCTATATCATAAGGTTCAAGTTCAAGCCTGTTTTTTCTGTGAAATTTGCCGCCTTTCTTTTCAGTAACATCAGCAGTCTGCGGCAGAATCTTGTTGGCTGTGTACAGATAACGTCCAAGCTGAAAAAGGAAATTCGCTCCAAGTGTAATTGTCGCGCCTTTGGAATACTTATAGTACATCTCCCATTGGTCAGCCGCAGCCGAATCATCGCGGCCATAAAGCACAGAATTTCTGGTTGCTATAGACATGCCTTTTGAGAAGAAAAGCATCGGTACAGAAAAAAGCAGCACCGCATAAGAATTATACAGATTGGTACGCTGTTTTTCAATTGAAGCAGCATAATCGTCCATTGCAGACTGAAAAGTAATAGTGCCATGAACAAGCGGGTCGTTTTTAGAGTCTGTACGGTCTGTTTTGTTCTTTACGATATAAAAACGGCTGTTTCCGTTTTCGGCAGAAACCTCGCCCAAAGTTGTACCTTTTTCAAGCGAAACGTGCGCAGGGTTTTCTACAGGAAGACCCAAAGCATAAAGACTCTGGTTTGCAGTCTGCGCCTCAAAAGCAACATTGACAATCTTCTTTGGCGACATCTTAACCTGAATTATAAACTCATCTGTTTCAGTAAATGCATAATTAAAGTGCTTGGCTTCATAACCGTCAGAATATATGTAAACCTGATGCTTGCCGTTCTCTACCTCGATTTCGGCAACGTTCTGAGGAAGAGCGCCGTCAATGTAGATTCTCGCTTTTTTCGCGGCATCTTCAGGCATAATCTCAAAATGAAGCTGCACAGGCTTTGAATTAAGCACAAAAGGATAAAGTTCTTTAGCAAGAATTGCGGCAAGAGAAGGCAAATCTTCAAGACTGCCAACGTCATTCAGTGTTGCTGTAATTATTCCGCCCGGAAAAACTGAAAGCTCAACAGTAATGCTCAAAAAGCCTGAACGCTCTACAACACTGCCGCTTATAATTCCAGAGATATGCTCATCTAAGACACGCTTTTCAAAATCATAGAAGTTTTCATCTTCACGCCTGTCATCAAAAAGCCTTGACGAATCATTCTGCCAGATTTTTATAGTGAGCTTATCTCCGGGGCGTTCGTCCGAAACGTACACAACTTTTGGGTTTATGGCAAAAATGTTTTTCTTTACACCCGGATCTTCGCCCAAAGGGTCAGAAGATTTTTGTAAATTTAATGATATTTTCTTACGGATTTCTTCGATTTTTTTGTCAGATTCTTTTGAAAGCTTTTTCTGCTGTCTTTTTGAATCCGTATTGAACATGATTACATCACGGGCTCTTATCTCGTTTGTCAAATCTGTAAAAAGTTCTTTACGCTCTTCTTTCAAGTCGTAGCGGACGCGCCGCTCTATTTCAGATTCTTCAAGAAGATGCCCGCCCCTGCCCTCAAGACAGCTCAAAATCAAAGAAGGTAAATCAACTGCCGCCTTTTGCGCCGAATCAAGCTCTGACTGCGAAGCTTTCGCACTGAAAGGAACAGCCGTCAGAATCCAGTCTTCTGCAAAAAGCAGGACAGAACATAAAGAGATAAGCAGACAAAAAACCGTTGTCTTCAGTTTAGAGATAAACTTAAAATAAATCTTAATCTGCTTATCCACAAACGCCCCGTCTAAACGTCCATATCGTCGTCAGAACCTACATCAGATGCAAGCCCCTGCCATTTCTGCTTAAGATAGGTCTCGATAAAATCGTCGATATTTCCGTCCATTACAGACTGAATGTTACCGACTTCGTATTTTGTGCGGTGGTCTTTGACCATTGTATAAGGCTGAAAAACATAAGAGCGTATCTGGTTGCCCCATGAAATGTCTTTCTTTTCCTGCGAGAATTTGGCGTTTTCCTTCTCTTTTTCGGCACGGTAATACTCGTAAAGACGCGCGCGCAGCATGCTCATGGCAGTCTGTCTGTTCATGGTCTGGCTTCGCTCTGTCTGACACGCAACAACAATACCGGTTGGAATATGTGTGAAGCGTACGGCAGAATCTGTCTTGTTGACGTGCTGACCGCCTGCACCGCCGGAACGGTATGTGTCTACGCGTAAATCTTCAGGCCTAATCTCAACTTCAATGCTGTCGTCAAGAACCGGAAAAACGTACACTGACGAAAAAGACGTGTGGCGGCGCGCGTTTGCATCAAACGGGCTTATGCGCACAAGTCTGTGAATTCCGGCCTCTGACTTGAGATAACCGTAAGCATAGTCACCTGTAATTTCAGCTGTAACAGATTTTACACCGCCTTCAGCTTCGAGAATATCGACAACCTCACACTTGTAGTTGTGCCTTTCGCACCAGCGCGAATACATTCTGAAAAGCATCTGCGCCCAGTCACAGGCTTCTGTGCCGCCTGCACCGGCATGAATCGTAAGATATGCGCCGTTGCGGTCAACTTCGTCAGAAAGCAGATTAAGCACGCTGAGCTTTTCAAATTTTACGCGTATATCGTTCATCGATGTACGGATTTCTTCTTCGAGGGATTCGTCTGCACCTTCAACGGCAAGCTCGTAAAGAGCTTCTGCATCTTCAACGGCGGCAACAAGTTCTTTCCACGGCTCAACCCGCGCTTTAAGTGATTTTATGTCGCCCATGATTTTTTCGGCTTTCTGAGGATTGTCCCAGAAACCGGGTTCTGCTGTAAGGGCTTCTTTTTCAGCTATTTTTGACTCGATTGCAGCAGAGTCAAAGATGCCCCCAGATTTCAAGAATTTCGGCTTTTAAATTAGCCAGCGGAATTTTTAATTCTTCAAGCATTTTTTTTCCTTAAAAAAATTATTACCAGCCTGAATATCAGGTTTCAAATAATTGTGCTAAAAAGTTTTCAGCCTGTCATATCCGGGCTTGACCCGAATATCTTTATTCAAGTTACTACCCTCTTTTAGATTGCCGTATCAAGTACGGCAATGACATTTTGTTCTTTTTAGCCAGCCCAATCTTAAGATTTGTGGGACTATGATTCGGACATGCGCATAAGCATTTTGCGCCACTTCTTTTTGCTGAGTTCAGTAATAGCCATTACACCCTGAACAGGATACTGATAAATACGAAGCGTGTCATAATAATCAGTTACGCGGTCAATGTCTTTTTTCAACGCAAGCAGCCGCTCTTCACTTACAGAGGTATGCTCCCAGCATGAACGCTGTTTTTTTGTATAACCATAAAAAGTAAGAATTTTTGCAAGAGCCTGTGCAGATTCAGCTGCGCCCGGGTCTAAAATAACAGAAACAAACATACTTTAAGAATATGATAATCAAAGTATCTTGTCAAACCGTATTTTTTAGTTAATTATAGAATTATGAAACGAATCTATCCGGCATTTATTTTTATAGCATTTTTTGTCTTTGAGCTGACGGCACAGGCTGTTACGGCGGTAACAGACATTTCTGTACTTGTCACAAATATGTCTGTGCAGATTACATGGAAGCGCGGTCAGGGCTATTCTTATTCGCCTGACATAAACTACCGCATTTACAGAGACACAAAACCGCTTACAAAGCTGTCTGTAAACTCAGACACCTTAATTGCAGAGCAGGATTCAAGCCAGCTTATTTTTTCAGAAATTCTGCCGGACACCGCCCATTATTATTACGCGGTTATGGCAGTAAAAGACGATTCGTTTTTGACTGGCGCGGTTATTCCGGGTGTGAATGCTACGCAGGACGCAATTACCGGGCAATATTCCGACTGGGAATTTGTTGAAAAGGCGAATATAAGCAATTTTAACGTTATTGCGCAAAATTCGGCTGTAATTATTACCTACACTACCGAAAACCGCGGCAACAGGCTGAACCTTTACAGAAGCCCCTATCCGTTTGTTAATCTTGACAGCCTTGCAAATGCACTGCTTATTGCAAGCTTTACAGACAACGGCTCGCCGCTTACAGATGTGCCGCCGCAGAACCAGAATTTTTACTATGCCCTTATTGAAGAATCTTCTGTCAGCGACGGTACAGCCCGCTTCATAAGAGGTGTTACAACATCGCTTGCACCTGTAAGCATACGCCTTACAAACCCGAAACTGAATACAACTGCGCAGACCGCAAGAATTGCACCGCTTCCGATAGATTCAGAAGTCAAGCCTGACATAAGCAGCACTGTCGACATGCTTTTTGAATATGAAACAGAAACCGGAAATTCAGGCAAAAGCACTGGTGGTGCAAGCTTAAAAGAAATGTACATTTTTCCAAGCGAAACTGCGGATTATCCGGGCGGAACTACTGAACTCAGCTCGATTATTTCTGCATGTTTTTCGACAAAAAACTGGCTCAAAGCCGAAAACGAGCTTTCAAAATACATTGCGGCTTCAAGTTCAAACAGCGCAAGGCAAAGGGCAGAATTCTATCTTGCAGAAGCTTATTACTTCCTCGGAAAAAAGCGGCAAGCTTTGCTGCTTTTCCTTTCACTTAGAGACC
>JAEEGH010014146.1_pt1 | contig 17564 bp, 15 predicted proteins | sample 9134181 | NCBI WGS metagenome assembly JAEEGH01 (sample SAMN16246544, study PRJNA631951) | gut metagenome | biome: gut microbiome; feature: rumen; material: DP-attached | host: Bos | place: Iran: Karaj | collected 2018-10
CTATCCTGATGACGGTCATCAACCTGATCTCCGGCCTCATCTACGGCAAGGACATGCCGCTCAAATCCATGATCCAGCTCTACGCGCTCGCCGCAGTGTTCCTCGTACTCCTGTACAACTCACCTGCTGGCCTCGTCTTCTACTGGACACTCAACAACGTATTCTCACTTTGCAAGAACATAATCATCAGGCTGATGGCAAAGAACAAGAAGGACAAGGCTGCTGCGCCCGCATCGAAAGCGAAGGACGCCACGGGTCTCGTCTTCCTCGCATCATCCGTCTTCCTTGCGGTCTATGTCGGCTTCTATCTGCCTTCGTGCGTAATGATGTCCTCACCCAAGGAATTCGTTAACCGCGCCACGCTCATCAACCCCGCAACTTATCTCGCAGTTCCGTTCATCACTGATATCGGACTGTTCGTTATCTGGGGCGGTATGTTCTATCTTCTCGCATCACCCAAGGCGCGTAAGATAATGGCTTCGTTCATGTTCGCCGCTGCCTGCTGCTCGGTATTCACGGGTCAGCTCTTCAGCAACGAATACGGCACGATGTCATCTCTTCTCGTCTACGATCAGATCATCAATCCGCAGACGACTCAGATCCTTCTTAACCTGGGCGGCATCATCCTGATAACGGCAGTATGCTTCGTCCTCGTTAAGTTCTTGAAGCCTCTCGCGGGCACGATCGCCGGCGTCGGCGCCGTAGTCATGATCGTCATGACCTGCATGAACATCGCAGTCATCACGGATACGTTCAAGTGGAAGTTCGACGAGGACCTCAACAGTTCTGCCAAGCCCGAGTTCACGCTCTCGACGGAAGGCAAGAATGTCGTCGTCATCATGGTCGACCGTGCGGTAGGCCCGATGGTGCCGTATATTTTCGCCGAGAACCCTGAGCTTGTGGAGAAGTTCGACGGCTTCACGTACTACGAGAACACGATGTCGTTCGGACCTTCGACGAATTTCGGTGCGCCCGCGCTCTACGGCGGATATGACTACCTGCCCTACGACATGAACCAGCAGAACGACAGGCTCCTCGTGGACAAGCACAACGAGTCGCTGAAGGTGCTGCCCACAATCTTTACGAACGAAGGATACAACTGCACATTTGTTAACCCGACCTATGCGGGTTACTCGTGGATACCTGACCTTTCCGTCTTCGACGACATGGAGAATGTCGATGCATATAACATCGGATACAACTTCGTTGACGGTATCGAAGGCTACTGCGCAGGTGCCGAGAACATAATGCTCCACAACCTGTGCTGCTTCTCGTTCTTCAAGGCAAGCCCGCTGTTCATGCAGCTCGCGATCTACGACAACGGCAACTACAACACGCTCGGTCTGATAGACTATGATGCGGCCATCCAGACCACAAACGGCCTGTCCCAGGCTTACGGTCACAACGTTGATTTCGAAGCTCAGTACTATGCTCTGAAGGGCATGCCCGAGATGACGCAGATTCTTGATGACGACAGCAACAACCTGCTCATCTTCTGCACCGAGATCACGCACAATCCGACCCTGCTCCAGGAGCCTGATTACGTACCTCAGTCCATCGTCGACAATACCGCTTACGATACCGACTGGGATTCAAAGTTCACGATCGACGGCATAACGATGAAGATGGAGAACATCACGCAGGTCAAGCACTATGAAGTCAACGTCGCGGCTTACATGCTCCTCGGCGAATGGTTCGACTATCTGCGCGAGAACGGACTGTACGATAACACCAGGATCATCATCGTTGCAGACCACGGATATTTCCTCGGCCAGTTCGACTATATGCTGAACGACAACATCAAGGCGATGACGGTAAAGAGCGATAACAATTTTGATGCCGAGAGCTTTGCTCCGGTACTGATGGTAAAGGATTTCGGCGCGACGGGATTCAACGTTTCTTCCGACTTCATGACCAATGCGGATACGCCTTATCTCGCGACGGAAGGCATCATCGACAACCCGACCAACCCGTTCACAGGCAACCCGCTCATCATGAGCAGCGATTACAAGGGAACGATGTTCATTACAGGCTCGGGAGAATTCAACGTCAAGGAAGCAGACACCACATTCCTCGCAGGTCCGTGGTACATCGCTCCGGGCGGCCTGAAGAGCGTCGCCGCTTGGCAGTTCGTATTCTGGGGCTGATATCAGGAGACGATCATCGAAGCAACAGCTTCGGCAAGACCCTTATGGGCATCAGCAGTAAGATGAAGGCCGTCCTCTTTGGACGGTCTTATATATTCCGCGGCATTGAGGAAACCGACGCCTAAGTCGGATGCGACACTAAGATAATACTTCGCGAGGCACTTGGACTTCTCGCAGCATGCTTCATCGAAGCTTCCTGCGAAGGGACCGTTGATAACATCTTCGGTTATCTCCGGAGGCGATACGATGATCACTTCAGGTGCGTATTTCTGCTTATATACAAGAGTATCCACGGCAGCCTTTACGACGGCTCTCATGCCCTCTGCGATGTCTTCACAGGAAGCATCGTAACATATCTTCATGTCGTTGCTGCCGAGCATGATGACAAGGATGTCCACGGGGCGGTGCGAGCACACGATGCCCTTGATGTAATCCAGACCTATCTTCCAGTCATCATTGGGATCATCGAAGACGGTCGTGCGTCCGTTGCATCCTTCTTCGACGACTTCATATCCGTCTCCGAGAATGCGCGCGAGGACACAGGGCCACCTCGTGTCCGCATCATATCTTCCGCCCGTTGCCGGGTCATATCCGTATGTGTTGGAATCGCCGTAACAGAGGACGGTCTTCATATCAGCCCTTGAACTTGTAGTAGCGGCTCGGTCTGTGGGCATCGCCCGACGTCATGTGGTCCGTCTCTACTATCATCTCTGCGATCTTCTTACGGAAGTTTGCCTTATAGAGCTTCTTGCCGAGAAGTATCTCGTATACCTTCTGGAGTTCGGGAAGAGTGAATTCCTCCGGCATCAGGTTGAACGGCAGGCTCGTGCTCTCCGTCTTGGAACGGATGCGCTCTCTTCCGCTCTCGATGATCTGCCTGTGGTCGAAAGCAACTTCCTCGCCGGAAGACAGCAGCGCATCGACGTCGGTAAGCTCCGTCTTCTCGCTTCTGAGACCCGTTCTCAGGTGGATCTTCTCGATCGGAACGAGTGCAATGTATGCGATGGAGATTACTCTCATACGGGGGTCTCTGTCGATCTCGCCGAACGCATACAGCTGCTCGAAATAGATATCTTCGAGACCCGCCTCTTCCCTGATGCCGCGCTTTGCCGCTTCGTCAACGGATTCGGTCATTCCCACGAATACGCCCGGAAGCGCGAGTTCGCCCTTAAAAGGATATTCCTGTCTTCTGACGGTTACGATCTTCAGCTTGCCGTCTTCTACCGTGAATACGAGAAGGTCGACCGCCACCGAGGGTTTCTCGAAAGCATCGCTGCTGTAAGTCTTAAGGAATTCCTGTTCTGCCTTGATCTTGTCTTTCTTTGCCATGTTAAGCCACTCTCCCTTATCAAATATCCTGATGATAGAATAATAGTATTTAGTTGCTACTATGTCAAGGTTATTATTGACCCATAACAAGGGATATAATCAAAGAAAAACTGCGGAGGCTTAATATGGACTGGAATGATTTTGATATCGGCACATCCTGGATCGACAGATTCTCATACTACCTGGATCCTGCAAACAGCGGCAAAGTAAGTAAGGACGACCTTCTCAGCGCCCTGTCAGTCGCGGTGGCGATGTACTGCGATGAGTACCAGAATACCTGCCTGCTCGAGGATAAGCTGGTCGCGTCTTTCGGTGAGGAAGCGCTCGAGAAGGTAGTGGAAGACGGCACTCCGGAAGATGACGTTATCCGTTATATGTCTGTCGGAGAGGCTCTTACCACGGAAGCCCGCGTAAAGCTTGCCCTGGGATATCTGGGTGACCTCAGGAAGGGCGACGGCGAAGATACCTGAACATTGCTTCAATTATGCCGTATAAGTATTTTGACACCTTAATAATAATTGCTATAATGCGTAATTAAAATTTCTGACACAGAGGTGTGAAGATATGTGCGGAATAGTCGGATATACCGGTAAGAAAAAGGCAGCCCCCGTCCTTCTCGACGGACTTGCAAAGCTCGAATACAGAGGCTACGATTCAGCCGGTATCGCGGTAAGGGACGGCGATAAGGATCCCACTGTCGTAAAGGCAAAGGGCAGGCTCAAGGTCCTGTCTGAGAAGACTGATGCGGGCAAGGCCATCAAGGGCACATGCGGTATCGGTCACACCAGGTGGGCAACTCACGGCGAGCCTTCCGAGAACAACGCTCATCCGCACATCGTTGACGATTACAATGTCGTCGGCGTTCACAACGGCATCATCGAGAACTATCAGCAGCTCAGGGAGAAGATGATCCGCAAGGGTTACAAGTTCTATTCCGATACTGATACCGAAGTTGCGATCAAGACCATCGATTATTACTACAAGAAGTACACACATGATCCGATCGAGGCGCTCGCCAAGACCATGGTCCGTGTAAGGGGTTCTTATGCCCTCGCGGTAATGTTCAAGGATCATCCGGGCAAGATCTTCGTAGCACGTAAGGACTCCCCCATGATCGTCGGCATCGGCAATGATGAATCATTCGTAGCTTCAGACGTACCCGCTATCCTCAAGTACACCAGAAGCGTCTACTATATCGACGATCTCGAGATGGCATGCCTCGAATCAGGCAAGGCCACATTCTATAACCTCGACGGTGATGTCGTCGAGAAGACACCCGTAGAGATCGACTGGGATGCATCTTCTGCAGAGAAGGAAGGCTTCGAGCACTTCATGATGAAGGAGATCCACGAGCAGCCCAGGGCAGTCTCGGATACGATCAATTCTTTCGTTGCACCCGACGGTGAGAAGTTCAAGATCGACTTCACTTCAGCAGGATTCACGGACGAAGAGATCAAGGCATTTACTCAGGTATATTTTGTCGCATGCGGTTCTGCTTACCATGTAGGAATGGCATCGCAGTATGTCATTGAAGACCTCGCAGGCCTTCCCGTAAGATGCGAGCTCGCATCCGAATTCCGCTACAGGAACATGCCAATCGACAAGAACACACTGGTAGTCATCATCAGCCAGTCCGGCGAGACTGCAGACTCTCTTGCGGCTCTCAGGAAGTGCAAGGAGTTAGGCATCAAGACACTCGCGATCGTCAATGTCGTAGGTTCTTCCATCGCACGTGAGGCAGACCACGCGCTCTATACTCTCGCAGGTCCGGAGATCTCCGTTGCAACTACCAAGGCATACAGCGCACAACTCGCAGTAACATACGTTCTCGCGATCGAGTTTGCTTCGGTAAGAGGCGCCATCGATGAAGAGAGGAAGCAGGAACTCCTCGCTGAGCTTGTAACCATCCCCGATAAGATCAAGAAGACACTCGAAGACAAGGAGCGCATCCAGTGGTTCGCGAGCAAGCTCGCTGCACAGAAGGATATCTTCTTCATCGGCCGCGGCATCGACTATGCGATCTGCATGGAGGGCTCTCTTAAGATGAAGGAGATCTCATACATCCACAGCGAAGCATATGCGGCAGGAGAGCTCAAGCACGGCACGATAAGCCTCATCGAAGACGGAACATTCGTCATCGGTTCTCTTACGCAGAGTGACCTCTACGAGAAGACACTTTCCAACCTCGTCGAGACCAAGACGAGAGGCTCATATCTGATGGCTCTTACGAGCTTCGGCAATTACTCTATCGAAGATCAGGCAGACTTCGTCGTATACGTTCCGAAGATAGATGACCACTTCGCTGCATCGCTTGCGATCATCCCTCTGCAGCTCATGGGTTACTATGTGTCCTGCGCTAGAGGTCTCGATGTGGATAAGCCCAGGAACCTCGCCAAGAGCGTTACCGTAGAATAAGAGAGACATTACTTGCTCGCTTAGGTCCTCCGCGCTTCGCTTGTGCGGAAATCGCTCGCAAGCAATATCTCTCTTATAGAACTCGAATGATAACGCCCTGCGAAGATGCAGGGCGTTGTTCAATCGGAAACACATTCTATCACAAAAGAAACGGCTTCTGTATTCTGGCTATACCCTACCAAAATCCAGTTTTCTTGGATTTCATAGACGCCGGTTAAATTAGTTGTTTCTTGATTAGGTGTATCACCATTGCTAACTCCGCCTTTAAAGCTATAGACTGCAGAGAGGCTTTCATAATAATCATTGTAGTATTTTTCGGCTTCTTTTAGAGTGCAGTTGTCTCTGACTAAAGATATTCTTACAAGATTGTTTGTTTTTTCATCACAAGTCAACTCAATTCGATCTATCAACACGCCAGCAACGCTTAACTTATCAGATATAGAGTATGAATATGTATACTCGTTTTTTCCTCCGCAGATCTCTTTATTCGCCGTAACTAAATCCAAGTCAAAATACTTCTCAACAGAGGATTCCGCTTCATCTGCCTCCATACCGATAGTACTATCTAAAAACTGGCTTACTTCTATAATGTCATAGTCTGATGAAGTATTAATTCCACACGCACAAAAAGCTGTCATTAACGAAAGCAATAATAGAAGCAAAGCTGCTTTATAACAAAGAACACGCGTGATTTTCTGATTAATCATTATTATTCTCCATAGGGTTACAAAAGGCATCAAATAGGGACTTTACTACTCACATTAGTAAAAGGACCAGTTGTTTCTTCGGCTGCCAAATAGCTTGCTTTGTCAACATAGTATTTCTCCCTAAAATACGATGCTAACAAACCATCAGCAGCCAAAGAAGCCACTAAACAAACGATGCAGATTATTACAGTTAACACTGCTTTATACATAAATCGCTTTTTTAATATCAAATACAAAATCACCGCTGCGAGAAATGGTATCACAACAGTTAAAACAATTAGTATTCGGCTTATCATCTCGAGATTTGGGTCAAATACTTCTTTCCCAAAAATGAAAGAATGCCACAAAGCAAACCAAGCACTATATAAAACTAAGAGAATTAAGAAAACGATTATCAAACAAAGAATGCACGTTAATACACACTTAACTATTGAATTATCCTTTATTTTTCCTTCCACCCGGAACCTCCATTTCTTTTAATCAAAAGATGAACTCAAAGGTGTAATTCCAGTTGCAGATCGGAGCATCACTTGTGTTAGTAAATACTATCTCAATGTTCGCATTACCAGGCCAAGTGGTAATAACATTCTCGGAAACAGTATAAGAAGCTTCAGGTATACTGCGGCATTTGAGTGAATCTGATATCTCGTCAGCGGTAGATTCAAGAGGCAAACACGCAAGAACAATGGCAAAAGAGATAATGCTGCAAAGCAATTTGAATGTTCTCTTCATAGTTTTCACCCCGTAAGAAGAACAACAAAGTGACAAGTATCCTTTAAATAATGTGATTTTATTACGGAAAGGTATTCAATTCAAGCGGGGTGTTATATCCAATCGGAAGACGCAAACTGAAACGACTGCACTCTATATCCGGCTACAGCCCGACTTGGACGGGCCGTCATCGCCGGATTCATAGTGCGCCTTGAATTCCATGTTGATATCCCTGATCTCCTTCTTGCCGTCGATGTAATCCTGATACATCTCGACAAGACCGGACATACAGCCGTCGCATGAGCCGTCTATGTAGCCGATGGACTCGGCTACGATCTTCTCACGCTCTTCTCTGGTAGTGTCCTTGATCAGTATGCTCATAAGATCACACTACTGTAAGGATATCGGAGAACCCGGTGACATCGAAGATCTCTTTTACGGCATCAGATACGCCGGTGACCTTCATCTCACCTTGCTGGTTCATTGTCTTCTGTGCATTAAGAAGTACCCTGAGTCCTGCCGATGACAGATACTCGAGATCGTTAAAATCAAATACCAATTCCTTTATCCCGTCGAGGTTCATGCCGAGTTCCGACTCAAGCTCAGGAGAAGTAGTCGTATCGAGACGTCCTTCAAGCTTAACTGTCAGTTTCTCACCCTCAGACTTTACATTGATATTAAGCATTGAGCATTACCTCCTTCGTAAGATGACCCATATCTTAATCCAAATTCCGCAGAATGAACTATTGTCATATTTATTGAATTAGACCCCTGCGGCGACCCAAATTCTATTCAAATGTAGTATTCTGTCAAATATCTTTTACTTGCGTTTCTTAGGCTCGTATTCGAAGGTATATTTCTCGAAAGCGTTGATAATCTTGGTGTCTCCGTGCTCCTGTACCCTCTTGACCTTCCTGCCGTAGTTCATGTGAACGTGCCCGTGGATCATGTAATCCGGCTTGAACTTATCCAGTACTATGTTGAAGCATTCGAAGCCCCTGTGCGGCAGATCGTCCATATCTCCGAGCCCTCTTGCCGGCGCGTGAGTAACGAATATATCCACACCTTTGGCGATCAGTCTCGGCGAAGCCTTGAGGAGCCTGCCGCGCATCTCACCTTCGGTATACTGGAAGTCGGCATACTTCTTATACTTCATCGAGCCTCCAAGCCCGAAGATCCTGACTCCCTCATGCACATAGATCTTGTCGTCTATGCAGATGCATCCTTCAGGCGGATCCTTGATGTATTTGGTATCGTGATTGCCCGTGACATACAGGAGCGGACACTTGGCGAAAGTAACGAGGAATGACAGATATTCTGACGGCAGATCACCCGCTGATATTATCAGGTCGATATCATCGAGCCTTCCCTTCTTGTAGAAGTCCCAAAGATACTTGCTGGGTTCGTCTGCTATCGCCAGTATCTTCATTCGCCGGGTTCTTCCTTCTCTTCGGTCTCAGCTGCCTCAGTAACGGCATCGGGTATCTGCGTGTGCGCTCCGAACTCCGACTGTGCCTTGAGTATCACGCGTCCTGCTTCGTCGAGCTCCGAGACATCCGGTATCGTACCGACGATGTTGGATACGAGCCTGTTCATCTTAATGAGTTCCGACGGCGAAGGTGCCTCTCCTTCCGTTCCGAACAGACTGCCGTCCTGCATCGTCAGAACGCCTTCGAACGGGTGGAACGACTCGGTAAATATCTGCCTCTTCATGGCACTTACCAGACGCGATACGCCGGAAGGAAGATTGCTTACGGTAACAAGGTCCAATATGCCGCTCGAGATGCCCCACCAGTAGTTGACTGCGGAGTTACGCGATGCACCGGCTGCCGTTTCCCAATTGCCCTGCAGATAGTCCCTGATGATCCTCTCGTAGAACTTGCCCCAGTGCCATACGGGTGATGCGAGCGTAATGTCGTCGCCGCCCGTAAGCTGGTGCAGTCCGTAACGGTAATTCGGATCTCCGAGACGGATGATGTCATAGCCGGAGACGACCTGGATATCTTTCTCGCGGACCATGTCCTCCAGGGGCTGGCCGTTCTCCAAGCCCTTCCAGTTAAGGTATATCTCTGCGCGCGGGTTGGTCATGGTCGCACCGATCGCGAAAGCATTGATGTTCGCCAGCGACCCGTAGCTCGGGTAGTTTGCCGCATACGCTATCCTGTTGTTGTCCGCGATCGCACCTGCGATGAGCCCGGAGAGGAACTTGGCCTCATACATACGGCCGTAATACGTTCTCAGGGACATGTAAGGATAACCGACTGAGCAGTTAAGTATGCGCACTTCGGGGTGCTTCACCGTCGCACGAAGGCTCTCCGGCAGATGCGCGGGGCTTGTGGTAAACACGATATGCGGCCTTGTGGCGATGACCTTCTCGAGAAGGGTCTCGAGGTCCTCGGGGCGTTCTTCCAGGACATATGTCACCGTATGTATCCTGCTCCCGAAAGCCTTCTCAAGAGCGATCCTTCCGAGCTCATGCGCGTAAGACCATCCGGAATGCTCTATGCCCCTGTCGTATATGAATGCGACCTCGAGCGTGGAGCTGTTTGTAAGGCTCATGAACTTTGAGAACAGCGTCGCGATGGAGTTGTTCTCTTCAGGCTGGAGCGCGACAGATTCGTCGACAGCTTCCGTGCCTGCGATCTGTGAGAACTCGACCTTGATCTTGTCGACGTCGACCTTCATCTCGGTATCTAATTTCTTCTGTATCTCTTCGTATGAATAGAGCGACAGATAGAACAGGAATGCATCGCCCGCCGTTATCGATATCTGATCGTTGGTGTTCTTGTTGAACAGTCTCTCGAAGCGGAAGAAGGCGGATGAGAATTCCATCCTGTCGTCATCGGTCCACTTCTCGCCCTTGGTCTTGCCCACTGCCTCGGTAAGCCTGTCGAAACTTCCGAGCTTAGTGAAGTATATGTAATTGATCTTGCTGTCGTTATAGAAGTCCAGGAACTCGTAGTAGAGCTTGGTGTCGTTCGTATCGTCCGGATAAGGCAGGACTCTGATGACGTTGCCGTCTATCGAATCGCCTCCGAAATACTTCAGCACGCTTACACGCTTGTTGCCTTCGAGGACATAGAATTTGTTCAGGTACTCATAAGCGACGATCGGATCTCCGATACCCTGATCGAGATGGTAATTAACAACGCTTCTCCACTTGCATCCGAACTCGGAATCTCTGTCCATGAGAGGCATGAAGTTATCGGCAAAGCCGGACTGACGGCCTTCCGTCTTCGTTCCTACGATCCTGTCGAGCGGGATCTTGACCATGCCGAGCCTTACTTCCTGCTTGACGTTAACATGCTCCAATATACTGTCCAGAGAGGGCAGATAAGGGCTGCGGCCTTCTGAGACCGCCTTGTTGTAGGCTTTACGGCCGCGCTTCAGCGCGTCCTCGTATTCCTGTATTCTCGGGTTTGTAAGTTCGTCTGTCATGCCTTAAATATACAATGAGCCGATGATTAATTCGTGCCTAATTTTGTGGCAAAACAATGCGCTTTTTGGTGCGGGTTGCAATAAAAGGGCTTAAGCTACACCTGCTGCAGTAAGTATGAGCTTTACGATCAGGGCCACTATCCATGCGAGTACGCACTGCCAGAGCACAACGCCCACTGCCCACTTCGCACCGAGTTCACGCTTGATCGATGCGACCGCTGCAACGCAGGGTGCGTAGAGAAGGCTGAACACCAGCATGGTGAATGCACCTGCCGTGGTAAGTACATTGGTAAGTCCGGTCTCGCCGAAGAGCACCTGCAGTGTGGATACTACGCTCTCCTTTGCCATGAAGCCCGAGATGAGCGCCGTGATAAGACGCCAGTCACCGAGTCCTATGGGTCTGAACAGCGGAACGAGAAGTCCTGCTATCAGGGCCATGATGCTCTCGCCGGAATCTTCAACAAGATTGAAGGTCGGATCGAAGCTCTGCATGAACCACACCACGATCGTTGCGATGAGTATGACGGAGAACGCCTTCTGCAGGAAGTCCTTCGCCTTCTCCCACATGAGCTGCAGAGTGGATCTCAGGCTCGGCAGCCTGTAGTTGGGGAGTTCCATTACGAACGGTGCTGCCTCACCCTTGAAGAGCACTTTCTTATAGACAAACGCTATTAGTATTCCTACCAATATGCTGAACACATAAAGTCCCGTCATGATGAGACCGCCGTGACCCGGGAAGAAAGCATTTACGAAGAATGCATAGATCGGAAGTTTCGCGGTGCAGCTCATGAAGGGTGTAAGGATTATCGTCATCTTACGGTCTCTGTCAGAAGGCAGTGTCCTCGTCGACATGACCGCAGGTACAGTGCATCCGAATCCGATGAGAAGCGGTACGATCGATCTTCCGGACAGACCGATCTTACGCAGGATCTTATCCATGAAGAACGCAATGCGCGCGATGTACCCCGAATCTTCCAGAAGCGACAGGAAGAAGAACATCGTGACCACTATCGGCATGAAGCTTAAGACCGATCCTACGCCTGAGAAGATACCGTCTATTATGAGGCCGTGGATGATGGGATTTACTCCCGCATTACTCATCCATGCATCGATGATGCCGCTCAGGTTCGTTATGCCGAGATCGAGAAGATCCTGGAAGAACGCTCCGATGACATTGAACGTCAGGAAGAATACGACAGCCATAACTGCGATGAAGATCGGGATCGCGGTGAACCTGCCGGTCAGGACCTTATCTATGTTCTGGCTTCTTATGTGCTCCTTGCTCTCCTTGGGCTTGGTCACGCACTTGCCGGTAAGCTGCATGATGTAGGCAAATCTCATATCTGCTACAGCCGCTGCAGGATCGAGTCCGGACTCTGTCTCCGTCTTCACCCTGATGTGCTCTAACAGGTCTTTCTCGTTGTCATCAAGGCCTATCTTGGTAAGGATCAGTTCGTCGCCTTCGAGCGCCTTGCATGCGGCAAACCTTAAGGGCAGACTGGCGTTCTTGGCCTTCTCTTCGATGAGATGCTCGACCGCGTGGATGGAATTGTGTACCGCGCTGTCGGGTGAACACAGGTCCTGCTCTACCGGCTTCTCGCAGTATTTCGCGATGTGGAGTGCGTGCGAGATGAGCTCTGCTATGCCCTGGTTCTTGGCGGCGCTTATGGGTACTACCGGGACGCCCAGGATCTGCTCCATCATGTTGATGTCGACAGAACCGCCGTTGCCTGTAAGTTCGTCCATCATGTTGAGTGCGACGACCACGGGGCGCTCCGTCTCGAGCAGCTGCATCGTAAGGTAGAGGTTACGTTCTATGTTGGTGGAATCGACGATGTTGATGATCGCATCGGGCTTCTCGTCGAGGACAAAATCTCTCGAGACGATCTCTTCGCTCGAGTAAGGCGACATCGAATATATACCCGGCAGATCCGTTATGACCGTGTTTGGATGACCTATTATCGCGCCGTCCTTGCGGTCGACGGTAACGCCCGGGAAATTGCCCACATGCTGGTTGGATCCGGTAAGGCGGTTGAACAGGGTAGTCTTGCCGCTGTTCTGATTGCCCACCAGCGCGAAAGACAGCACATGGTCATCCGGCAGCGGGTTCTCGTGCTTCTTGTCGTGGTGGATGCCGGGCTCACCGAGATTAGGATGCGCGGTCTTATGCCTGCGCTTCTCTTCGCCCTCTTCCTCGTGAATATCGTCCGTGCGTGTGATCTCTATCTGAGCGGCATCATCAAGCCTCAGCGACAGCTCATAGCCATGGATCCTGACCTCCATCGGGTCGCCCATCGGCGCGAATCTTACGACCTTGACCTCGGCCCCGGGAATGAGACCCATATCAAGGAAATGCTGTCTTAAGGCGCCGGCACCGCCGATCTTAACGATCCTGGCGGACTCACCGGTCTTGAGTTCGTCTAACGTCATTTTAGTTGCTACCGCTTCTTGTTGAATTGATCAAGCAGGATTATAACACGGATAGCGCCTGACGGTTAGTCTTGTCTACCTGAAATTTACCGACACTTAACGGCCTTGTTTTGTTATCTCTGCACTCTTCCGGAGCCGTCGCCTTCTGCGAGCTTCAATACCTCATCGATCGTGACCCTGTTGAAGTCGCCGTCGATCGTGTGCTTGAGGCAGCTTGCCGCAACCGCGAACTCGAGCGCTTCCTTATCGCTTCCGAGCTTATTGAGGCCGTAGATCAGACCGCCCGAGAAAGAATCTCCGCCGCCAACCCTGTCGACGATGTCGTACATCTCGTACTTGCGGCTCAATATGAATTCCTCGCCGTTATTAAGCGCCGCCGCCCAGAAATTGATGTCCGCACTCTTGCTCTCTCTTAACGTGATGGCGACTTTCCTGACATTCGGGAACTCTGCAAGAAGGCTGTCGCTGAGCTTCTTGTAATCTTCCGCTTCGAGCTTTCCGCCTTCGACGTTGCTCTCACACTTCAGTCCCAGAGACTTCTGGCAGTCTTCTTCGTTGGCGATGATGATGTCCGCATAGGTCGTCAGCTCGCGCATTACATCCTGCGCTGCCACTCCGTACTTCCAGAGGTTCTTCCTGTAGTTTAAGTCTATCGATACCGTGACGCCGCGCTTCTTCGCCTCGGACACCGCGTGCAGGGAAGCGTCGCACGTCTCCTGAGATACAGCCGGCGTGATGCCCGATATGTGCAGCCACGTTACATCGCGGTAGATCTCATCCCAGTCGTATCCGTCCGGCGCGAACATCGCGAAAGCGGAATACGCCCTGTCGTAGATGACCTTGCTCGGGCGCTGGTTGGCACCCGTCTCAAGGTAGTATATCCCCATGCGGCCTGCTGTCCTTATGACCTTGTCCGTTCCGACATTGAATCTTCGAAGTTCCGCCACCGCTGCATCACCTATCGCGTTATCCGGGATGACCGACAGGAACTCAGCGTCGAGGCCATAGTTTGCAAGGGATACCGCCACATTCGCCTCTCCGCCTCCGAATGTCGCTTCGAGCGAAGGCGACTGCAGGAAACGCTCCCTGCCGGGGCTCTTCAGCCTTAACATCAGTTCTCCGAAAGTAAGTATCCTGCTCATGCTCTTATCTCCTTTATCGCCTGCACTGCCTCGGCGGAAAGTGCCGTTATCTTGTCCCAGTCGTGGTTAGCTATGTCGTCCTTCTTGCACACCCAGCTTCCGCCCACTGCGGCGACTGCCTTGTTGCTTATGAAGTCCTTAAGATTGTCGGGCGATACTCCTCCCGTGGGAAGAAATCTCACCTGACCGAACGGCGCCGACAGCGCCTTGATCGCTTTGATCCCGCCGTAGACATCCGCCGGGAAGAATTTCAATACCCTGAGGCCCATGCCTACTGCCTTCATTATCTCCGTGGGCGTTACCGTGCCGGGAATGACCGGGATATCGTTATCCAATGCCCACCTGACAGTCTCCTCGTCGAAGCCGGGCGAGACAATGAACTTCGCGCCCCTGGCAACTGCCGTCTTCGCCTGCTCCACATTGATCACGGTACCTGCGCCGACGGTCATGTCAGGCACTTCGCGGCTTATGACCTCTATGCAGTCAGCAGCACACTCTGTCCTGAACGTTATCTCCATGAAGGTGATCCCGCCCTTCAGCAAAGCACCTGCAAGCGGGACTGCATCTTCAACCCTGTTAAGCACTACTACCGGGACGATCCCGGCCTCACAAACTCTGTCTGTAAAATTCATGGTAAGACACCTCTTTGGTTTGGTAGTATTCTAGCATATTTTTGTTTGCGATTACAGACAGAATAAGTTATTTTATAGATGCAAGTCCTGATAAAAGAGGTCCGCCAGTATGAAAAGATTTTTAACCGACCACTTCCTCCTCGAGAACAACACCGCTCTCAATCTCTATAACGACTATGCCAAAGACCTTCCCATAGTCGACTACCACTGTCACATAGAGTCCTCGGAGATCGCGGAAGATAAGCACTACGATAATATCGCGCAGCTCTGGCTCGGCGGAGACCACTATAAGTGGCGCCTCATGAGAGCATCAGGCATCGACGAGAGATACATCACCGGCGACGCTCCCGATAAGGAGAAGTTCATGATGTGGGCAAGAGCGGTCGAGTCCGCTTTCGGCAATCCCCTCTACCACTGGACCAACCTGGAGCTCGCAAGGTACTTCGATATAGATGAACCCCTGACAGTCCTTAATGCCGAAGACGTATGGAACAAGACGGAAGATATCCTTATGTCAGGCAGGCTTACGGCAAGGAGCATCATGAAGATGTCCAATGTCGAAGCCATCTGCACGACTGACGATCCCGCGGACAGTCTCGTATATCACGAGCAGATCAAGGATTCGGATCTGACCTCGAAGGTCCTTCCCGCCTTCCGTCCCGACAATATTGTCGACATCGAGAAGAGTACTTTTACTGATTATCTTAAGAAGCTGGAGCAGGTATCCGGCAGGACCGTTCAGAGCATGGACGATCTGAAGGAAGTGCTGGTGTCAAGGCTTGACCATTTCGAGGCGCATGGATGCAGGATCTCGGATCACGGCACGGAATACCTGTGGTACGGCAGAGACCTGAAGGTGTCTGCAGACGATGTCCTTGCCAAGAAGATCGCAGATTCCGAAGCAGATCTTACCCGCGAAGAGCTGACGGTATACAAGACAGACCTGATGCTGTTCTTTGCAAGAGAATATGCGAGAAGAGGATGGACGATGCAGCTGCATTTCGGGTGCAAACGTAACGTCAACACCGTGATGCTGAACAAGGCCGGGATCAACTGCGGATGCGATACCATCACCGGTGCGTTCGATATCGTAACGCCGCTCGCAGGATACATGGATGAACTGAATTCAGAGGGCCTTCTGCCGAAGATGATAATCTACTCGCTGAATCCTGTTGACAACACGGTCATAGATACGCTCTGCGGATGCTTCAACGACGGCAGCGCACCGGGCAAGATCCAGCACGGCGCGGCATGGTGGTTCAACGATAATCTCTCGGGCATGGAAGACCAGCTGAAGTCACTGTGCAACCAGGGCTCGCTGCCCGTCTTCGTCGGCATGCTCACGGATTCGAGATGCTTCCTGTCCTACACAAGACATGAGTACTTCAGAAGGATCTTCTGCAACATGCTCGGCGTCGAGATCGAGCGCGGCAGATTCCCCGAGGACAAGAGAGTTATCAAGGACATCATCGAGAGGGTCTGCTACAAGAACGCGCGCGACATGCTGGCGCTGTAACTGCTTCCCGGGCAAAATTACACTGCAAAATACACTGCATAGCATGGACTTTGCAGTGTATTTTAGGTTCTTTCCATCGAAATTCACTGCAAAATACACTGCACAGCGTGAACTTTGCAGTGTATTTTTGTTCTCACCAAGCAGAACTTACAGCTTCCTGATAACGATCTTCTGCATGACTACCATGCTCTCGCGGACAATGTAATCCAGCCTGTGTTTGCCGGCCGTCAGATCGAATGCCGTCTTGAACTCACGGCAGTTCCTTAAGACCGCATCACACCAGTTCTTATCCGTACCATAACCGGCCATGTATCCTTCGGGGAACAGGTCGATCTTCTTCACATCACCGCCGTCAGCTCTGAGACCGAAGCTCAGGTTCTGATTCTTGAAGGTGTTGTTGGACGGAGCCACGACGACCGTGACCTCATAAGTGCCGTCTTCAGGAACATAGAGATCGTAACTTACAAAAGGTCCGTTATCTTCGTAATCCACAGTCAGCGGATAGACCTTCAGCGCCTTGCCGGACAGGCCGTAGTTATCAATAGTAAGGAACGAGCTTCCGTCAGGCTCGCTCTTCGACGAATAGGTATCGCATACCATCTCGAGCCTGCCTGCCACAACGCAGGGCACATCGGAGATCTCGCGCGTATCGATCACACTGCCCCTGATAACGACCGTGTGGCTGTCGAATGCCACGCTTATCTCATAAGCACCTGTATTGCCGACAGGAGCAACATCAAGTCTGTACGCGCCGTCAGTTATCTTAACGGTCTGAACACTTACGAGGCTGTCATCGTAGAGGAGCCTGAAGTCATCTTCAGTGAGAGACTTGTTCAGAACATATACTTCTTCGGCAGCGCCTCTGACATCCATCTCGGGAAGTTCGCACTCGCCGTCATAGAAGGCGGCTGATCTTCCGATAATGACCTCCGCCCTGGGCGCGCCTTCGGTATAAGAACCCATGACGGGAGCGGGATACTCCGAGTCTTCGTCGTTCCAGTGCTTGAAGTCGACATGCTTGGAGCTCATCATGTACTTCCACTTGCCGCCGGACATGTCTTCGTTGTAGGCGCGGACCAGTTCCTTGTCCCTGTCTA
>JAEEGH010014150.1_pt1 | contig 17562 bp, 18 predicted proteins | sample 9134181 | NCBI WGS metagenome assembly JAEEGH01 (sample SAMN16246544, study PRJNA631951) | gut metagenome | biome: gut microbiome; feature: rumen; material: DP-attached | host: Bos | place: Iran: Karaj | collected 2018-10
GATTAAGTTGGCAAAAATACACATTTTTTTCCAATGAGAGGGTGGATTACAGCCGTCCATCTATCATCTCTTTGGGCAGGATGCCTTTCACATCATACACCACGCCGTTTTCGCAGCGCAGGAACTGCCGGATGTCGAGTTGGCGGAACTGCTGATGGGCGACTGCAAGGATGACGGTGTCGAACTGTTTTTCCAGCGTTTTCGTATCGCCGCTGGTGATTTCGATACTGTACTCTCTGCGGGACTTTTCAGCGTCAGCCCACGGGTCGTAAATGGTAATGTTGGGGGTGTATTCCGTCAGGGTGGAGTAGATATCTACTACGCGGGTGTTACGGATGTCGGGACAGTTTTCCTTGAAGGTGAATCCGAGGATAAGGATTTTGGCATCTTTCACCATCACGCCTTTTTTGTTCATCAGCTTGATGGCGCAGTTGGCCACGTAGTCGCCCATGCCGTCGTTGAGGCGGCGGGCTGCCGACATCACGCGGGGCAGTACGCCATACACCTGCGCCTTCTGGATGAGGTAGTAGGGATCGACGCTGATGCAGTGGCCACCGACCAAACCGGGTTGCAGCTTGATGAAGTTCCATTTGGAGGCCGCCGCCTCGATTACATCGTGCGTGTCGATACCCATGGCGTTGAAAATCTTTGCCAGCTCGTTCATGAACGCGATATTTACGTCACGTTGGGAATTCTCAATGATTTTCGATGCCTCCGCCACCTTGATGGAGCTGGCCTTGTGCGTGCCGTTCACTAATACGGAGTTATACAGATTGTCCACGAAATCGGCGATTTGCGGCGTTGAACCGGAGGTTACCTTCTTGATTTTCTCCACCGTGTGTTCCTTGTCGCCCGGATTGATGCGTTCGGGTGAGTAGCCCGCGAAGAAGTCGGTGTTGAACTTCAGTCCCGATATTTTCTCTACGACGGGAAGGCACTCCTCTTCTGTCACGCCCGGATAAACAGTGGATTCATAGATGACCACATCGTTTTTGCCGATCACTTGCCCGACGGTGGTGCTGGCGCCGATGAGCGGTGAGAGGTCGGGGTTGTTGTTGTGATCCACGGGGGTGGGCACAGCCACGATATAGACGTTGCAGCAGCGGATAGCTTCCAGGTCGGAGGTACATACGAAGCCGTTGCGGATGGCTTCTTGCAGGAGGCTGTCGTCCACCTCGCGGGTGGTGTCGTGGCCCGACATCAGGGTGGCGACGCGTTCTTGGTTACGGTCGTACCCAATGGTGCGGAAACGGGTGGAGAAGAGTCGGGCGAGCGGGAGACCTACATAGCCCAAACCGATGACTCCTATACAAATCTCTTGGTTATCAATGGTTTTCATATCCAATACATTAATAAAAAAAAGAGACTGCGTAAAACAGTCTCTTATCGTTTTGAAGACAATCGATTACTTTTCGTTCTTCTTGTCTTTCTTGGTTGCGTAGTTGATTTTCAAAGCGTTGTTTTCTCTCAGCTCCTGCTTGAGGATGTTGACGTAACGCATTTGAACCTCCTGGTCGATTTTAAGGGAGTAGGTGATGGTATTCGGATCCTTGCCCTTGTTGGCGCAGGATTCGCGCTCACCTTTAATAAAATCCGACACGTCCCTTCTCATGATCTCGGCACGGGTGCTGGCGAACTTGTCGTTGAGCTGGATAGAGACCTTTTCGTCGATAGCCGGGATGCCGTCGCGTTTTGGCGCACCCATGTAGATGGTGGCGATGGAGGACTTCTTTTCCAGTTTCTGATATTCCGTTGCGTGGGGTGCGGTGAATTTCACGGCAGCGTCGCTTTCTCTCATGGTGGTAATCACCATGAAGAAGAAGAGGAACATGAAAATGATATCTGACATGGAGCTGTTGTTGATTTCCGGCAGCTCTTTTTTACCGTTTTTCTTAAAACGAGCCATAGTGTTCGAATTTTATTATTTACTGGTAGCTTCGGAGATATTGATCGGAATTGCTTCTTGGATCGCCTTCTTTTCTTCGGGAGCCAATTTCTCGTATTTCTGACCGAAATAGTTGAGGGAGGTCTCGTCACGAAGTTCGTTGACCGCCTTTTGCAGTTCGTTCTGCACCAGAATATAGGTGGCGAACGTGGTGCTGTTATCATTGGTCAGAGAGATAACCCCTTTGGAGACGGCGAAGGTTCCCAGTCCATCGATCTGCTTGACAGTCTTCTCAGGCAGATTGTCGGCATTACGCGGGTTGGCCAAGAATTCCTTTGCAATATCCTTCAATTTCGTGGCTATATCTTCCTTTTTGAGGATCTGGGTCTTGTTGATCAGAACGTCGTCGTTTTTGTTCACGAGGATGGTGAGGATGTTACGCTCACGGATATCCTCCTGCTGCTGTTTCTCCTGATTGGAGATCTTGGGAAGCAGACGGGGAATACCCTGCTCGTTGGTGATGGACGATGTCAACAAGAAGAAGGTCAACAACAGGAAGGAGATGTCGGCCGACGAACTTGTGTTCAATGAGGGCATTTTTCTTGACATAATCGCTTATTTAAGGGATTTTTTATCGCGGATTGCACTGACAATCGGGGCGGCAATGATAGTGACGATGGCGGCAAAGAAGACCACATAGGTGAAATAGACGGCCGCTTCAATGAGGCGGGCGGTTTCAGGTGCAATCTGCAGCTTGATGAACACATCGTCCAAAACCGGAGAAGCGCAAAGGTAGCAGATGACGAAGAGCACCACCAGCGCAACGATGGCCACAAGTGCCTTGTACGAAGTCTTGAGGTTCTTGGCGATACGCATGATAGCAAAGAACAACAATGCCGCGATAGCGAAGATCAGCATGATGTAGAACAGATAGAAAGAGGTGTTGAGCAGTTTGTTGCTGGAAACCTGCGACTTGTGAGCGAAGTTTTGGAAATCTGCCAACTGACTTTCTTTTAATTCTGCGGAATTGAGTTCAGCGATAGCCGTGGTGGCATCCTGCACAACTTTCAGAGAATTGCGATAGTTCTCTTTCTGAAGGTAGGCCTGACGCACAGTGTTATATTCCTGTTCCAAGTCCACCAAATATTTGGTGAGTCCTTTGTAATCGGAAACTTTGGCAAACTCTTCAACATACTTTCCTTCGGTATCGAATTGATCGAGGAGGCTCTTGACATTGGCGGGGTAACCGGCTTTGAAAGCGTCGAAGTTGTCGGCGTTCAATGCCTTAAGGGTGGACAGATAATCGTAGAAGTTTTCCTTTGCCTTCTTTTCGCTTCTCAGCTCGCCGTCCAGTTCTGATGAGACAGTCTGGCATTTTTCTACGTAGGCGGGCAGAGTTTCGGGGGTGGTGGCAGACAAATCACTGAGAAGTTCAGGATTGTTGTCGTGCAGCACACCGACGGCCTTGTACTGGTTGATCTTGTCGCTGTCGAACATGGCGGCATAGATGATGGCCAATACACAAGCAATTGCGGCTATAGCGAAAATGACAATATTTACTATTCTTCTTGTCATAATGTTAGTTTTGAAGATTTATAATTGGGAAATTATAAATTATTTTCTATTGTATTTAACCATAATATCCATGAAACCGATGGTGGCGTTTTCCATATCGTTGACGATACCGTCGATCTTGGAGAGAATGTAGTTGTAGAAAATCTGAAGGATGACAGCGGTGATCAAACCGAACACGGTAGTCAACAGAGCGACCTTCATACCGCCAGCCACAACGGTGGGGCTGATATCACCCTGACGTTCGATGTTATCGAATGCAGCGACCATACCGATAACGGTACCCATGAAACCCAACTGAGTAGCAAGGGCCATGCAGAGGCTCAACCAGCTCAGGTTCTTTTCAAGGCGGCCCATTTCAACGCCACCGTAAGAAACGAGGGATTTTTCAACGGAATCGAGGCCTTCGTCGTAGCGGTCGAGGCCCTGATAGAAGACACCGGCGAGGGGTCCTTTGGTGTCGCGGCAAACATCCTTGGCCTTCTCGACACCGCCGTTCTTCATGGCTTCTTCAACTTTGGCAAGTAATTTCTGGGAGTTGGTGCTGGCAAGGTTGAGGTAGAAAATACGCTCGATGGCGAAAGCCAGACCGAGAACCAAGCAGATCAACACCGGGGTCATCCACAACGGATCACCTTCAGCGAATTTGTCTTTCAAAACGTAGTGAAGGCTCTTTTCGACAGAAGTGTTCTGGTCTTCAGCCTTGACGATGTGTGCCTGTTCAGCGGCTGCGGGTGCAGCTTCTTGGGCTTCAGTCACTTGTTCGGTTGCCGGTTCTTCAGCAGCCTTTTTGTCATTCTGTGCGATGGTCACATTGTTGATGCCGAAAGCAAAGATGGCAAAAACGGCAAATAATGCAATAAGTTTTTTCATAATACTTGTTTTGTTGTTGATTTGATTTTTTAATTTGTTCTTTTTCAATAATTTAATTTGGCGGAGAGATAGGGATTCGAACCCTAGAAGCGCTTTCGGCGCTTACACACTTTCCAGGCGTGCGCCTTCGACCACTCGGCCATCTCTCCGTGTGCTAAAAAATGCGGGTGCGAAATTACAAAAAAATAATTTTGTTTTTTTGCACACCCCATTATTTTTTTAATGGCCTTTAAGTTGTTATATATCAAAAAAATATGTCCTGTCGGAGGATTTTTTTCCGACAGGACAGGCTTTTCTTAATCCAAACTTGAGGCAATATATTCCGTCAGTTTGCCCAAACATGTGACATAGCTGCCGAACTCGTTGTCGTACCATCCGAACACTTTGGCATGGGTGACGGGGATGTTGATGTCCTTGTAGTCGGACACGTGGAGCGACTGCAAAATCTCGGCGGGAATCGTGAGGAAACAGGTGCGCGTGTGGATCTCCTTGCCCTCGGTGGTGATGGCGGCGGGCAGACCGAGCAGGTCCATCGAGACGTTCTGCTTCATCGAGAAACGGAGCAGCCCCTTCTGTTCGCCTTCGGCGGCGCGGCGGTAGATGTCGCGGATGTAGTCGCCGGAGATGTACGGCACTCCCCGCTCGTTCATCCGGGAGTTGAAGGTGATGTTGAGGGCGATGAGCGACACCGACGGAGTGGGGATGCGGATGGAGTCGGCCATGAAACCGAAGTGGGCGGTCTGCGGGATCACCTTCTCCAAGGTCTTGGCCGCACCCGTGGATGACAATATTATATTATTGAGCACGGAACGGTTCTTGCGGAGGTCGGAGGCGGCGGCACTCGGCACCGCGTCGAGCACGCTCTGCGTATTGGTGGCGGCATGGACCGTGGAGAGAGAGGCCGTCAGCACATTGTTGGTTTCCGGATCTTCCAGCAAGGGCTTGATCATGTGGGCCAGACCCGTGGTGGTGCAGCTGGCCGCCGAAATCACCTTGTGGACACTCGGGTCGAAACAGGTGTGGTTGATACCATATATTAATGTAGGCGTCTCGTCCGTGTTGAAGTCGGCCTTCTTGATTTTGAACGGGGCGCTGGCGATGACATGCTCGGCTCCAGCGGTGAGGTGGCCTAGGATGCTGCCCTTGCCTTCGTTGTCCTCCAGCGACGGGTCCAGGAACTTGCCGGTACAGTCCACCACCACGCGGACACCCTCATCCTTCCAGTTGATGTTGCGGGGATTTCTCTCGCTCATCAAAACCTTGATGGGAAGTCCGTCGATTTCAACGATATTCTTTTCGCTATCCACAACCTCCACCTTTATCTGCTTGCCGGCCCGCCCGTAAAGGAAGAGGCTGAGGTTTCCGTAGGTAGAGTCAGTGGTCAGTGACTGGACGAGATCCTCGAGGCTTTTTCCAACCTCGCGGCCCACGTTGAGGACGATGCCGTCAAACTTGCGGGAGAGAAGGTGATGCCAAAGGGTCAGTTTACCGATACGCCCGGCGCCGTTGATGCCGAGCAGATTTTTTTGGTGAAGTACGATGCTCATAATATTAGGATTTAAGAATTTTCTTTGGGGTGCAAAAGTACGGAAAAAGGGGGAACTATTTTATTTTTTTATGACTTTTTGAAACTGCGTTCCATTATTCGTGTTGATTTGAAGAATATAGGTGCCGGAAGGCAGAGCGCTCACATTCATCGATGTCTTGTTTTCCTGTCTCATCAGCCGCCTTCCCTGCATATCATAGAGTTCGCATGTGAAGTTTGAATTGTGGTCCCCGATTTGCAGATAGATAAAGTCCTCCACGGGATTGGGAAAAACCAGTACAGACTCGTCATCAATGTCGCGGACCCCTTCAGGAAGCGTGTTGTCAAACATGATATTTGTCATAAAATGAAGGGCGATGCGGAAGCAGGTGTCCAGTTCTTCGGGAAGCAGGGTGGTGGTTCCTTCAATGTAAAAGCAATGTTCCTTTCCCTCAAAGGTGTGGAGTTCGTGTTCCACGTCCAGCGATGTGAGGCGCTGGTCAAGATAGTAGGAACCATATAAATCGGGTAAAACAAGGGTAGTTATACCCAAAAAACTCTCGCCGTAGGGAGCCCCGTATTCGTAAGGTACGGTTTCATCGGCGGTGCCGTGGATAAGACAGACGGGGGTGGTGTCGTCATTGCTGATGATGTTGGTGTCCATCACGCCGCCCCATTGGGCGATTAGGCCGGCGATGCGCGGGGAATACGAAAGGTATTCGGGGAATCCCGTTGTGTGAATATTTCCGAGGTCGCTATGCCCGCCGATTCCCAACCAGCCGTCGTCTTCAAACGTTTCTTCCGGTCGTTCATCGTCATCCATCCACAAGAAATACATGGAGGCGATGGTGCCGGCGGAATTGCCAAGCACGAAGATACGGTTGGTGTCAATGCCATATAAATCGCAGTTTCCTTTGAAGAAACGGACGGCGGCGCTGACGTCCTGCGCGGCCATATAACCGGCACGGATGAAGTTTGTTTCCGTAATCCGATAGACGGGCAGCAACCGGTAATCGATGGAGGCGACGGCATAACCGTAGTGGCTCAACGAGTCGCCAAAAGCCACCATATCGCACCAGCTGCGGTTGCCCGCGACAAAGGCGCCGCCAAACACCGTAATCACCAAAGGCCGATGGGCCATTGTGTCGCCGGCGGGCTCGTAAAAGTCAAAATAGAGCGGATCTTCCGTGTCGCTTCCGACGGGCGCACCCTGTCCGTACTGGATTTCCGAACGAACCGTAATGTCCTGGAACACACGGTTAAAAAAACGAGTACTGCTTTGGGCATAAAGCATCACGCTCGTCATCAATAAAAAGGTGATCAGTGTGATTTTTTTCATAGAAATCCATTTTTTTGAAGGCGCAAAAATACGGAAAAAATAAAAAAAGAGGAAAGCAGCGCCTTCCTCTCAATGATGAAAGTTAAAATTCTTGTCTTTAGTAACCCCAAGAAAAGGTCCATACTCCACTCCAGCTCCCGGCTGTCCACGAATATGTACTATTGTTATAGCCGCAATGCTCGGCCGGAACAAAAGTGATATTTCCCATCAAATCATCGGGATCCAAAGCGCCATCCTCATCATATATTTTGATGGTGCACGTTCCAGTAAGCGTACTCAATGTGGCATTGGAGAGGTTCCACGTCAGCGGGAGTGAGGATTCAGTAACGTCATCCTTTGTGGAGCTCGTGTATATCAATGTATTGTTAGCATCATATAACTTAAAGTAGATATCGGGGCCTGCATCGGTCCAGTCCCAGTTGTCTCCGCCGTCAGTGAGGGGGTAAGCCGTCAGCACAAATTTGGTCAGTGTCCACGTTGCAGGGGTGTTTCTCACCGTTACCGTGTGAGTGGTCTGGTCATTGCCGTTGGAATTCATTGCTGTCAAAGTTACGTTGTAGTTGCCTCCAGCCGCATAGGTGTGAGTGGGATTGGTCGAAGACGAGGTGGCTCCGTCGCCGAAATTCCAAAGATAACTGGTGGCATTCAATGACTGGTTCGTAAAACTGACGGTGGCTGGGGCGTACTGGTTGTTCCCGGTGAAACTGAAACGCGCCGTGGGGAGTGTGGTTTGTCCACCGCCGCCGCCACCATTGCCAATCATCCACGATTCAATATAAATTTCTTGGGTGGTTTCTGTACTTTCTTTTGCATAAATATGCAGAGTAATGGTGTACCACCCTTCGGTGGTAAGGGTAAATGAGGGGGACCATTCAAAAGATTCATCATAGGTAGGCATTGAGTAATACGAATCATACCCTTTACAGACCCACCAACATTTTTTGGCATTCGTAGAAGTATTCGTTAAATGAACCACTGCCCCGTTATCGGTAGCCTCAATCCAATAGGTAAAAGAAGCTATCGGAGCTTTTTCTTTTTGGCAGCCTGTAAAGCTGCCAACGATAAGCATCATCAAAATGACAAATACTGATTTTTTCATAATAATTTGATTTTAAAATATTTATAATTATTTAAAAACATAACGAACACTCAGGCACAAAGCCCAATCAAAGAAATGATAGTAGTCCAGGTCTGAAAAAAGAATTCCATAGCCCGGACGGAAGTCGAACTGAAGGGCGACTGGCTTTTCAAACACATACTCCAATCCTAAAAGCGCACCCGCACCGCCTTTGCCAAACTCCTCCCAATTAGCCCAGGGGTCATTGTACATATAGGGACGATATGCCCTCCTTAATTCGGGGGTAAACGAATAACCAATATTGATGCCACCGCCCGCCATTCCGTAAAGTCCTTTTGTGAAATGTCCCTGATAAAGGAAATTCAAATGGAGAACTGGTGCTGACATTGCCAATATAGTGCGATTATATTCGTAATAGTTGTATTGATAATAATAGTTGTTATAAAAAGAGCATAATGACACTTCAAATCCCGCCAAATCCAATTCGATGGCGAAGTGGTCTTTGATAAATGTTTTGTAGGAAATGCCGTTTATATTTCCAGCCACAAGCCCCAAACTATGCTTGTATGGGAATTTTTCACTGAAAATGGCGGTGTTTTCTTTGTGAGTCTTCTCTTTTTCTTCTTTCACTTTTGGGCTTTGGACGGGCTTCTCTTCATCCTTGCTCTTTGTTTGTGGTTCGGCGGCTTTCTTCTCTTCCTTTTGCTGTTCCCCTTCTGCTATGGGCGCAGGTGTTGTTTCAACATCCGCCTTGTTTTCAGCCACATTAGAACCCTGTTCAGTCACGGGTTTTGTAACAGGTTCGGATACGGTTTCTGCGGGTTTTGTTTCCGTAGCAGCCACATACGGCGACCATACGCAACGGATGCTGTTCTTGTCACTGAAGGCGCATGTTTTCACCTTACCATTGGCAGAAATAGCGTAAAAATCCAGTTTCCCGACCACTTTGTCCATGGTCCAGTATGTGTTTCCTGCTGTCAATACAGCATTTTGCGATGCAAGCGCCTTCAACTAATTCAAGGTAGGCAGTCTCCAACCGTCCCCTTTGTTCTGGCAGGCACATACCGCGTCGGGACGGTTCAGTTTTTCCGGCTCATCATAGGAGAACAAATAGAGATTGTTGCTCCCGGGCACTAATTTGGTTCCGTAGGGTGGGGTGTCAGTTTGCCCGAAAAGTTGATAACCGAATATCAGGCACAGCACCACCAGCAGATAGCGTTTACTCGATTTCATATTTTTCGTTTTTTATGAAGTCTTGGATAAAATTAGTTCAAAGTTGCAGTGGCCACCATTTGCGTGCCTGCGGGAATGGAGGCGTTGCCGCCTTTGATGCACAGGAACAGAAGGCCTACGGGGAAGGTGATGATACCGAAAACGATGCCGCAAGCGACGGCGGCACCGTGCCGATTCTTCCCAATATCGGATTTCTCAGCTCCGTTGAGGGAAACCACCTGCCCGTTCACATCGGTGGTGCTTACAGGCCTGACCGTAATCGTTCCGGGTTTGCCTAAGCCGCGGTGCTTTTCCGACTGGATGTCCAAGACCACCGGCGTACCGGCAGCAATCACAATCTTTCCGTCTTTCACGACATCATTGCTGACCACCACGGACCCCGTTTCCGATTTCAACTTATCCTTACGGAGTGTTTTCACCACTTCCAAACCCACGTTCACCGTTTGCTGGGCATTTGCCTGAAAACAGCCCACACTTAAAACTATAGCACAAATCATTATAATAATTTTCCTCATAACACTTTGATTTTAAATTTGTTGAAAATAAAAAGACGAAGTGCTCTGAAGAAAAGTTAGCACAAGACACAAAAAAAGCGTGGCACTTCATGCTCGCTTTATTTAGAACTTCTGAGGTCTTCGACTACCTAATTCTTCCCAAATATTACGATGTAAGTCCACGCCAATCGGCGGGAATTCAGCGGCTTTGTCGGGAAGAATTTTTGAAAGTGTCGAAGTTTCAGAAATTCCGATTCAGCGAAACGCTTTTTTCCTTTATAGTGTATGCTTTTTTGATATCACTATCTCATAGGCTATTGGTTTTTGTTTGACAATAATGTTTCTATATCTTCCTTCAATAAAGGAATATACTTGATAACAAGTTCCCACAGAAATTCTGGAGTTACGCTATCATAGCCGTGAATCACCCTGTTCCTCGTGTTGATGATCTCCCTTGCATTTTCTATTTCAATATCAGGAAAGTCTTTTTTGATTCTATTAATGGCCTCTCCCATAATCTCCACATTTCTTTCAACGGCTCGTTGTCTTAATATATCTTTAGAGAATTCAGAAAAAACTTTTGGCTGCCCTTCAAAAAAAGACTCCACTTCACGACAGGCATTGAAAATGTCCTCTAAGTGTTTTTTAGCATACTCCTCCATACAATTGCTTTTTTGTGCGGTCAATGTTGTTGAGCAAAACGGTATTTTTAATCCCCGTCAACTCCAACAGATCAACTTCGCGGCCAAGCATGCTTGACAAAGATTCTTTAAATGAAAAATAATTGTCTGCATACTCTTCGGGGGGAATATTATCAAATTCAACGAGGAAGTCAATGTCACTTGTAGGAGAAAAACGGTTAGTCAGGACAGAGCCAAAAACAGACAAGGTTTTAACCTTGTACTTTTTGCACAAGAAAATGATTGTCTGTATGTTGGCTTCCAAAATATTCATGATTATGCTTCTAAAATCTCTAAAATCTTGATGGCGCATTCGCTGATGATGCTGCCGGGGCCGAAGATGGCGGCGGCACCGGCCTTGTAGAGGAAGTCGTAGTCTTGCGGCGGAATCACACCACCCACAATGACGATGATGTCTTCGCGGCCCAGTTTTTTGAGTTCCTCAATCACCTGCGGCACCAATGTCTTGTGACCGGCGGCGAGGGAGGAAACGCCCAGCACGTGTACGTCGTTCTCCACAGCCTGTTTCGCAGCTTCTGCCGGGGTCTGGAACAACGGACCCATGTCCACGTCGAAACCGATGTCGGCATAACCGGTGGCCACCACCTTGGCGCCGCGGTCGTGACCGTCCTGTCCCATCTTGGCCACCATGATACGGGGGCGGCGTCCCTCTTTCTTTGCGAAAGCGTCGGCCATGGCGCACGCCTTCTTGTAGGAATCGTTGTCTTGCTGTTGTGAACTATACACGCCTGTAATCAGATTAATTTTTGCTTTGTAACGACCGAACACTTTTTCCATAGCGTAGGAAATCTCACCGAGGGTGGCACGCTTCTTGGCGGCTTCAATCGAGAGTGCCAGCAAGTTGCCCTTGCCCGTTTTGGCACATTCGGTGATGGCCTCCAGAATGGACTGCACCTCCTCGTTGTTGCGGTTGGCGCGGAGCTCCTGCAAACGCTTGATCTGCGCCTCGCGCACCACGGTGTTGTCCACCTCCAGCGTTTCAATCGGGTCTTCTTTCTCCAAACGGTACTTGTTGACGCCGATGATGCTTTCGGTGCCGGAGTCGATGCGGGCCTGCTTGCGGGCGGCGGCCTCCTCGATACGCATCTTCGGAATGCCGGTTTCGATGGCCTTGGCCATGCCGCCGAGCTCCTCCACTTCCTGGATATGCTTCCAAGCGCGGTGAGCCAGTTCGTTGGTCAGCGTTTCCACGTAGTAGGAACCGGCCCACGGATCCACCACGCGGCAGACGTTGGTCTCTTCCTGAATGTAGATCTGCGTGTTACGGGCGATACGGGCGCTGAAGTCGGTCGGCAGGGCGATGGCTTCGTCCAACGCGTTGGTGTGCAGCGACTGCGTATGGCCGAGGGCGGCGCCCATAGCCTCGATGCAGGTGCGGGCCACGTTGTTGAACGGGTCTTGCTCCGTCAGCGACCAACCCGAGGTCTGCGTGTGCGTACGCAATGCCAACGACTTGGGATTCTTCGGGTTGAAGGTGCTCACGATCTTTGCCCAGATCATACGGGCGGCGCGCATCTTGGCGATCTCCATGAAATGGTTCATGCCGGAGCACCAGAAGAAGGAGAGGCGCGGCGCGAAGGCGTCGATGTCCAAACCTGCCTTGACACCGGTGCGGAGGTAATCCCAACCGTCGGCCAGCGTGTAGGCCATCTCGATGTCGGAGGTGGCACCGGCTTCCTGCATGTGGTAGCCGGAGATGGAGATGCTGTTGAATTTCGGCATGTTCTGCGAGGTGAACTCGAAGATGTCGGCGATGATGCGCATGGAGTGTTCCGGCGGGTAGATGTAGGTGTTACGCACCATGAACTCTTTCAGAATGTCGTTCTGGATGGTGCCCTGCAGCTCCTCGTATTTGGCGCCCTGTTCCAACGCAGCAACGATATAGAAAGCCAAAATCGGCATCACGGCGCCGTTCATCGTCATGGAGACGGACATCTTGTTCAGCGGAATCTGGTTGAAAAGGACTTTCATATCCTCGACGGAGCAGATGCTCACACCGGCTTTGCCCACGTCGCCGAGAACGCGTTCGTGGTCGGCGTCGTAACCGCGGTGGGTGGCCAGGTCGAAGGCCACGGACAGACCCTTCTGTCCTGCGGCGATGTTGCGGCGGTAGAAGGCGTTGGACTCCTCAGCCGTCGAAAAACCGGCGTACTGACGGATGGTCCACGGGCGCATCACGTACATCGTGGAATAGGGGCCACGGAGGAACGGCGCGATGCCGGCGGCATAGTTGAGATGCTCCATCCCTTCGAGGTCGTCTTTGCCATAGACGGGCTTGCAGGGAATCTGCTCTGCCGTCATGCGGTTAAAATCAATGTGGTTTTCTTTGCACCACGCCAAAAAATCCTCATTGTTTTTCGGCGCGGTTTTGTGACTTACATTACTGAAATCTGGACGCATAAAGCTCTTATTATGGTTTGTTTGTTCTTCTTAAAAATGAGGGGCAAAAATACAATAAAGTTTACAAAGTTTGTCAAGTTTATAAAGTAAAAAATAGAGGCGCAAAATTTTGCGCCTCTACAGATTGTGTCACCACAACTATTTCACCAATTTCACCAGATATTCGCCATAGCCGCTCTTACGGAGCGGTTCGGCAATCCGGAGAAGCTGCTCGGCATCGATAAACCCCTGTTTGTAAGCGATTTCCTCTATACAGCCGACCATCAGTCCCTGGCGTTCCTCCACCACTTGGACGAATTGGGTGGCTTCGATGAGGGAGCGGAACGTGCCGGTGTCAAGCCATGCCGTACCCCTGTCAATCTTGCAGACTTTCAGTTTCTTATGCTCCAAATAGTACTTGTTCACATCGGTGATTTCGTACTCGCCGCGGGCGCTCGGTTTGATGTTGCGGGCCACTTCCACCACGGAGTTGTCGTAGAAGTACAGTCCTGGAACCGCATAGTTTGATTTGGGCTGTTTCGGTTTCTCCTCGATGGAAATGGCGTTCATGTTTTCGTCAAACTCCACCACGCCGTACCGCTCGGGGTCGGAAACGTGGTAGGCGAACACGATGCCGCCGTCGGGGTCGTTGTTGAGGTGCAGGTTGTGTTCAAAGGTGCTGCCATAGAAGATGTTGTCGCCCAGAACCAATGCCGCCTTGTCGTTTCCGATGAAGTCGGCACCCAGCACAAACGCCTGTGCCAGTCCGTTCGGCACGTGCTGGACCACATACTCGAAATGGCATCCGATGCGGCTGCCGTCGCCGAGCAAACGCTCAAAATGAGGCAGGTCGGTGGGGGTGGAAATGATGAGGATGTCGCGGATTCCCGCTGAAAGCAGCGTGGAAAGCGGATAGTAAATCATCGGTTTGTTGTAAATCGGCATCAGCTGTTTGCTCATTGCCAAGGTCAAGGGATGAAGACGTGTGCCGGATCCGCCGGCCAGAATGATTCCTTTCATAATTATAAATGGTTTAATTTCTTCACTTTAAATAAAGCGCACAAAAATACGTTTATTTTTACTATTTTTGCCGCCCATTGTTACACAAATCCATCAAATTGTGATGAAAAAACTTTTTGCCGCTATTTTTCTTTGTATCAGTTTTCTGATTTCCTTTGCCCAGCTTGAATCTCCTGTGAAGTGGAAGTATGAAGTGAACCGCGTTTCCGACACGGAGGCGGAACTTCTCCTCAAAGCCACCATCCAGAAGGACTGGCACCTGTACGCCATCCAGCACGACGGCATGGAGCTCCCGCTGGAAATCAAGTTCACCCCGTCGGCAAATTACGAACTCGTCGGCAAAACCATTGAGCCCAAACCCAAAGTTTCGTACGACTCGATGTTCCAGATGTACTCCAAGTATTTCACCACAAGTGTTACTTTCAAACAGAAGATAAAGGTCAAAACGCCCGACAAAACCTTCAAGGTTAAAGGGAGCCTGTCGGGACAGGCCTGCATCGACGGGCGTTGTACGCAACTTCAGGAAAACTTCGAATTTTCCGTAGTCGCCGCCAACGGCTCCGATGCAACGGCGGAGGCCACCGCCGAGGAACCTGCTGACGAAGAGGGCGAACCTGCGGAAGTGGCGGAAGAAACCGCCGCACCCGCCGCGGCCACGGCAGTCGTCGAACAAGCGAAAGAACCCGCAGCAGCCGAAGAGAAAGAGGAATCCCTGTGGATATTCTTCCTCACCTCCATCGGCGGCGGCCTCATCGGCCTGCTGATGCCCTGCGTCTTCCCGATGATTCCGATGACCGTTTCCTTCTTCATGAAAAAAGGCAAAAAAGGCAAGATGGAAGCCCTTTTCTATGGTCTTTCCATCGTGGTGATTTTTGTGCTGTTCGGCATAATTTTGGCAGCAATATTTGGCCCCGAATTTGCCAATATCCTTAGTACCCACTGGATTCCGAACGTATTGTTCGCCGTCATCTTCATTATCTTTGCCATATCGTTGTTCGGATATTTTGAAATCACATTGCCGAGCAGCTGGGTCAACAAGTCGGCCAAAAACGAGCAAAGAGGCGGCTTGGTCGGCACCTTTTTCATGGCCCTCACGTTGGTGCTGGTTTCATTCTCCTGCACCCTGCCGATTGCCGGCGCGGTGGCACTTAACGCAGCGGGCGGTTCCTTCCTGAAACCGATCATCGGCATGTTGGGCTTCTCTCTCGGTATCGCCGTCCCGTTCACCCTTTTCGCGCTGTTCCCCAGCCTGTTGGGCAAGATGCCGAAGTCGGGCGGCTGGATGAACACCCTCAAGGTCATCCTCGCTTTCATCGAGTTGGCCTTCGCGTTGAAGTTCCTCAACGTGCCCGACCAGACCTACCACTGGGGCATCCTCGACCGCGAGGTCTATCTCGCCTTCTGGATTGTGATTTTCTCATTGCTCGGGCTTTACCTCATCGGCAAGATCCGCTTCCCCGCCGACGATGAATTTCCCGTGCAGAAAAGTCCCGTCCGTTTCATCGCCGCCATCTTCACCTTCACCTTCGTTGTCTATATGATTCCCGGAATGTGGGGTGCTCCGCTCAACGCCATCTCTGGCTGGCTGCCGCCTGTGGAAACGCAAGATTTTGTCATCCAAGACATTGTGCGCGGAGAACTCGAAAGTGTTTCCATCGCAGGTACAACTTCAAAGGCCGACCTCGAAACGCCACACTACGCCGACAAGCTGAAACTTCCCTTCGGAATCAAAGGTTACTTCGACTACGACCAGGCCCTGCAAGTGGCGCAGAAACAGAACAAGCCGGTGTTCATCGACTTTACCGGTCACGGCTGCACCAACTGCCGCATGGTGGAGAACATGGTGTGGAACGACCCGCGGGTCCGCAAAAAATTTGCCGAAGAGTTCGTCGTAGTGGCGCTTTATGTGGATGACAAAAACATTGAACTGCAGGAAAGCGATTATCTCAAAGATGGCAACGGCAATGTTATTAAGATGTTAGGTGAAAAGAACACCTACATCGGCTTGCACAATTATCAGTGCAATTCGCAGCCTTGCTACTTCATTGTAGATACTGACGGTTCCACTCTCGTGGGGCCGCAGTACTTTGAAACGGATATTGACAAGTATCTGCAATTTTTGGAAAGCGGCGTGACGGCCTTCAAAAACAAACACTAACAAGCTATGCAACAACTATTTTCTTCTCAAACAATAGGCCGGTGTCTCCTCCTGTTTTTCCTGATGACAGGAATATCCTTAGGAATTTCAGCGCAAAACATCACCTACGACATCGAGCCGTCGGTTGAGAAAGCTTCCCGTCTGCATGTGGAGGCGTGGGAAAAAGTGGAAAGAGTGAACATTTTCTGCATCCAGTTGGGCTCTTTTTCAGGCGAAAGTTCCGGAGCAAAAGCCCAAAGCATTGTCAATGAACTGAACACACAATTCCGCAATCGCGGCATCAATGCACAGGCCTACAGTGTGTTCGATGCGCCCAACCACAAAGTCCGCGTGGGCAATTTCAGCACCAAACAAGAGGCTTACGGAATGTTCCACGAGCTGCAGGCTCAGTATCCCGGCGCCTTCATCACCCGAGACAAACGGAAAGTGAAGGAGATTCTCAAATAGGCTTCCGCAGAAGAACAAAACTTCAATAATGAAAAATTTTGGCAGAACCTGTTGTGGGTTCGCCTTTTCGTTGTATCTTTGCCGCCAGCATTTTACAACTTAATTATATGAAAAAAATTCTTCTTGCTTTCGTCTTGCTCTTTTCGGGCATTCTCCTTTATGGACAAACAGAATTAATTGATTTAGAAGGTGTTTTCACTGGAAAATACCGCTACGACCGTCTTCCGTCTTTGCAATGGCGGCCCGCTTCCAACCAATATTCATATTATGACAAGGATAAAGATGCGGTGATAGGCGTGGATTTGGCCAAAGGAAAAGAAACGGAACTGTTCAAATTCCAGCAGTTTTACGATAATTATGCCAAAGCCAATGGTCAGAAAACGATGAGCGCCGCGGATTTTAAGGCAAAAGGAGGAAGAGTTTCCACCGCCTTCACGTGGAAGGACAACCAGACCTTGAGTTTTGATTTTGTAAATCCTTCTGACAAAAATGTTTACCACGCAACATATGTTTTTTCTACAAAGAGTTTCCAGACTGTGCCCGCCAGTGGTGAGACGGAGACTCCGGTGGACGAGTCCGCCGACGGGAAAATCCGCATCTCCAACTTTGAAGGGGAAGAGGGCTATTTCGTCACCGACGGGAAAGAGCACTACCTCCTTTGTCCCGACACGGGTGAGCATATCGTCTTCGGTGAGCCCGTGCACCGCAGCGAGTGGGGCATTGACGAGGGCTGGTACTTCTCTCCCAACAGCAACTACATCGCCTTCTACCGGATGGACGAGTCGATGGTCGAAGACTACCCGCTGCTCCAGACGAGCGACGGAGAGGGTGCCGCCCACATCGCCTACGTCAAGAACA
>JAEEGH010014154.1_pt1 | contig 17560 bp, 7 predicted proteins | sample 9134181 | NCBI WGS metagenome assembly JAEEGH01 (sample SAMN16246544, study PRJNA631951) | gut metagenome | biome: gut microbiome; feature: rumen; material: DP-attached | host: Bos | place: Iran: Karaj | collected 2018-10
AAAAAAATGAATTTTTTTTCCTCAAAATGTATTTTCTTTGAAAGAATGTCCTATATTTGCAGACCATATTATGGTGAAAAAGTGTCAAAACACATGTAAAATAGAGGATTAATTAAAATTTCGTAATATGAAAAAGAGATTTTTACCTTTCAGTTTACTTCTGGTAATCATGATCTTAGGTCAGTCAGTTATCGCTGACCAGGGCGGTCACTATGTGCCGCGTACGCAACCCACAATGAACGCGGAGAGCTTTATGGGTAGCCTTCGTGCTAACCAACAAACGGGCTTGATTGACCCCGCCGACATGTTTAAGGCGATGCAGGCTCCAGTATCGAGAGCTACTGCTAGTGACCCGCTTTATTGGATCAGCATGGGTCCTGACAACATGGGTGGTCAGACCACTGCTATCGTTTACGACAACAGACTCTACCAAGGCCATGCCAATGGTGTGGTTTACATCGGCGCAAAAGGCGGTGGCGTCTACAAGACTTATAACCACGGTATCACTTGGCATCAGGTGGGTGGCCTCGATTTGATGGTCAGCTGCATGGTCCAGGATGCCGATGGCGTGATTTACGTTGGTACCGGCGATGGTAACGGCAGTATCAACTACAATGGTCTCTCTCAACAAGGCTACGACAACAGCTTCGTCGGCACAGGCCTCTACGCCCTCACCAACGACGAGTTTGAACTTCTCAAGGCCCCGACGGCTGACGAATGGCTTTATATCAATGATTTGGCCATTGCTGGCAACCTGCTTCTGGCTGCTACCAACGAAGGCCTGATGTGCTCCAACGACAAGGGTCACAGCTGGAACAACGCTGTTGAAGGCAAAGCCGTTTCGGTGAAGGTTGGCAAAGACAACACTATCGTCGCTGTCATCGATAATCAGGTTTATATCGGCAAGAATGTCAACAACCTGGTTTGCCACTCTGGTACCACCAACTCGCTGCAAGGCGACAGCCTTCTGCCTCAACCTGCTGGTATGGTAGATGTCGCTATTGCTCCTTCAAATGAAGATGTCATCTACGTGGCTTGCATCGATGGTAGTGGCAAACACACGGGCGTTTTCGTTTCAGAAGATAAGGGTGAGACTTGGACCACGGCATTCCCGAGTGTTTCTAACAACCAAGGTCATGATCTCTTTGGTGGATTTGGCCTTTACAACCACGCCATTGTCGTCGACCCCGATAATGAGGAGGTTTTGTATGTGTTAGGTTATTACATGTGGAAACTCGAGAAACCTGCAGGTGGCGGACTCTACCTCGCCGAACAAGTTACATTAGATTCGACTATTGATTATTCTGAATCTTACATCCACGTGGGTCTTCATACCATGGTGTTTAACCCCAACAACAGCCAAGAATGCTACATTGGTACCGATGGTGGTATTTTCAAAGCCACAGGTAGATTTGTTTTCAGCAATTGCAACCGCAACTATCCTACCACGCGTATGTTCAATGTGGGTATTTCGGGTAAGGACACTCGTATCCTGGCCGCTGGTCTCGACCACGGCACCGTGGTGATTGAAGGCGATGAAAATGCCAACACCATCAATAGCGGTTTGTGGATCAATCCTACAGGCACCAACATGGGTTATTTCGATGATGATTCCCATGCAGGTCCTTGCGCCATCTCCTTCCTTAACCCCAATACGTTCTTCGTCACCTATAAGGGTGGTGGTATGGAGCGTACTGAGACTGCTGGCGAAGACTGGGTTTCGACCAACTTCACCTCTAGTTCAAGCTTGGGCCTGAGCACCACATCTTTCCGCATGCCCATCCTGCTTTATGAGAATTACAACAACCAACTGAATCCTGAGACAGCTTGGTTCTTTAATACGACCGAAGAAGACATGCCTAGTGGCACCGATGTTTTGGTAGTGGGCAAAAACAAGTTCCCCTTCCATTACACGCTTACGGCTCCTTTGGCTGCTGGCGACTCCATCGAGGTGCATGATCCTGTCACTGCCACCTTCTTTGTTGCCTTCACCGATGCTCTGAGCATGACCCGTACGCCTCTCCAGTTTGACGTGGAAGCTGAATGGTACAAAGTCGCCGATAAGGCTCACACAGGCTTCACCGGTGAACCTCTCAGCATGGCTATTACTCCCGACGGCAACAACATGTTCGTGGGTATGAAGGGCGGCAGATTCTTCCGCGTCTCTGGCCTCAACACCGTTATGGATGCCACCTCGGGCTCCATCACCGATTCACTCTTTGCCGTGACGACCACCGAAATCATCCTGCCCATCGACGGACAGTGCGTTACTTCGGTCAGCGTCGACCCGCGCGACAACAACAAGGTGATTGTGACCTGCGGTAACTATGGCAACGATGCCTATGTGTTCTATTCCACCAACGCTATGGCCGATGAACCTACATTCGTCAGCAAGCAGGCCAACCTGCCCAAGATGCCGGTTTATTCTTCAGTGATTGAAATGGAAACGGGTGTTGTGATTCTGGGTACTGAACGCGGTATCTACAGAACCGAAAACATCGGCAACCCCACTTGGGCTTATGAAGGCACCGCCATGGGTGAAGTGCCGGTCATGGAACTCAAGCAACAAACCATCCACCACGAAGACGAAATGACTGTCAATGTGACTGATGAAGGTGAGTTTGTGACGATTTATCCTGGCGTTCACAACACGGGTATCATTTATGCTGCCACCTATGGCAAGGGCATGTATCGCTGCGAGAACTATAAGAAGTATATCGGAGCAAGCGTGCCTGAGACTCCTGCTGTGGCTTCAGTGAACGTGACGATGTATCCTAACCCGGTCAGCGGTCAAGCTACCCTCAGCTTCAACCTCAATGAAAGCTGCAATGTCAGCTATCAGATCTTCGACATGTCGGGCCGCATGGTGATGAACCAAGGTCTGGGCCGCTTCGCCGAAGGCGAGCATCAGGTGAGTATCAATGCCGAAAGCCTCAGCGCCGGCTCCTACATCCTGCGTCTCAACCAGGGTGCCAGCAACGCCAGCGTGAAGTTCTTGGTGTACTAATTTGTTTGTTCTGCCGTTCAACGGCAAAACAAATAAAAAGGAAAGACAATCTGCAAAGGTTGTCTTTCTTTTTGTATATTTGCGGGGTCATAATTGCAATATGAACAGTAAAAAAATCAATAAAGTACTGATTGCCAACCGTGGCGAAATAGCGGTACGCATCATCAAAACCTTGCGCAGATTACATATTGCCTCGGTGGCGGTCTTTGCTGACAATGACGCCAATGCCTTGCATCGTCGCATGGCCGACGAAGCTTGTCCACTGGGCAGTGGCGCCTTGAAGGATACCTATCTCAACGTCCGTAAGATTATCGATGCCGCACTTGATGCCAGTGCCGATGCCATTCATCCTGGCTATGGTTTCCTCTCGGAGAGTCCTGATCTAGTCGAGGCCTGCGAGGCCAACAATTTGATTTTCATTGGTCCTGATGCCCAGTCCATACGACTGATGGGAAACAAGATTGAAGCGAGGAAAATAGCCATCAAGCATGGCATACCTGTCACCTTCGGAATGATGGGTAGTCAAGACGAAATCATGGAAATGGCTGACATGTTGCCTTATCCCGTTTTGATTAAGGCGGCTGCCGGTGGAGGCGGCAAGGGCATGCATATCGTTTGGGAAAAGGAGGAGCTGAAGCGAGAGATGGAACGTGCCTCACGCGAGGCTGAGAAGTATTTTGGTGACGGTACGGTCTTCATTGAGCAATATATTGAAAGTCCGCGGCATATTGAAGTGCAAGTATTGGCAGACCATTTCGGTAATGTCATCCATTTGCACGAGCGTGAATGCACTATCCAACGCCGTTACCAGAAAATCGTTGAGGAGTCGCCATCACCCACACTCACTGACGAAAAACGTCAGCAGATTTGTGAGACTGCCGTCAAGCTGTGCAAGGCCATCGGCTACCGCAATGCGGGCACGGTGGAATTTCTCGTTGATAAGGGCTTGAATTTTTATTTCCTGGAGATGAACACCCGCATACAGGTGGAACATCCCGTTACTGAGATGCGCACGGGCATCGACATTGTGGAGGAACAAATCCGCATTGCAAGAGGGAAGGAGATGGGCTGGACACAAGAGACCATCCAACCTCAAGGTCATGCCATAGAGTTGCGTATTTATGCCGAAGACCCCGCTAATGGCTTCCTGCCCACTCCGGGCAAGGTGACGGCTTACCATGAGCCACAGGTGCGTGGTGCCAGAGTGGATAGTAGCATCGATGGCAACTGCTCAATTTCTGAGGCTTACGACCCGATGATTGCCAAGCTAAGTTGTCATGGCAAGAATCGTCAGAGTGCCATTGAGACTGCCCGTCGTGCCTTGAAGGAGTTTATCATCCAAGGTCTGACCACCAACAAGGCCTATCTTTGGGAGGTAATTAAGAACGAGGATTTTATCGAAAACAAGATTGATACTTCATTCTGCACGACTCATCAAGAGGCTTTGATTCAGGCTTTGGAAGACAGTCGAAACGTTCAGAATGTCAATGATATAGTGGCTGCTTTCTTGATGTACGATTTCTGCAAGAAGCAGGTCGAACAGCACCCTGAAAATGTTTGGGAAGAAATCGGCTATTGGCGTTACCACATGCAGCTGACCGTCGACATGGAAGGCAAAAAGATTCCTGTCATCATCAGTGCTGCCGAAGCAGGCAAAATCAAAGGGACGATAGGGGAGACGCCTTTTTCGGTGGAGTTTACTCAATACGAGCATAATCAGTTGAAAATCATGCTTAATGGTCGCACGGAGACAGTCTATTGTTCAATCAATGATGAACAGAAGACCATAGTCAATTTCCATGGCCTTAATTTCACTTGTTTCCGCACTGACCAACTGAACGACACCATGGACTATGCCTGCAAAGAGTCGGTGAACGACAAGTCACGCTTGGTGTCACCCATGCCTGGCAAAGTGGTGAAAATCAATGTCAAGGAAGGCGATGAAGTGAATGAAGGTATGATAATGATGGTGGTGGAAGCCATGAAGATGGAGAATAATATCGTTGCTGCTGGGAAGGCCAAAGTGAAGCGGATTTTTGTTGAAGAGGGCCAGATGGTGGATAATAAAATGCAACTTTTAGAGTTGGAATCTTGAATTTTTGAATTTTAAAATTTGAATAATATGAACTTTGACCTCACTAAAGAACAGGAAGCCCTCCGCCAGCGTGTGCGCGACTTCGCCGAACAGGAAGTGAAACCCGTCGCCCGCCAAAATGATGAAGACCAGCATTTTGACGTGGGCTTGACCCTCAAGATGGCCGAACTAGGCCTTTTGGGTATGACCGTCCCGAAAGAATATGGAGGTCAAGGGCTTGACAACTTGAGTTATATCATTGCAGTGGAGGAACTCGCCCGCGTTGACGGCTCCACCGCTGCCACCATCGCTGCCGACAACTCCTTGGGCATTGGACCCATCAAGGATTACGGCACCGAGGAACAGAAACGCAAATATTTGCCTCAACTTTGCAAGGACCGTCTCTGGGGGTTCGGCCTGACTGAAGAAGACGCAGGCAGCGACTCGCGTGGCACCAAGACCACTGCTCAATTTGACGGCTCATTCTGGCACCTCAACGGCTCCAAGATATTCATCACGAATAGTGCCACGCCTATCAGTTTGGGTACTACCGTGCAAGCCGTTTCAGGCGAAAAAGACGGCAAACCAGAATTTACTGCGTTACTCGTCGAGAACAAAAAGGAAGGCTACACTCAAACGCCCATGCATGACAAGATGATGTGGCGTGCCTCCAATACGGGCAAGCTGATTTTCAACGATGTAAAACTCCGCGAAGACTGCATTTTAGGTAAGCCAGGCGAAGGCTCTCATATCATGCTTGCCACTTTGGATTCGGGTCGTCTTTCGATTGCTGCCATGGGTTTGGGTTGCGCTCAGGGTGCCTATGAGATGGCCTTGGCCTATTCCAAGAAACGCGTGCAGTTTGGCAAGCCCGTGTGTAAGTTCCAGGCAGTGAGTTTCAAGTTGGCTGACATGGCCATGAAGATTGAGGCTGCAAGGAATTTGCTGTATCGCGCTTGTTGGTTGAAAGACCAGCATCGCCCCTTCGGTATGGAGGCAGCTATGTCAAAGCTCTATTGCTCCGAAGTGGCTGCCGAGGTCTGCGACAAGGCAGTTCAGGTGATGGGCGGTCACGGCCTGCTGAAGGAGTTCGACATGGAGCGCTTCTACCGCGACCAACGCATCCTCCAAATCGGTGAAGGTACCTCTGAAATCCTCCGCTTGGTGATTTCGCGTGCCATTGGTTGCTAATTTAGTTTCCCTTCGGGAATGGAAGCTCGTATGTTGTGTATACTGCGGCGGAAAGTCACGTTTCCAAATAGTAAGCGTAATAAACTGCCGCATGTAAACAAGTAAAGCAACTCCATTCCCGCAGGGAATCTCAAAGAATCACAATAGTCAAACTAAATAAAAAATTATGAAAATCAAGTACTTAGCATTAGTCGCCGTGGTAACCTTCGCTGTTACTGCTTGCGGCAACAAGAAAGTTGAACAGCCACAAGAGCCTGTTCAAGAACAAACCACCCATTTGTCAGACAAGTACGCCGAGTACACCCTGACGACCGACATCAGCCATCTCAGTGAAAACGAACGTGAGATGCTGCAACTACTTTTTGAAGCCGCCGACATCATGGACGGCCTCTTCTGGAACGAGAACTACGGCAATAAGGACGAACTCATGGAAATGATTGGCGACAATGCCGACATCAAGAAATTGGCTACCATCGCATACGGTCCCTGGGATGGCCTCGATGGTAACAAGCCTTTTGTTGAAGGTATTGGTCCAAAACCCGCCGGCGCCCAGTTCTATCCTGCCGACATGACCGAGGAAGAATGGAATGCCTTCGATGACCCGAACAAGACCAGCCAATACACCATGATTGTCCGTGACGAGAACGGCAACCTGAAATGTGTGTGGTATCATGACTACTTCGAGCCACAGATTAAGAAAGCTGCTTCTTTGCTTGACGATGCCTCTGAACTCGCTGGCGATGAGGAGTTTGCCGAATATCTGCGCTTGCGTGCCAAGGCCCTCCGTACAGACGAATATTTCGAGAGCGACATGCAGTGGATGGATGTCCGCAACAACAACGTCGACCTCGTGATTGGCCCCATCGAGAACTACACTGATGCCCGCTATGGTATCAAGGCTTCGCATGAAGCTTTCATCCTCATCAAGGACCAGGAATGGACCAAACAACTGGCTCGTTATGCCGCCTTTGTGCCCGAGTTGCAGAAGCAATTGCCTGTGCCTGCCGAATACAAGAAAGAAGTGCCTGGCTCTGATGTGGATTTGGCCGCCTACGATGTGGTTTACTACGCTGGCGACTGCAATGCCAACAGCAAAACCATCGCCATCAACCTGCCTAACGACGAGCGCGTGCAGTTGCAACGTGGTACTCGCAAGCTCCAGCTCAAGAATGCCATGCAGGCTAAGTTCGACAAAATCCTTGACCCCATCTCCAAGGAGTTGATGACCCCTGAGTCGCTGGAACACATCAAGTTTGACGCTTTCTTCGCCAACGTGATGTTCCATGAGACTGCCCACGGTATGGGCATCAAGAACACCATCACGGGTAAAGGCACCGTTCGTGAGGCATTAGGTAACCAGTACAACGCCCTTGAGGAAGCCAAGGCCGATGTGTTGGGTCTCTATCTTGTCACCAAGTTAGCTGAAATGGGCGAGTACACCAACACCACGATGGAAGACAACTACACCACCTTCATGGCAGGCATCTTCCGCTCGGTGCGTTTCGGTGCCGCTAGTGCCCATGGCAAGGCCAACATGCTTACTTTCAACTATTTCCAAAACGAAGGCGCTTTCGTTCGCGACGAGCAAGGCAAGTATGCCATCGACTTTGAGAAGATGAAAGTGGCTGTTGAGAAACTCGCTGGCGATATTCTCCAACATCAAGGCAATGGTGACTATGAAGCCACCAGAGCTTGGATGGGTGAGATGAGCGTCATTAAGCCAGAGCTGCAAGCTGACCTCGACCGTGTGAATGCTGCTGGTATTCCTGTTGACATCTATTACAACATGGGACCACAGGTACTGTTGAAGTAAGTTTGTCACACACAGTAATTTATCCATCAGGGACGGTGCATTGCGCCGTCCCTGTTTTTTTTGCTTGTGTAACCCCTGATAAAGTTATCAACAAGCGTTGATAAATAAATAAAAAAAACCTTCCTTTTTCAGCTGGATTTTATCCAAAAAATCCATATATTTGCATCGGAAAAAATTACATTCTTTGCAGCTAAAAGAAGACAATCGAACAATTGAATTTCAAATAATTAAAACATTAAACACGATGAAAAGAAAATTTACAATCCTTGCAGCGGCTTTCGCGCTGCTTGCGTTCCTCGCCATTCCTATGGGGATGTGGGGACAAAGCGATTACTCGACTGATTACACGGGTAATATCACACTTTCGACTGCGGGGGGATCAAATGCGTCCACCTGTGTTATAAACATTTCCAATAATCCATACAATGGTATCAAAGCAGGTACGAGCAGCAAAACAGGTGCCGTGGTGATTACTGTTCCTGCTGGGACAAAATACCTTCATATGCATGCTGCGGCATGGAATAACACTACATGCTCTTTGGCAGTCACTCCGACGGGTTATTCCGATGACATTGCTTTAACAGCAAATAGCGGTATTGCAAACAATAGCCCTTTTACATTTAACGGTGATCCCAGCACTAGCGACTATTACAAAGTAATCACTTTTTCAGATGCTTTAAATGCTGAAACTGCTCTTACTTTTACAGCTACAGGCGGAAAACGTTTTGTGATTTGGGGCGTTACTTCAGAAGAAGAAGGCACGGCTGCCATTGTTGCCACTCCCACCTTCAATCCCGCCAGTGGTACCGAGTTTGGCAATGAAGGTCTCCAAGTTTCAATCACCTGCGAAACCGAAGGCGTTGACATTTACTACACTCTTGATGGAAGCGATCCTGATGACGAAAGTAATTCTTATAGTGGTCCTATCAGCTTGACCGAGACCACTACCATCAAGGCCATTGCTTACGATGGTAATGACAATGCCAGCTACGTTGCAACTGCCACTTATATCTATGTTGATCCCACTACTCCTGGTACTGAAAACAATCCTTATACTGTTGCCCAAGCCCGCGCCGCCATTGATGCTGGCACTGGAACACAAGGTGTTTATGCTACGGGTATCGTATCTGAAATCCCAACTGCTTGGAACGCACAATATAGCAACATCACCTTTAACATGGTTGATGAAGAAGGTGACGAAGACTTCCTGCAAGCTTACCGTTGCGGTGGTGATGAAGCCGCTGAAGTCGCCGTTGGTGATATCGTTGTGGTTTATGGCAATCTGACAAAATACAACACCACATACGAGTTCGGCCAAGGTTGCACGTTGGTTTCGTTGACCCATCCGACTGGCTTTGTTGAGGCTCCTACCTTCAATCCTGCCGGTGGCACTTACGATGTGGCTCAAACCGTGACCATCAGTTGCGCTAATGCAGATGCTACCATTTACTATACGCTGGATGGTTCTGAGCCCACCGATGCTAGCACGCAATACACAGCAGCTATCAATGTTACGACAACAACCACCATTAAGGCCATTGCATACGTTGGCACAAATGCCAGTGCTGTGACTACCGCTACCTACAATATTGTTTCTCTTGCAAACATTTCCGATATCACTGAAGTCGGTACGGCTTATGAGGTACAAGGCACTGTTGTAGCCACAAACAGCAGAGGCTTTGTTATGGGCGACGGGACTGGTTATGTTTATTATTATAAAAATGGTGCAGTTTCTCAATCCATTGGTGATATGGTCAAGATTTCGGGCACAACGGGAACCTACGGCCAAATCATTCAATTCACCAATACAGCTACAGTAACCGAAGCAACGACTTCCAACTACGATGGAACGCCTGCTGCTACTGTAATCACTGAAGTTCCGGATTATACGCAAGGTTATCATTTGAGCACTTATCTGGAATTTGAAGGAGCATTGACCAAATCGGGCAGTAATTATTTTATCACTCTTGGTGATGCACAGATTCAAATTTCCTATCCTACCTCTGCACAAGGAACTGAATTGACTGCTATGAATGATAAGACTGTCCATGTGAAAGGTTATTTCGCGGGAATCAACAGCAGTGATAAGTTCACAGTCATGTTGGAAAGTGTTGAGGAAGTGGTCAGTACCGAGCCTGTTATCAATGCCAATAACATCACGTTGGCATACGATGCCACCTCGGGCGAGATTGAATATACCATTACCAATCCTGTGACTGGAACAGTTCTCAATGCTACAACTGATGCCGAATGGATTAGCAATATCGCAGTTGGCGAAACTTCGATTGTTTTCAACGTCACCGAAAACGAAGGTACTGAAGACCGTACTGCTATTGTTACACTGACCTACGCTGGTGCTCAAAATAAAGAAGTTACCGTTACACAAGAACATTTTGTGGTTGACTATGCCACATTGCCCTTCGCGTTCGATGGCGGTCGTGCTGATATTGCCAACACCGACGGCTTGACTCAAGGAGGCCTTGAGTCAGACTACAGTTCCTCACCGAAATTGAAGTTTAATAGCACTGATGACTATGTCCTGCTCCACTTCCAAGGAATACCTGGTGCACTCACTTTCGATATTAAGGGTAACAGCTTCAGTGGTGGTACTTTCACAGTTCAGACCTCAGAAGATGGTGAGACTTTCACCGATTTGGCCACCTATACCCAACTCGGTGCTACCCAAAGTGAAGTATTCAATAATCTGGGCGAAAACGTCCGTTATATCAAGTGGATTTACACCGAAAAGGTTGATGGTAACGTTGCCCTTGGTAACATTAAGCTTTACGAAGAAGGTGACGGCCCTGCCCCTGTGGCTTCCATCACTGTCAATCCTGCCACGGTCAGTGTTACAGCTGAAGAAACCACTGGAACTCTTACTGTGACTTATGATAATATCAGCGAAATTCTCGCTGAAGTCTATTTCTGTAATGCTAGTGGCGAAGCTGCCACTTACGACTGGATTGATGCTGAGATCAATGCCTCAAACAATGTTGATTATATGATTGAGGCCAATGAAGGTGAAGCTCGTACGGCTTATCTGAAAGTCTACGCTCTTGACGACAATGCCGAAGATGTTTACTCCAACCTCGTCACTATCACTCAGGCTGCTCCTGTTGTTCCGTTTGAGCCTGTCACTTACACCTTGGCTACAACCATCGAGTCGGGCAAGACTTATATCATCACCAGCGAAGTGTTTGTTGATGAGATTTATGCTATGGGTAAGCAAAACAGCAATAACCGCGCTGCTGTTTCTACTGACATAGAAGGTTCTACTGTTACTGTGGAAACAAACGAAATTTATGAATTTGTTTTCACCTTACTTGATGAAACAACTGAGGAAGGTGAAGCCCTTTATTCTATCTTTGATGCAAGAAATAATGGTTATCTCTATGCTGCTAGCAGTTCTTCTAACTATTTGAGAACGGAAGATGTACTTGATGACAATGGCAAATGGACCATTGCATTTGGCGAAAATGGTGTTACCATTAAAGCTCAAGGTGATAATACGAGAAATTGGATGCGTTATAACGGAAACAACGATCTTTTCTCATGCTATGGTTCGGGCCAAGAAGACATTTACCTCTATGTGAAGGAAGAAGGTACTACCACTGTCACTCAGACGTTGGATTTGGTAGAGGGCTGGAACTGGGTGAGTCTGACGATCGACCTGAACGAGGTTGACGGTATCGCATTGCTGGAGGAGGCCTTGGGCGACCACGCCTTGACGATTGCCACGTTTGGCGACCAGGCCGAGTACGTCGGCGACGGTCTGTGGCTTGGCCTTGAGGGCTACGAGCTGACGAACTCCGAGATGGTGATGATCGAGGCCGTTGAGGACTGCAGCGTTACCCTGGAGGGAGCCGCTGTCGACCCGAGCACGGTAGAGATCACGGTGAATCCCGGCTGGACGTGGATCGGATATCCGTTGAGCGTTGAGATGGCCATCGCAGATGCCTTGGGAGAGTTCGAGCCCGAGTTTGGAGACGGCATCGCCAACATCGTCGGACTTGCCGAGTACCTGGGCGATTGGGAAGGCGACTTCGACGCGCTGGTTCCCGGCCAGGGCTACATGTACTACACCGAGCTCGATGAGTCGAGGACGTTTGTCTTCCAGAGCGGTTCGAAGGCCCGTTTGAACAAGAGCCTTTTGAGACCCGTCTTCGGTAAGATGAAGTCGTCCGTCGAGTGCAAGTCAACCCGTGGCAGCCATGTGCTTCGCGACAGTAAATGATAGAGAACAACCAACAAAATAACAACAACAAATAAGTAGAAAGATGAAAAAAGCATTAGTAATTCTTTTAGTGTGTATAGCAAGCACGACGATGTTTGCACAGACACAACAGACGCACTGGACACAGACCGCAGGTCCGGAATGCGCCGGCACCAACACCTTTGTCAACTGCTGCCTGTACATCGACGGAGTCCTTGCGGCGAAGCCGAGCTACGAGATCGGCGTGTTCGACCAGGACGATATCTGCCGAGGCACGAAGCTGCCGACGTATGTTTCCCGCTACGACTGGTACTACTATGGCATCACCTGCAAGGGCTATGAGGGCTGCGTGTACCATTTCAGGATATGGGACCACGAGACCGACACGGAGGTGACCGACCTGACCCTTGACATCGAGGAGGAGATCATCTGGCGCGGCGGCATGTACAAGTACGGATCGGCGACGAACCCGTACCACCTGAACTTCGCGTCGAGCGCACCCGCCCTTGAGGTGTTCACCCTGCCCATCGACGGCTACGCCGACAACGAGGACCCGGACGGCGGCTACTACCTGATAGCCAGCCCGATCGGCGAGGTTTCGCCGGCAGGCGACGCCGTTACGGGCATGCTGACCGACGCGTACGACCTCTTCTGGTTCGACCAGTCGGCCGACCTGGAATGGGTGAACTACGAGAACGCCGTGTACAACCTGGAGAAGGGCAAGGGCTACCTGTACGCCAGCGAGACGGACACCGAGATAGTCTTCACGGGCACGTCGGCCACCGAGTCGACGTTCGAGGTGCCGCTGTCCAAGGACGACGACGCCAACTTCCCCGGCTGGAACCTGGTGGGCAACCCGTTCGGGGTTGAGGCCTACATTGCCAAGCCATACTACACGCTGAACGATCTTGGCACGGAAGTCATGGAAGAGACGTCCAGCGAGGCCATTCCGGCCATGGCGGGCGTCTTTGTGTTGGCCGAGGAGGACGGAGAGGCTCTGGTCTTCAGCAAGGAGCAAGGGTCCAAGACGCACAAGCTGTCGCTGAACCTGGTACAGAACAGCAGCGTGATCGACCGCGCCACCGTGACCTTCGGCGAGGGCCAGCAGCTGCCTAAGTTCCAGTTGAGGAGCAGCAGCACGAAGCTGTACATCCCGATGGACGGCGAGGACTACGCCATGGTGAGCAGCGCTGAGATGGGCGAGATGCCCGTGAACTTCAAGGCCGGGAAGAGCGGCAGCTACAGCGTTGCGGTGAGCAGCGAGCTGAGCTTCAACTACCTGCACCTGATCGACAACAAGACGGGCGCGGATGTCGACCTTCTGGTCAATCCTGTCTACAGCTTCGATGCCGAGACGACGGACTACGCGAGCCGCTTCAAGCTGGTGTTCGCCACCGGTAACTCGGATGACACGTTCGCCTTCTACAGCAACGGCAGCTTCGTGGTCAGCAACGAGGGCGAGGCCGTCGTCCAGGTGATGGACGTGACTGGCCGCATGCTGAGCAGCGAGACGATCAGCGGCAGCGCGAGCGTCGACGTTGACGGCGCCGCTGGCGTTTACATGATCCGCCTGGTGAACGGCGAGAACGTGAAGGTCCAGAAGGTGGTCGTGAAATAAACCAATTGTCTAACCTATTAAAACAGAATATAACGATGAAAAAACTAGCAATGACAATAGCAATCGTCCTTGGACTGAGCATGACTACCTTCGCCGACGGCGGTGGACTGTTCCAGCGTGGCAGCGAGCCTGAGAGCTACGGATACTACGGCAACCGCGGATTTGGCCCGAACCTTCCCGGCCACGGTGAGTCGACGGACCAGCCGGCGCCGTTGGGCACCGGCATTGCCGTGCTGACCGTCCTTGGCGCAGCCTACCTTGTAGGTAAAAAACGTAACGAGGAATAAAGAATAAGGTTTCCTTTTTATACTATTGACAGGAGGCCAGCGGCGCATGCGTCGCTGGTTTCTTTTTTGATGTTTTTTTCAAAATTTTACTTTTGTATTAAAAAATACACTAATTTTACACGTGAAAAGTGCATGTTTTGCATTCAAAATAGTAATCAACTCATTATAAATCAACAAATTAACCAAAAAAGAAAAAAGATGAAAAGAAGATTTTTACTCATCATGTTGCTGGCGGCCATGTTCGCGCCGCTGGCCATGCAAGCGCAGGTGCTCTTGGAGGCACCCCGTGCGCTAAATCATCAAGTAGTCAAACAAACGCCTCAAACCCGCGAAGCGGGCTGGCTGCAGTATGACAATGGTGTTGTTACCAACAACTATGGCCTAGGAGTCAGTACTTCTTGGACCTATGGTGCAATGTATCCTTCCTCCATGCTGGACAACAACAACACTTTGTCGAAAGTGGCTTTTTATGAAAACACCAACATGTCTGGAGAAGTGATTTTCACTATCTATTCTGGCGGCGACACTGCCCCTGGCACACTTATCTACACACAATCCGTTGCTCTCAACGGAAGTGCTGGGATGCATGAGGTGGATTTGAACGATGCCGTCACCATTGATCCAGACCAAAACTTGTGGATTATCACTACAGTAGATGCCAGTGGAAACTATGTCATCCCTTGTTGCGCTTCAACCGAAACGAACAACGATTGGTTCATGTATAATAACAACTGGTATCATTGGAATGACCTAGTTGGATTAACAGGTAAAGGCTGGCTGATTCGTGGTTATGTAGAATACATCGAAGCCGGAGCATGCCCGAAACCTACCCAATTTGCTGCTACGAACATCACCACCAACTCTGCTACTCTGAGCTGGCACAGTGAGGCTAGGTCATATGAGGTGGTTTACAGCAACAGAGAAGGTTTCAATCCCGATACTGCTACTCCTATTGAAGTGACTGAGACTTCGTATAACTTGACAGATCTCACCGATGGCACTTCTTATTATGCTTATGTTCGTGCCAACTGCGGTGATTCATATAGCCAGTGGAGTAACATGCTCACCTTTACCACGATTTCGGCCTGCGCTACACCTTATAATGTTGAAGTTTCTGACGTTACACCGATTAGCGCTAACATCAGTTGGGACGGCTGGCAAGACAGTTATACGATGAGATACATGGTGCCTTCGTTCTACGATGGCTTCGAAAACGATCTCGAAGGTTGGACGGTCTACACCCAAGGCACAGCTCCCCAAACGGAGGGCTGGTATGCATATAATGCCAGTAACTTGGAAAACGGCTCTAACCACAACGGCAACGCTGTGGCCAGTTCCTGGAGCTGGAGCTCTGATCCCTATAACGCCGACAACTATCTGGTCACTCCACAAGTCACCCTCGGCAGCACACTGCTGTTCTGGGAATACACCAATGCTGGTTATCCCGACAGCTATGAAGTGCTTCTGTCCACTACAGGCAATGAAATCGCCGACTTCACGGTGACCTTGCGTGCGCTGCAGCCTGCTTCAATCAACGGTTGGCATCTAGTCACTGTCGATCTGGGTAATTACGCCAATCAACAAGGCTATATCGCTATTCACCACGTTGATTACGATATGAACTATCTCTTTATCGACGACTTCTGCATTGGCGACTGGACCCCCGTTTCGAACGTGACCAGCCCCTATGCCTTCACTAACCTGACACCCGAAACAACTTACGTCGCCCAAATTCAAGGCATCTGCCCCGGTGGTACTACCGATTGGAGCGATGGCGTGGTTATCAGCACTCCTTCGTCCTGCCAAGGCCCGACCAATCTGGCCTCTACTGATGTTACAGCCAATACAGCTGCCCTCAGCTGGGAAGGCTATCAAGATAGCTACAACATCCAATACCGCACTGCTTCTTACAGAGAGGTCTACTTCTTCGACGACTTCGAAAATGGCGAAGGCGATTGGAGAGTTGACGGTGGCATTTACTACTTCACTGGAGATGAATCCAATCACTTTGTCCTGTTGGGATACACCTCAGAAGAAACACAATACCTAATCACCCCCGAACTGCCCGAATATGCAGACGGCAGCACTGTGGAATTCGACTATAGAATTAATGGTACTGAGACCACCTTCATCGTGGGTTACTCAAGCACTACAGATGATGAGAGTGCCTTCACCTGGGGACGTGAGCTTCCTGCCACAACAAATGACATAACCGTATTCAGCGAAGAGATTCCCACTGGCACCAAGTACATTGCCATCCAAACCACTGGCGTCGCTTTCATAATCGACAACTTTGGCATTTACGATCCCAATACGGTTCCTGCTGGCGATTGGCAACCTGTCGAAGGCGAAACGAGCCCCTACACGCTTTCCAGTCTCACTGCTGATACTCAATACGAATGGCAGGTGCAGGGCATCAACCCCAGCTGCGATAACGGTGTTACCGAATGGAGCGAAAGCGCCTTCTTCACCACCCAACCGCTCTGCTTGGTTCCCACTAACCTTGACGTTGACAACATCACGACCAACAGCGCCGTGGTGACTTGGGTATCTGAGGCTACTTCCTTCGAAATGGAAGTGAACGGTGGAGACCCGTTCGAGGTCACCAATCCCTACACCCTCACTGACCTTAATCCTGGCACCCTCTACTCTGTGAGAGTTCGTACCAATTGTGGTGAGAGCGGCTATAGCGACTGGACAACCGCTATCAGTTTCTACACCGAGTGCGAAGCTTATAACCTGCCTTACACTTACGGTTTCGAGACTGAAAACGACATGGCCTGCTGGGATGTTTTGGCTGCCAATTCCGCCAATATGTTGGGCAGAATCAATATGACTACCAATGGATTTGAAGCCTACGAGGGCGACTATGGATTCATCTTCTCTTCATACGAGCAAGCCCAATACTACGACCAACTCCTCATCTCGCCCGAGTTGAACTCTGGAGACGCCCAAGTGGCCGTTGAGTTCTCCTACTTAGCCTCTGGCAATTATGACGAAGAGGAAGGCAATGCGGAAGTATTCGATGTGATGTATTCCACCACAACCGCTGACCTTGACGCATTTGAGGTTGCAGCGACTATCCAAGCCACCAACACCGAGGAATGGATGACTTATCGGACAATCCTGCCTGCCGGCACCAAGTATGTGTGCCTGTGGTACTACTCCAATTACCAGTACTATCTGTTTGTCGATGGCTTCAGCTTCACTGAATCCGCTGGTGCCCAGACGATAGATTTGGTTGAGGGCTGGAACTGGGTGAGCCTGACGATCGACCTGAACGAGGTTGACGGTATCGCATTGCTGGAGGAGGCCTTGGGCGACCACGCCTTGACGATTGCCACGTTTGGCGACCAG
>JAEEGH010014156.1_pt1 | contig 17559 bp, 14 predicted proteins | sample 9134181 | NCBI WGS metagenome assembly JAEEGH01 (sample SAMN16246544, study PRJNA631951) | gut metagenome | biome: gut microbiome; feature: rumen; material: DP-attached | host: Bos | place: Iran: Karaj | collected 2018-10
CAGTTAAACTTGTAAGACATCAAAACAAAAACAAAAAAAACAATGATGTTACAAATAACCAGTTTGATCCCAATTATCTTTATAGGAATAACCGTGCTGAATTTCTAAAATATCAGTCTGCCCAAAGCAAACGTGCCTACCTAAAAGCTGAGTATATTGTAAGCTGTCTGGGCGAAGAGGACAATCGCGCTCGGTTTATTGGTGTATATAAAATACTTGCCTTACATAGGGTTACTGGTAAAAACGACAAATACTGGACTTGCGATAAGGATAAGTGGTTTTATGAAATGGAGAAAGTAAAAGGATTTGAGGACCTTGAAGAGCGCATTATCATACAATGGAAAGGTAGGGCCGATTTGTGGTTCCGTCAATATGACAAAAAAGAAAACCAAATGGAAGTTGTGGAAATATCTCCTGGTTTAGGCTACAAACCGTTTCCAGGGTACTTGAATGTCCAACTATCTTTTGGCGAATTGTCAGACATTGTGAAAAATAAATATCCCGACTGGAAAGATGCTCTCTCTGCAGTATACGGTATATATGTTATTTGCGACATTAAAGCAGAACAATTATATATCGGTGCTGCATATAACACGGATGGAATATGGGGGCGTTGGAAAGACTATGCAAAAGATGGACATGGCGGCGACACATCATTGGAGGCTTTAATAAAAGCGGACAAGAACTACGCCAATAATTTCCACTTTTCAATACTTGCAATAATGTCGAATACTAGCACAAATCAAGAGGTGCTTGAGATGGAAAAAATGTACAAAGACAAGTTCAAATCAATTATGATTGGATTGAATAACAATTAATGGGATACTTATATAAACTGAAATGTCCTCACTGTAACCATGATTTTGAGTGGCGAGACGGTTCCGGGAAAGAGGTCGATGCCTTGCATTGCGACCGGTGCGGCAAGGAGCTACTAACAACAGACAGGTTTTTTGAATACTGCAATGTCCAATGTGAATGTGGCGGGTACTACGACAAAGAGGTACCAATCATTTGTCCCAACTGTCGCGTAGAAATAAGCCACCCTAGGCCATATATTACTAACGCCACCGAGTGGTCTTGAAACAACACAGGCTGCGCAATAAAATGACGCATTCGCCGTTATAGGCAATGTGAATATACTGAAGAAATACATCTGGCTGGTTGACACCGTGATGCGGGCTGGCAACAAGGGGCTGACGCTGCGGCAGATTGCCGAGCGCTACGAGCACGACGAGACCATCAGCGAGGGGGAACCCTACGCTCGACGCACCTTCCAGCGACACCGCGACGAGATAATGGACCTCTTCGGCATCGAGATAGAATGCTATATCGACGGAGGTGAGCACCGTTATCGTATTGCCGACAGCGGCGGCAACGAGTACTTCCGCCGTTGGCTGTTGGACTCCATCGCCGTGAACCGTATCATCACCGACAGCCACGAGGTAGCCCAATATATCAGCGTGGAGGCTACCAACGACATCGCCTTGCCGACGCTGTTGGGTGCGTTGAAAGAACAACGCATGGTAAACTTTGACTATAAGCCCTTTTGGAAAGAATCGGCGACCCACTACTACAATTTCCAACCCCATGCCCTCAAGATGTTCGAGCAGCGATGGTATCTCATTGGCCGCTATCACAAGACGCACCGCACCTTCGCTCTCGACCGCATGAGCAACGTGGAGATGCAAGAAGAGATTTTCAAACGCGACACCCAGTTCGATCTGGAAGAAAGGTTCACTGACTGCTACGGAATCATCGTCGAAGACATACCCGTCGAGAGCATCCGCCTGAAGGTTGACGCCTACCAGGCCAACTTCCTCCGCTCGCTACCGTTGCATCCATCGCAACACGAACTCAAACGTACCGACGAATACTCTATCTTCTCTCTTCGCGTACGACCAAGCTTCGACTTCAAACAAAAGATACTCTCGCTCGGCAGCACTGTAGAGGTGATCAAACCAGAAAGTCTGCGAGAGGAGATGAAGGCTGAAATAACGGCAATGCTGAAGAAATACAAATGACAGACTTTGCAGCGATAGATTTTGAGACGGCTAACGGATGCCGAAGCAGCGTGTGCAGCGTGGGTGTGGTGGTGGTGCGCGGCGGCGAGGTGGTGGACACGTTCTACAGCCTCATACAGCCGGAGCCGAACTACTACGCCTGGTTCTGTCAGCAGGTGCACGGCCTCGGGCCCGAGGACACCGATGACGCCGAGGTGTTCCCCTACGTGTGGGAGAAAATAGCGCCACGCATCGAAGGGCTGCCACTGGTGGCACACAACGCTATGTTCGACGAAGGATGTCTGCGTGCCGTGATGCAGGTGTACCAGATGGAATGGCCAGGCTACCGCTTCTACGACACCCTGCGTGCCTCACGCCAAAAGCTGCGCCACCTGGAGAACCACCAGCTGCACACCGTCAGCGAGGCCTGCGGCTACTGCCTAGAACATCACCACCACGCACTTGCCGATGCCGAAGCCTGTGCCGCAATAGCACTAAAACTCCTCTGACCATGCGGCCACTGATGATACATACCAGGCACTTCCCGCCACGGGGGTTCCATGCCATCACAATCTTCCCTGTCATCTTCTACAATGGAGGACGGATGTCGGAACAGGACATACGCCACGAGACGATACATCTGTGGCAACAAGCCACGCTGCTCGTCATACCCTTCTACCTGCTCTACCTCCTCTTCTGGATTGTCAACCTGATAAAGTACCGCGACAGCTACACCGCCTACCGTAACATACCGTTCGAACGGTCGGCATACTCCTTGGAAAAGGAAAAGGGAATTAAACCCCTCAAGAAAGCTTTCGATTGGACGAACCACCTCAGGCGTCGAGATAACGCTCTTTAATCTCGTCGAGCACCCGCTCGGTGTCGGCGAGGGTGGTGGTGGCAACCAAAGCAAGACGATAAGTTTTGAAATTGTAGAGCCCCTTGAAATAGGAGCCGTAGTGTTTGCGCATCTCGAAGATGGCGGTACGCTCCCCTTTGAACTCGACAGACATCCTCAGATGCCGACGGCAGACCTCCACCCGCTCGGTAACCGAGACATTATTTATTTGTTTCGCGTGAAACAATTGTTGGCACTGCCTGAAAATCCATGGGTTACCGATTGCACCTCGTCCAATTAGTATGCCATCTACACCGTAACGTCTCTTACTTTCAACGGCTTGGGCCGCGGTGGTGATGTCTCCGTTGCCGAAGATAGGTATATGTATGCGGGGGTTGTTCTTCACCTCACCGATGAGGGTCCAGTCGGCAGTGCCGCTATACATCTGAGTCTTAGTACGTCCGTGGATGCTGAGGGCCGCGATACCCGTATCTTGCAACGCTTCTGCAAAGTCCGTAACATGCATAGAATCGGCACTATAGGCCAATCTCGTCTTCACAGTAACGGGCAGAGAAGACTTTTTGACGATATTTGCGGTGATTCCAAGCATCTTAGGTATGTCCTGGAGGATGCCAGAGCCTGCTCCTTTGCCCGCCACCTTGCGCACAGGACAGCCCCAGTTGATGTCGATGAAATCGGGCTTCGCCTGCTCGACAACTTCGAGGCAGCGGAGCAGCTCGTCTTCGTCGGCACCGAAGATCTGGATGCCTATAGGACGCTGTCCTTCGGAGAAACGCATCTTGCGGAGACTCTTCTCGGCGTCGCGGTTCAACGCCTCGGAGGCTATGAACTCGGTGATGAGGAGGTCGGCGCCGAACTCCTTGCACAACTCCCGGAACGGCATATCGGTGATGTCGTCCATCGGCGAAAGGCCGACGATGCATTCTTTCTCTGGGAGGTTAAGGAACATGGTTTTTATTTAACGGCGAATTACTCGATTTATTATTAAACGGCGAATTGGACGAATAGGACGAATTGGGCGGGAGCCAGTCAATTATAGGCGAATTACTCGAATTTAACGACTACGGCTTCTTGTTTTAAAGACAACTTAGACAACAGAAACAACTGGCGCCTACGGCGAATTAATAACGACGAATTACTCGGATTACTTTTTTAACGGCGAATTATACGAATTTGACGAATTGGGCGGGAGCCGGTTGATTGGGGGCGAATTACTCGAATTTGAATGTGTGGTTTTACGTTTAACGTTTATTTTTGATAGTTTTTTTAGTTTTGATTGAGACCTAACGGGCGAAGGTGAGGAGGAGGACGGAGATGTCGGCGGGGGAGACGCCGCTGATGCGGGAGGCCTGGCCGATGGTGACGGGACGGTAGCGGTTGAGCTTCTCGCGGCACTCGTAGCTGAGGGCGGCGAGCTGGAAATAGTCGTACCCCGCAGGCAGGGGTATGTCCTCGAACTTGAGGATGCGCGACGCCACCTCCTGCTCTTTCTCGATATAACGTTGGTATTTGATGGCTGTCTCGACCTCCTGCCGCACCTCTTCGGGGAGTGTCACGAGGGCACTGCGGAGGGTGTTGTCGAGGTCACCTAACTGCCATAGACTAAGCTCGGGACGCAGCAGAAGGGCGTCGAGATGCACCCTTTGGGACAAAAGTGCCGAATTATGGGCTTCGAGCCACTCGTTAGCGTCGCTTGGAGCGACCGAAGTGCTTTGGACTATGGATGTTAGGCTGGCGATATCTTTGAGCTTTTGCTCCAGACGCCGCATGCGGTCGTCGTCGGCAAGTCCGATGGCATGCGCCAGGGGGGTGAGGCGCTGGTCGGCATTGTCCTGACGGAGCAGGATGCGGTATTCGGCACGCGAGGTGAACATACGGTAAGGCTCGTCGACGCCCTTGGTGACGAGGTCGTCGATGAGCACACCTATATACGCCTGTGACCGCGACAGCACGAAAGGTGCTTTGCCCTGCAGCTTGAGGGCGGCATTTGAGCCAGCCATGAGACCCTGACAGGCGGCCTCCTCGTAACCTGTGGTACCGTTGATCTGACCAGCAAAAAAGAGATTCTCTACACTCTTGGTTTCAAGGGTATAGCCCAACTGGGTGGGCGGAAAGTAGTCATATTCGATGGCATAGCCCGGTTTGAAGACCCTCGCATGCTCGAAACCGCTGATACTATGTAATGCAGCGAGCTGGACTTCGATGGGAAGCGAGGAGGAGAAGCCGTTGAGATACCACGACTGCGAATGCCATCCTTCGGGCTCTACAAAGAGCTGATGGTGGTCTTTGTCGGCGAAGCGGTCGATCTTGTCCTCGATGGAAGGGCAGTAGCGCGGTCCGCGCCCCTGGATGCGTCCTGTGAACATAGGCGACTGGTCGAAACCAGTGCGCAGAATGTCGTGGGTACGGAGGTTGGTATTTGCCAGATAGCATGACCTTTGGCTATCCAAAGACTTGGTGTCGGAGAAGGAGAACTTGGCGGGATGCTCATCGCCTGGTTGCTCGACAAGCTTGGAGAAGTCGATAGTGCGACCGTCGACACGCACGGGGGTGCCAGTCTTGAGGCGCTGCACCTCGAAGCCGAGGTCGCGCAGCTGGTCGGAGAGTCCGATGGCGGGTGCCTCCCCTACCCTACCGCCACGCCATGACTCGGTACCAATATATATGGTGCCGTTGAGGAAAGTGCCGTTGGTGAGCACCACGGCGCGTGCGGGAATGGTGTGACCCATGCGTGTGACGACACCGCTGACGGCACGACCGTCGAGGGTGAGGGCCACGACCTCGTCTTGCCAGAGGGCTAGATTGGGGATGCTCTCGAGCACCTGACGCCAGTTGAGCGAGAAGAGCATGCGGTCGCACTGTGCGCGGGGGCTCCACATGGCGGGGCCTTTCGACTGGTTGAGCATGCGGAACTGGATGGCCGAGCGGTCGGTGACGATGCCGCTCCAGCCGCCGAGGGCGTCAATCTCGCGTACTATCTGACCCTTTGCCACACCGCCCATTGCGGGGTTGCACGACATCTGACAGATGGTGTCGAGCATCTGCGTGACCAGCAGCACCCGACAGCCCATACGTGCTGCCGCTGCTGCCGCCTCGGCACCTGCATGGCCGGCACCCACCACCACTATGTCGTAAGGGTCAAATTGCATGTTCTATGTTATTTAGCCGTTTTGTTGCACGTGAAACATATCGTTCCACAGTAACAATGCCTCTTCTTCTTGGCGGCGCATCTCGGTAGCTTCGGCTGGGGACTTGTCGCCCTGGCCGAGGAGGTGGAGGACGCCGTGGCTGCCCACGCGGTGGAGCTCCTGCTCGAAAGGCACGCCGAACTTGACGGCGTTCTCCCCTACCCTGTCGACACTAATCATGATGTCGCCCGAGATAAGACCACCCGCGACATAGTCGAAGGTGATGATATCGGTATAGGTGTCGTGGTCGAGGTACTGCCGATTGACGCCGAGGAGGTACTCGTCGTCGCAAAAAAGATAGTTGATGTTGCCAACCTGCTTTCCGCGACGAATGACGACCTCGGAGACCCAACGCTTGACTTTCTCGGCCTCGGGCAACTCAAAATTCATAGTTTGTGAGGAGAAGCGGATTGACATATTATTTGCTATACTTTACTGATTATCAATATTATACTCAAGAAACACGTATTATCTTTCCTCAAAATGCGCGCCGTATTTGCCGCAGGGAGGAACAGATATACTACCCATGAAATGGAAATTGAGGAACGGAATCATGCCGCCACGGTAGCGAAGCGCTCCTGGAGGATGGCGATACGCTCGAGTGCGTCGGCGGGGTCGATACCGCTGACCTCGAACTCGAGACGCACCGTCCGACCGCCGTCGGAGAAAGTCATCCTGTCGGCGAGTGACTTCATGATGAAGATACCCTCGCCTGATGTCTGGTCGCCCGAGGGCAGCTGACCGAAACGCGAAAAGTCGAAACCAAGGCCTTCGTCCTTCACCTCGGCGAAGATACCGCCGCGGCAGGTGCCGAAGGTGACGGAGACCTGCTTAGAGGCGTCGGAGCCGTTGCCATGCACGATGGCATTCTCGACAGCCTGCATCACAGCCACCGACACAGCAGAGTAGTAATTGCCCACGTTGCACTCGCGGCAAAAATGGAATAGACGCTCCTCGACAGAGGGCATAATGGCAATATCGGACTGTATAACAAATGATTCCGTCATTGTGACACCATACTTTTCTCGAGGCAAATATACAAAAATTATCTTAAATGAGAAAAAATCACTTATAAAAATAGTCGTTGACCTTCTCGCGGTAGTAGGGCTGAAGGGTGGGGGGAACGGTGCGGAGCTGGTCGGTGGCGGGTTTGAGCTGCTTGTTGTACTTCTCGAGCTCGGCTGGCGAGGGCTGGCTGTAGAGGTCGCCTGCCTCGTGGCTTTCGCGGCGTTCCTCCTTCTCGCGCTGCATCTCGGCCTTCTCGTGCTGGAGGAGACGTGTCATAATCTGTTGCTGGCGCTGGATAGTCTGCTGAGTGATGGTGCGGTTGACGAGGTCGGTCTCGGTCTGCTCCATCTGTCGCAGCATCTGGTCGATTTCCTTTGCCAGCCTACGATTGCCAGCATCGCTCTCCTTCATCTCCTGGCCGTATTCCTGCATCATGCGGCGTATGAGCTCCTGCTGTGCGGCCATACGGGCGAACTCCTCGCTCATCTGCTGCCCCTGCCCTATCTTGTGGCGTCCGCCTTCCTTGTTGCCCTGCTTGTCGAGCTGTTTCTTGAGGGCTTCCATCTGCTTGTTGAGCTCCTGCTGCATCTGACGCATAGATTTGGGAGAAGGCTTGCCCTTGCCAGGATTGCTGCACTGGCTGCTGCTCTTGCCGGGGTTCTTGCACTGTCCGTTCTTCTTCTTCTGGCTGTTTTGACGCATCTGGTTCTGCATCTGGTCGAGGCTCTCGGCGAGCACCAGGGCGAGGTTGTTGAGCGACGTCATGCTGTACTGCATCGGGCGTGCGGCGTTGGTATTCCTGTAGCTGCCGTAGAAGCTCTGGTTCATGTCGAGCAAGGCAGACAGGGACTGGCTTATGTTGCTGTTGACAGCGCCCAGTTCCTTGGTGATTGCCGACGCCACCTGGATCTGGCGGCGAGCCATGGAGCGCAGCGAATCCTCGACATTGCGGAAGTCGTCCTTCACGCGGTTCTGGCGCGTGATGATGGTCTGGTACTTCGGGTCCTGGATATAGATGGCGTTGAGGTCGGAGATAAGCTCCTCCTGGTTGAACGAGAGCTGCACGAGGTTCTTCAGCAGCTGGCGCACCTGCTCGGCATCCTCGGCGAGGTCCTGCTGCTCGGCGTCGACCTGTGCTTCGGCCAGTGCCTCGCTGAGTTTCTCCATATCGTCGGCAGCCTCTTTCTGCTGCTTGCCAGCATCCTTGTTCTTGCCCTTCTGCAGGCTCTGCTGGGCTTCCTGCTGGTGCTGCTCCACCTGCTTCTCGAGCTCCTCGGGCACCTTGAAATCGGTGCTGGGGTCAAGGTCTTTATAGTCCTTCTTAATCTGGTCGACATCCTGTTTCAGCTGCTGGAAGCGGTCGTTGAGCTCTTGCTGCTTCTGCTGCAGGTTTTCCTTGTCCTTTCCTTTGGCTTTCTCTGTTTCGTCGCCCAGCTTGCGCTGCTCCTCGGCCAGACGATCCATCTTCTGGATAGTCTGCTCGACCTTCTTCTCTATCTCGAGGCGCTTCATAAGCTCGATGTTCTGGTCGAGCTGGCGCTCCAATTCGGCGTTGTCAAGCTTAATCTTCTCAAGTTCCTGCTGCACCTTCTGCTTGTCCATCTCCTTCATCAGGCGGTCGATCTCGGCCATCGTCTCCTTCATCTTCTCGTCCATCACCTCGTTCATCAGGCGGTCGAGCTCGCGCTGCTTCTCCATAAGCTGCTCGCTCTGTTCGCGGTACTTCTGCTCGAGGCGGTTGTTCTCCTGAATCTGTTGCTGCATCTGCTGCATCATAGCCTTGACCTGCTTCTGCTTCTCGGCAATCTGCTCGAGGTCCTTGCGGTCCTGCCAGTTGAGCTCCTTCTTGTCGACCAGGCGTCGCATCATCTCGTTGATCTCCTCCTGCAGGCGCTGCAGCTCGCTCATCTGCGCGTCGGCGCTCTGGCGCACCTCGGTGCTGCTCTGTGCCAGCATCTGGTCGAGCTCGTCGGCGGTGGGAATCTTGATTTCGAACACCTGAGAGCGAGCTGTCTTGGGGCCGTGGATGGCGTCGTTGTCGGAAACCTCGAACCAGTAGTTCAGTTCGTCGCCAGGGGCGAGGATAAGCTCGGCGGTGTTGAACGAGAAGTAAAACTCCTGGCTAGCCTCGCCGTTAAGGCCAATTTCGGCCTCGCTGACGGCATTTCGTGTCGTGTCGGCAGGATTGGTGGTCTTATGGATAAAAACGAGCTTAGAGAAGCCATAATCGTCCTTTATGCGGCCGCGGAAGAGACGGCGGTCGGGGTGGAGCGAGTCGACGAGTTCCTCGACGGCAATCATAGGCAGGGCGTCGGCGATGGCCGAGAGGGCGTAGCGCAAGGTGTCGGAAGAATGAGGAGTGAGGAGTGAGGAATGAGGAATGTTGCTGACGCAGAAAGAATACTCCATGTTGCCCATCACGCGGCGGCTGAACTCGACACGTCCGTTGGCGTCGGTTGGAAGTGAGGATTGGGTGTTGAAAGTTGAAAAATGTAAACTATCTGCGTCGCGTGTCTGGAAGAGCCAGCGCACCACGGTGCCTTCGGGCACAGCGGCGTCGCCGATGTCGACCAGCGTCTCGTTCTTGCGGCCTGTGTAAGGCGGATAGGAGAGCACCATGCGGAACGACACCACCTGGGGGTTGGGGAGCATGCGCAGCACGTGGCCGCCGTCGACCACGCCTGCGGCCTCGAGCGAGAACTCCTGTGTGCGGTTGACCTGCTTGAAGGTATACTGGAAGAGGGTAGGGGAGAGCTTGCTCATCTTGAAGCGGCGCCCCTCGACATTGATGAAAGCCTCGTTGGGCAGCGCCTCGCCGTCGACCTTGACGTCGAGCTGGAAGTCGTTGCCGGGCCAGACAGACAGCTCATGCTGCTGTATCTCGAAATGGAAAGGTGCGGGACGCTCGTAGACGGTGTTGTAGTTGACGATGCGCTTCGACGGCTCGGTGACTGTCTTTGGCGACACCAGGAGCAGCAACAACAGCACTGCCAGCGGCGGCAGGGCGTACTTGAGGTAGCGGCGGTTGCCCTTGAGGTCGATGGCGTTGAGGAAGGGGACGGGCTTTAGTTGTGCCGTTTTCTGCTCGACGGCGGCTACCAAAAGGTCGCTTTCTTCGCCGTCCATCAACTGTAGGAGGTTGAGGAGTTTGTCGCTCACCTCGGGGAAATGGCGGCCGATGATGCGTGCGGCTTCGTCGTGCGAGATACGCTTGCCGAGGCCGTGCATCTTGAGCAGCGGACGCACCACAAACCAGGCCAGCACCACCGCCACGGCGGCGATGCCGAGCCAGAAAATGAGACCGCGGGCAAGGCACGACAGCCAGCCGAAATGCTCCAGAAGGACTGCCGCCAAGAAGAGCGTGAGCACTATGGCGACGGCATACAACACACCCTTAATCAGGAGGTTCTTGTAGTACTTCCTGATGAAAGCGTCGAGCGCCTGGAGTATGTCGTGCTGCTGTTGCATCGTTGGTGAAAACAAACTGCAAAAATACGAATAAAACTAATATGGGCGAGGGGCTTTTTGTTAAACGGCTGATTAGATTAATATTCCAGTGCTATATTGTCGAGCCATAGGGTGTTGCCGATGGTGCCCACGAAGGCTTCGTAGGTAGAGGCGGTGAACATAAGCATTGCGTGAGTGGGGGTGTCGTCGGGCGAAGCCCAGCCCTCTTCCTGAATCTCGACAATCTTGCCCTTGCTGTTCTTGGCGTAGTAGGTGAGACCCTTGGGGCCAAGTTTCATATAATCCTTGTAGGCGGGGTTGTTGCGGGCGTCGCCGTAGATGACAGGCACACGGAAGTTCTTTACCCAGCCCGTGGTGGGTTTTTCAATATGCGTCATGGCGGTGCCCACACGCAGGGCGTGGATGTTGCCGTCCTTATCCTCCCAGCGTTTCTGGAGCACGAGGGTCACCTCGTGGGCGTCGTCGGCGCGGATGGTTTTGTGGGAGGTTATCTTGCATTTGGTGACGGTGCCCTTGTTGGGCATTGCCGAGCGGTAGTCGAAGACGAGAGCCCGCGGGCGGCCGGTGAAGGGAGTGCCCCAGTGCATGAGCGAGTAGGGGCTGTTGGCGGTGGGGATTGGTTCGAAGATATGGCCGTAGAAGATGCAGCCGCTGACAAGGATGCGGATATTGATGCCTAGGACTTTGAGTTCTTCGTATTTGGTCTCGAGGCGTGCGCAGAGCGAGCCGTCCCAGCTACGGTCGGGGGTGACGGTGCAAGAAGTCTTGGTGATGCCCGCCACACGGGCGTAGGCGTTGGAGGAGCTCCAGGGAGTGCGGGAGTTGTAGGGGTAGGCACGGTTCTCGCGGAGGGTGTCAGTGGGACCAATGTTGTAGATGCGCTTGGTTTTGCCTCCGATGATGCCGCTTTCCTTGATGTCGCGCACCGTCCAGCTTTCGAACTTGCCGTAGGGAACGTAACGCTTGATTGTTTGAGTAGAGGCGGTTGCAGGGACGAAGAACAAAGGCAGGAGTATCCACACGTAGGGTATCATGCGTTTGCGGGGACGGGCGGCCATTTGGTCGGGGAACTCGGACAGATAGCGTTTGTAGATGCGATGGGCGCGGGGTGCGAGGTTGGCGAAGGTCCAGAGTGCGAAGACGGCACCGCTCAACGACCAGGTGAGGATGGCGAAGCCGCACCACTCGATGAATTCGCCGAAATAGTTGGCGCTGGTGACATAGCGGTAGAGGCCGCGGGAAGGCAGGTAGTGGTTGGTGTCGCCGGGCTTGCGCAGGTGGCGAATGACGTAGTCGGAGTGCATGTTGATGGCCATGCCTGCGAAGAATACGATGGTGCCGACGATGAACTGGGGGGAGGAGAGCCAGGAGGCAGTATATAGGTCTTGTGGTGCCAATTTGAAGAGCCATCCAGCCTGCATAAAGGCGTTAAGGCTGTTGAACAGGGCGCCCATAAACACAATGGCAAGCGGCATGCGGCTCTTGCCACGCAGGAGGAAGGGGAAGATGAAAGAGCGGTGGAAATAGTGGAGTTCGAAGAGAAGGAGGAAGAGGAATGGTGAAAGGTGAGAGGTGAAAGGTAAAAGATTTGCTTGCCAGTGGAGGTAGAGGAGGAGCATGAGGATGAAGGCGGGGGCTTCCATGAGGATCCAGCCCAGGCGGTTGCTGACAGATGGGCCCCAGCGTTTGGTGTAGAACTTGCCGTAGCCTGCATCGACGAAGAAAAGAGAGACAAACACCACGACGGCGACGATTGTCATGCCGAGGAGAAAGAGGTTGAAATGATTCAGCAGATATTCTATCATAGGTCGATGCCTTTTGTTTTAAGTATTCTCTCGGTCTCGTCCCAGAGCCAGGCGGCAAGGTCGGGCTGCTGCCAGCGGCGCGGGAGGTCGATGTGGCGATGGGAGCGGAAGAGCTGGAGGGTGCATGAGGAGGTGACGGCGTTGACGGCAGGCGTGGCGCCGCCTTCGGGGCTCTTGCAGAAGGGGCGGAAGAGGGCGTCGGCCAGCGGGTCGAACCAGCGGTCAAGGTGCAGTATGCGGCTGTTGACGACTCCAGGGTCGGTCATGTTGACGCGGATGCCTGTGCGGCGCGCCAGCTCCTGCGAGAAGAGCATGACGGCGTATTTGCTGTTGCCGTAGGTGCCCAGCTGGCTGTAGCTGTGCTCGTCGACTTGGAAGAAGTCTTTGCCGAAACGGGCAGTGTAGCAGGTGAGCGACACGGTGTTGGCGACGGTGAGATTGGGGCCCATAGCGGCGACCATAAGTCGCGAGAGGAGGTAGGTGCCCAGGTAGTTGGTGGCGGTGACGCGCTCGAAGCCGTCGGCGTTGAGGGCGAAAGAACGCTCCATGGTGCCAGCGTTGTTGAGGAGGCCGTCGACATGGATGCCGTCGGCTTGCAGTTCTTTGACAAATTCGACTATCGAGGCCAGGGAGCCGAGGTCGAGACGGCGCTCGCCTTCGCGGGGTTCGCGGCGTGTGGTGCCGATGACGGTGTAGCCCCTTTCACGCAGCATCTTGACGGCAGCGCCACCGATGGAGCCTGTGCAACCTGTAACAACGAAAGTCTTCATTAGTTAGGAGTTAGAAGTTAGGAGTTATATTTCCTTGAATTTGTTCCAAATCTTTGTTTCAAGACTGTTGGGGAGGAGTTTGATGAGCAGGGGGAGGTAGTAGTTCATAAGGCTGGGCTTGACGACATGGCGGCGGCGCAGCATGCCGCGCAGGGCGCGCCGAACGAGCCAGCGGGGGGTGTGGATGACGCCTGTGGCAACGCCGAGCTTCATGAGGCTAGGCTTGAGGCGGTAGAGGGGTGTGGCGATGGCTGCGGGCAACACGGTGGTGACACCGACGCCGTAGGGGCGCATCTCGAAGTACATGGACTTGGAGAAACTCTTGAGGTAGGCCTTGGTGGCAGCATAGACGGTGATGCCTGGGGTGGGCAGCTGGGCGGCCATCGACGACATGTTGAGGATATAGCCCCTGCGGCGCTGCTTCATGGCTTCGCCGAAGAGAAGGATGAGGCGTGTGGGGGTATACATGTGGAGCTGCATCATGGCGAGGGCTTTGGGCTGCGTCGCGGCGTTGACCTCGGCGAAGAAGAACATGCCCGCGTTATTGACCAGGATGTCGATGTCGAGATGCTGCGCCTGGCACCAGTTCCATACGTTGTCGGCGGCTTGTTCCTGTGCGAGGTCGATGTAAAGGCCCCAGGAGTGCACGCCGTATTTGTCGGCCAGTTCGTTGGGCAGAGTGTCGAGCAGTTGCTGTTGGTTCGACACCATGAGCACGTTGCAGCCCATGGCTGCCAGTTGCTGGCAGTATTCCCAGCCCATGCCCGAGGTGCCGCCTGTGACGAGTGCGTTGTATCCCTTGATGTCTTTCATCGGTTGCTTTTCTTTACGTCGGCTTCGAGATGTTTGACTTCGCGCGCGAGCCTGTCGGGGAGGTCCATCACGCATGAGTGGCACTTCATTTCGAGGGTGTACATGCGGCCGATGCAGTAGTTGGAATGGCCGCAGAGGCTGCAGGACTGCTCGCCGCTGCGGATTTTGTTCATGAAGTCGGTGTCGCGCACCAGTGTGCGAGCCATCTGGAAGGCAACGAAGCCTTCGTCGAGCACGCGCTGCATGCCCTCCTTGGAGGTGACGCCGCCGACATAGATGAGCGGCAGTTTGAGCGCCTGGCGAAAGCGCTTGGCGGTGTCGAGGAAATAGAGGTCTTTGTAGGGTACCGTGGGCACCATAAGGCGGCCAGCCAGCGACACGCCTGCTTTGAGCCACCAGAACTTGCGCAGGTCCATGTAGTGAGTCATTGCCTTGAGGGGCATAGCTCCGTGCATCACCACCATGGGGGCCTTGCTCACGAAGCCCGCTGTAAGCACAAGGGCGTCGACGCCGAGGCGTTCGAGCTCCTGCGCCACCTTGATGCATTCGTCGACCTGCATGCCGCTGCGGAAGCCGTCGTACATGTTGGTCTTGACCACGACGGCGAGCTCGTTGTTGGCGGCCTGGAGGACGCGCTTTATGACGAGCTGCATAAGGCGCATGCGGTTCTCGAGCGAGCCACCCCAGCGGTCGTGGCGGTGGTTGGTGTAGGGCGAGAGGAACTGACTGATGAGGTAGCCGTGGCCTGCGTGGATCTCGACGCAATCGAAGCCAGCTTGCTTGGCCAGGGTCACCGCCGTGCCGAAGTCCTCGACAAGCTGCGCTATCTCGTCCTCGCGCATGCCGCGCACGAGGGTGGGGGAGTAGAGGTTGAAGCCTGTGCTGGCGCCTATGGGCATCTGGCCGCAAGTGGCGCGGTGGGTCATGTTGCCGCAGTGGCCGAGCTGTATAGAGGCTTTGGCGCCTTCGGCGTGGATGGCGTCGGTGAGGCGTTTCAACTCGGGGACTATCTCGGGGCGCATCCAGAGCTGACCGTCGAAGGAGAGACCGCTGCGGCTCACGGCGGCATAGGCTATGGTGGTCATGCCGATGCCGCCGCGGGCGACGGCGGTGTGATAGTCGAACAGTGCCTGCGAGGGACAGTTGCCGACGCACATATTTTCGAAGGCCGCCGAGCGGATGCTACGGTTGCGGAGCTCGACGGGGCCGATCTTGCAGGGGGTGAAGATGGTGTTTTCCATGCCAAAGTAACGCGATTATAATATTTATATTATTGACATTCTGAAAAATGATTTTTTAGTGGTTGGGGATTGGGGATTTTTGCGTACCTTTGCACCAAAATTTCGAGCAACTATGGAGCAACAGGTAATCATCATCACGGGCGCCTCGTCGGGCTTCGGCAAGGCAACAGCCGAGATGCTTTCACAGAAAGGACACACCGTATACGGCCTCTGCCGCCGCTGCGTGCTCGCGGAGAGCAATATCAATTACTGTCAATGCGATGTACGTGATCGAGATAATATCCGCGCTGTGGTAGAGCAGATAGTGGCCGAGCAGGGCAGGGTGGATGTGCTAATAAACAACGCCGGTATGGGCATCGGCGGCGCGCTGGAGCTGGCCACGGAGGAGGAGATAGACCTGCAGATGGGCACCAACTTCATGGGCTGCGTAAACATGTGCCAGGCGGTGCTGCCGTATATGCGCAAGGCACGCAAGGGTAAGATTATCAACCTCAGCTCAATAGGCGGCGTGATGGGACTGCCGTACCAGGGCTTTTACTCGGCCTCGAAGTTCGCCATAGAGGGCTTCACGGAGGCGCTGGCCGCCGAGGTGACGGGCTTCGGCATCCGCGTATGCATGGTTGAGCCTGGCGACTTCGCCACGGGCTTCACAGGCAGCCGCAAGAACAGCCAGGCGACGATGGAGGACGCAGACTACGGCCCAATATTCAAGCGCTCGCTGGCCATCATCGAGAAAGAGGAGAACGGCGGGCTGCAGCCCGAGGTGCTGGCAAGGCGCATAGTGAAGCTCGTGGAGAAGAAGAAGCCGCCGCTGCGCAACGTGGTGGCCAACCTCGAGCAGTGGCTGAGCACCGTCATCAAACGAGTGCTGACGGGGAACCAGATGGTGGGGATACTGAGGGACTACTACAAGAGCTAGAATTTAATACCCAAGAACCAGATATTGTAATCGGCGGCGGTGCTGTCGGCGGCGGGGTGGTAAACCTCGGGGTATACAAGTTCGAAGGGGGAGGTGATGTTGTAGCCCATCTTCCTGAGTTTGTAGAAGAGCTTGTAGCGGCTGTACCAAAAGCTTATATCTAGATCCTCGGAGGGATCCATCTGCCCGCTGAAGTTCCACAGGCGCGGGTCGTTGGGGTCGGTGATGAGCAGACCCATCTTGGCCAGCAAAGAGTGCCTGTGCGAATAGATTAGCACTGGCTTAAGGTATCTTATCTTTCCATCAACAAGTGGCGGCGGTGCGTCGTTGCCGTCGTCGGCCGGCGGCATCACCACGCTGCGTACCCATGTGTCGCGCTCCAGTCGTAGGCCGTAGTAGCGCATCAGCGTGTCTCCGAACTGCGTGACGAGAAAGGTATAGCTGCCGGGGAGGAGATTCTTCATCTTGTAGTTGCCCGCATAGTCGCTGTAGGCCTCGGCCACACACGTCTTTCCCTGCAGCAGCTGCACACGGCAGAGGGGCAGCACGTTGCCGTCGGCACCGTTGACCACAGTGCCCGAAACATGCAGCGTGTCCTGCGACAGCGCCTCTGTCAGCGGCATTGCCAACGCCAGCAATACAATCACCCAATGCCTCATACCCTTTTCATTTACAACGTAAGATCGAAGAATAACGTATCGCCGATTTGAATCTCGTAAGCCCTGCGGCCTTTCATGAAGAAATCGTCGTAGGGGAACAAATGAAACACCCCTATGCCGTAGCACTCCTGCGAAGCCAACGTGGGACCGTAGCAACTACGGATGGTGACCCGCTCGCCTTGCAAACCTGTGACAATGACCGTAGAACCAGTAACAGATATCGTCACACGCTGCTTCAGCGGCAGCGACGACGGCAGCGTATCGACATACGACGGCAGGAAGGCCGGCAGCCTCTCCGGTAGCGGTATCGGCTGACGCAACGGCATGGGCGTAACTGTGTCTAACGGCATATCTACCGCCGCCGTATCGGCCTCCTTCGTGGTCCGTTCAGGCTCCTGGCTCTGCTGCACTGGCTTTGCCTCTTCGGAAGGTTCCGCACGGTGAAAAACTGCCCTATTCCACTGCGGTACTACGGCGATGGCAATGCCAGAAGCCACAGCGACAAGCAGCAGCACAACCAAAACGCTGCGCATTTTTTGCAAGGCACGGTGCCACCGCTGGTAGACGGCATCGCGCGTAAGGCCGAGGGTCTCGGCAATCTCGTCGGCGCGGTAGCCCTCGAGATGCAGCCTCACCAACCGCTGGTCGTCGGGGCTCAAGACCGCCATCAGATGCTCTATTTCCTCCTTCTCCTGCACCGAATCGTCGGCCGCGAGGGTTTCCACCACCAGGGCCGTCAAAGGCTGTTGAAGGGGCCCCTGGAGGCGTCGCTGCAGGTCGAGCGATGAGCGGCACTGCCAGTACACCCACGAGCGCTCCTCGCCGGGGG
>JAEEGH010014164.1_pt1 | contig 17554 bp, 16 predicted proteins | sample 9134181 | NCBI WGS metagenome assembly JAEEGH01 (sample SAMN16246544, study PRJNA631951) | gut metagenome | biome: gut microbiome; feature: rumen; material: DP-attached | host: Bos | place: Iran: Karaj | collected 2018-10
CATGTAGTCTCGGCGGGGGCGAACTTTTTTTTGCAAGTTTTTTTGAATTTTTTGCCATTCGTTCCTATAGTATTATCGCAACCAACTCGAAACGACATGCAAAAGATTCAGAAATTCCAGACCGGCCGCCTCTACGCCGCCCCCAAATCCATCAAGACCTACGAACTTATCGACCGGAACGGCCACATCCTCACCTTCCGGGGCCGGAATCCCAAAACCGGGGATTCCTGGAAACAAACCGCCACTTCCTCCTATAAGGCCGACGCCATCGGGGCCTTCGAAGAAGTCCTCCTCTCGGACGGAATCCGCCTCCGGAGCGACACGCTCTGCACCGAACCAAAGAGGGCCGCTCAGAGGATGCCGATCACCAAAGAAGGAATCACCAAACTGATGGCTGCCCTTGATGCTGCCTGATCCATTGACTGTATGATGACGCAAATTGAGTTGGAAAACCTGGTAGGATGCTACATCCACCTGGAAGGTTACACGGACCTGAGGTCCATTTACAACGTAATGTGCCAGGAGTATCCTGGTGAGTTTGAAAGGAAACAGGCCTTGGAGACCATCCGCAAGGTCCTGAAAGAAGAAAGAGACTGATCGATCACAAAAAACTGGATTTATGGAGAACAAGAACAACACACAACAGTCCGGGAAGACGATTCTCCAACTGATGGACTTCCTGTCGGAGCAGTCCGACGACTCCCAGCTCGGAGACGAATTCTGGGCCGACAACCAGGCGGAGGCATTGTCCCTCGCCTCCCGCCTCTGCATCACGCCGCTGCAGGCGGTGCTGCTGTCGATCTGCCTTCGCCACGGGCCGCGGAACGTCGACTTCGATGATATCGCCAGACACCTGGACATCAGCAATATCCGCGCGCTGGAATACAGTGATGAACTCAACGCCTTGATCCGCGTCCGGTACCTCAAATTCCATGATGCGAAGGACGAGGATTCCTTCGATATCCCGACGTCTGTCATCCGGGCATTCAAGAATAATGAAATCCCGGAACAGCCGAAAAAGACCGGCCTGTCCGTGCACGAACTCTTCGACCGCCTGGATGACCTGTACGAAGATCTGGACGACAACGCCATCGCTCCCGGAGATCTTTACGATGAACTGAATGAACTCTTTGCGGTCAACCCCCAGATTGGTTTTGTCCGGGAACTAAAAGGACTGCAGATCGAGTCCTATAACGAATGGATGGTTCTTGTCATCGTCTGCCACTACCTGATCAACAAGGACGATGACCAAATCTCGTTCCGCCAGCTCGAGGATGTCTTCCGTCGCAAGAGCGATTTCAACGAGGCCAAACAAGCACTGAAAGAAGGAAACCACCCCCTGATGAAAAGAGGGCTCATCGAGCACGTCTGCGAGGATGGGATAGCGAATGCTTCCCAGATCCACCTGACCGCGAAAGCCCGGCAGATCCTCCTTTCCGATTTTCACCTCCACTCCAGCGAGGCGTCCGTCGCCGGGCTGACGAAGCCGGAAACCCTGGTCGAGAAAACCCTCTTCTACACCCAGGTCAACGGCGCGCAGGTGGGAGAACTTCAGGCGTTCCTGGCACCTGATCGTTACAAGGAAATCCGGGGAAGAATGAAGGAGAGCGGTTACCGGAGCGGATTCGCCTGCCTGTTCTATGGGGATCCGGGAACCGGAAAGACCGAAACGGTTTACCAACTTGCCCGGCAGACCGGGCGGAGCATCCTGTCCGTCCATGTCCCGGAGATCAAAAGCAAGTGGGTCGGCGACTCCGAAAAAAACATCAAGGCCGTGTTCGACCGGTACCGGCTGCTGGTCCAGCGCTCGGAAATCGCCCCGATCCTGCTTTTCAATGAGGCGGACGCCATCTTCGGACAGCGGATGGAAGGCGCCCAACGTTCCGTCGACAAGATGGAGAACAGCATTCAGAACATCATCCTGGAAGAAATGGAGTCTCTGGACGGGATCCTGATCGCCACGACCAACTTGTCGCAGAACCTCGACCCGGCCTTTGCGCGCCGTTTCCTCTACAAGATCCGTTTCGAGCGGCCTGACGCGGCCGTCCGGAAGAAGATCTGGCACACGATGCTTCCCTCCCTCTCCCCGGCCGAGTGCGCCGACCTCGCATCGGCCTACGACCTCAGCGGCGGCCAGATGGAAAACGTCTCCAGGAAATTCGCAATCAACGCCATCCTGTATGGCGACGGGAAGGACCGCATGGAAGTCCTCCGCTCCTACTGCGGGGCCGAGAAGATGGACAACAAGGCTCAGCGCAAGAGAATCGGTTTTTGAGTCGTCTGATCCTGTTGCGGCAGAGATTTAAAACCTATCGGAGATTTTGTTGATTTGGACAAAAGAGGATTATTTTCGGAAAATTCGTAGGACGGTATTACGGCTCTCCCATCCGCGCTGTCACGGAATAATGGGACTTATTCCGCCCGTTCGGCGGCCTGGATCAGGGCGATGTTGAGTTCCTCCAGGAGGGACAGTTTGACGGAGGCGTTGCTCGCCGCCGGGGTGTACCACGGCTGCGCATCGAAATAGGTCCTCAGGTCTTTGGACCGGAAAACATAGCCGTGGGAGGCCAGGATGGCGTTGCGCATCACGCGCAGGAGCTGCTTGTCATAGCGTTGCAGGCCGCCGACCAGCAGGGTGTGGCTCGCGAAATCGAAGCGACTCCGCTTGCCGGCCCATTTCAGATTGAAATATGCCGCGGTCCGCTCGAACCAGGGCTCCCCGTCCTCCATCTTGACCTCGGTGAGTTGAAGGCCTTCCGGGGTCGGCACGGCTTCCACCTTTCCGACCAGATAGGGGCCCGATTCCCCGAAATCGAACACGCCGGTGACCATGCCATTGAACGTGACCGGCTGCAGGGAAAGCGCTTTCCCGCCATACGTCGCCTGGTCGGGCTGAATCTGTACCTGCTTGCCGCTTTCGGTCACGTAATCCCCGGCGATCATCGCCATCCACAGTTCTACGTTGAGGGTCTGGGAGTTCCAGATTTGCGTGGCTTGCAAGGCGTCCATGAGCCGGTTCTTTTTGTCGTAAAAGCAGATCACGTCCAGGCCATCCTGCCGGATCCGGCGGGCGTAAGCGGCATCTTCAAACACATTCATCGCTCCGGACGGGCTGTCGGCGATTTCGAACAGATCCACTCCGCCCGTCGCAGGCGTCAGGAAAAACTCGTATTCTTCCCCTTCGCTCATGGCATTCAAGCGAACGGAACCGTCTTCCGCCGGATGGGCATCGTAAACGAGTGCGCCGCTGTACCAGAGGCTGCCCTCCGCGATATCGTCCATCGGTTTGAGAAGCGGCAGCACCTTGAGGACGATGTCGTTGTCGCCGATGACTTCCAGATACTGGTTGTCCGGATGGCTGACAAAGTTGACACGGCATCCAAATTCAGCGCCGTATTTGGGGTCTTCGGCGTTGCGGCTGGGTTGTAGCCTGAACACATCCGGCGTAGCACCCCATTGCTCCAGGGTCAGTTCTTCGTCCCCAAGGGCGTCTGTCATATAGACAATCGTACCCATCCGGATCTCTTGGACGGTATATACGACAGAGCCGTCATAGAATCGGTCACCCACCCGGATGCCTTGTGCATAGGTGAGGGTAAAAGAGCTCAGCGCGAATGCGAGCAGAGAGAGGATGATACTTTTCATAGCAAATGTTCTCAGTCTTCGAATCCGTCAAGGACTACGATGTCTGAGATGCAGAGGTCCTTGTATTTGGTGCCGGGGGTGACGGAGAGGATGGTCAGGCGGATGTGGGAGACGTAGTCGGAGGGGAAGGGGACTTTGTCGAAGAGGATGAGGCCATCGGGGTCCACGCCGGTTTGACGGCCGTTCAACATCCGGTCCAGATTGGTGATGGAAAGCAGGGAAAGGTCTCCAAACCGTGCAATCGGTTCTCCGCGGAGGACATAGAAGCACGAATCCCAGTCGGACACGTCGATTTCCACGGGTTCGTCGCGGTAGCCGTCGGCGCGGGTGATTTCGAGGCGAAGGGTTTTGACGCGGCTGTTGGCACCCAAGAGGGCGGCAGATTTGTGGTAGCCGTTGTAGAAGCCGAGGTCGGAGACGCGACGGGGCTTGGAGAAATCGATATCGATGGTCGCACCTACGCCGTCGCCTGTCGCCACCCAGGCGGTCGCCAGGTTACTGTCCGACAGATTGGCGGCGGGATAGTTGGCTTGAGCGCCGGAGACTTTGATGGAATAGGCGGCTGCGGGAATCGCGCAGTCCACGAGCGGGTTGCCCCACGGTACATAAGCGATCGACGGATCCGTCCAGTTGTCCATCCAGAAGTTAAGGCGCAATTCTTCAGCCTTCTTGAAGTCGAAGTTTGCGGTGTTGCAGGTCCAGGTCGTCTTGTTGAAACGGACGAACGGCGCTTCCGTGATCAGGGACGGTGATTCTTCGCTGAAAAAAGTTTTGGGCAGCCCGTCGCAATGGAGGGTGCAGCTGAAGGTATCCGCCTTGCCGTTTCCCCAGTGCCGGGCGGGCGAGAAATCATAGCAGAAATCACCCGCAGACGGGAAATAGCGGGACAACGGTGACATGTGCAGCGCTCCAAGCGGCGTCGTCCAATTGTTCAAGATTTCATAGTCCACCTGCATGACCACGGTTTCGCCGGCCGGGATGTCCAGGACGGTATAGGTCCAGAGCCGATAGCGGTTAATTTCGACGATTTCCCCGGTTTCCTCGTCTTCGTAGGTCTCGCCGGTCTTTACCACCTCATCGGAGCGGGACCAGGGGAGTTCCGTGCCATCAAGCTGGAACTTGACCGCACGGACTGCCCGATCTGCGACGCCCACTTCATACAAGTCCTCGCTGATCTCATCTCCTTCAAACCCGTAGGTGCCCTTCGCTATTTCCGAAAAGTCCACGGGGAAGCCATAATCCACATGGATGGCCTTCTTGGAATTGTTTTTCAGCCGGTAAGCCACACGGACTGTGGTAAAAGGCAAGGCGACGTTGATGTCGAGATCTTCCCGGACTACCTGGACTTCCGTCACTTTGAGCGGAATCGGGTTGCAGGAGCGGACGCGGGCGGAATAACTGATGACCGGATCGCCATTGGCATGCAGCAAGGCCGGCAGGGACACGAGCGCCAGCAGGGGAAGGAGATATCTTTTCATGGCGGAATGACGTCTTTAGATGCTGATAATCCCTGGCTTCTTCGAAAGGCCGAGGCCTGGCTTGTCTTCGAGGGTGATGCGGCCATCGACGAGTTTCATGCCGTCGAAGCAGTCGTTGCCCAGAAGGTAGTTGCCGTCGAGGTCGGCCCAGACGACCTTCGGGGAGATCTGGGCGGCGGCGGAGATGGCCACGGAGGTCTCGGTCATGCAACCGACCATGAGTTTCATGTGGTTCTGCTCGGCCATGGTGATCATCTGGCGAGCTTCCCAGAGGCCGGTGCATTTCATCAGCTTGATGTTGATGCCGTGGAAGGCGCCTTTCAGACGCGGGATGTCATAGATGCGCTGGCAGGATTCGTCGGCCATCACGGGCAGCGGGCTGCGCTCGGTGATCCAGGCCGTCTCGTCTAGCATAAGTTTGCTCATGGGCTGCTCGATCATTTCGACGCCGCGTTCGGCGAGCCAGTGGATCATGTCAAGCGCGTAGTATTTGTCTTTCCAGCCCTGATTGGCATCGATCACGATAGGGCGGTTGTCGCGGGCGCGGATCAGGTTGATCATGCGCTTGTCTTCGGCCTCGGTCATGCCGAGTTTCACCTTGATGATCTTGTTCCAGGAGGCTTCCGTAATCTTCGTGTTGACCATCTCGTCGCTGGCATCGTACCCGATGGTGTAGCAGGTGTACGGTGTCTCTTTCGGGTTGAAACCCCAGATCTTCCACCACGGCTGGCCGAAGATGTTGCCCACCAGGTCGTGCAGGGCGATGTCGATCGAAGCCTTCGCGGCGGTGTTGTTGGTCGTGATCTTGTCGACGGCCGCCATGATGTCCTCGATCTGGAACGGGTTGTCGAACTTCGGGAGGATGTTGTCCACCACTTTTTTGTAGAATTCGTGGCAGGAGGCCTGGGTTTCGCCCAGATAAGGGGGCATGGCCGCCTCGCCGTAGCCTTCATAGCCGTCCCAAGTCAGGCGGGTGATGACGATCGGCGTGGTCGTACGCGACGAGCCGGAAATCGTGAACGTGAACTTCATGATGCCCTGGAAATCTTCCCACGCCAGTTCAAGTTTTTTGCTGCCCGCTTTCTTCTTGGCGGCACCCGCGCTGCGCGCGAAAAGCTGGGAAGGACGCCAAAGTGCGGCGCCGGCCGTCAGCAGGCCGGCCGTCTTGAGGAATGTTCTGCGATCGCTCATGGTAATATATGTTTAAATTTTATTCTTGAAATACCCGGTCAAGCCGGGCTGACGGCTAAAAGTACACGCCGCTGTTGGCGATGGAAACCACGCCTTTCCCGCAGTCCTGGTTGCCGATGATGCGGCAGGCGCGGATGGGTTTGCGGCTGTAATAATCCGGTTCGCCTTCGATGAGGCTGTTGATGCGCACCAGTTGCGAAGAGTGGATGATCTTGCCGTCGCCCAGATAGATGGCGACATGCGAGATACGCTCGGGCTTGTCTTCCGTGGCTTCGCGGCCGAAGAAGACGAGATCGGCCGGCTGGAGATTGTCGATGCCCTGCGATACGTCGATGGGCTCGCCGGTCTTATATTGCTGGGAAGCATTGCGTAGCAGCATATAGCCGTTGAGGAAATAGACACTCTTGGAGAAGCCGCTGCAGTCCACGCCCTTGATAGACGTGCCGGCCCAGAGATACGGTACGCCGAGGAAGGCCCTGGCCGTTTCCAGGATGCGGGCGCGTGCCTTGTCAACCTGCATTTTCGGGGCGTCGGCCGGAATGACGGCTTCGCGGCTGTTCACCCATTTGCGGAGATCCGTCACGTCTGACGTGGGGATGAAGCAGACCGTACCGGCCGGCAGTTTTACTTGGGTATAGTTGCCGCGGGTGCCGACCACTTCCACGATGTCGCCCCATACAGCGTCGCTCACATGGCCGGCGCCCGGTCGCGGGGCATCGAGGAAGAAAGAATAATAGCTGGTCACCACGACCCGTTTCGCCGCTTTCCAGGCATCCAGCCGGGCCTGGTCGATGGGCTCGATGGCCATCTCGTTGACCCAGGCTTTATAACCGTCGGGGGTCTCGATATTGACCCAGTAGTCATTGTCATGGTAGTGGACTTTGACGGGGGTTCCCATCAATGCCTGGGTACCGAGTTCGGCGGCATAGTCGGGCTTTTCTCGCATATTGATGACGGAGAGGGAAGCGAAGGCGAGGCCGTTTTCATCTTCCCGTTCCTGCGGGGGCGGTGTTGTTTCCGGAGCTTTCTTTTCAGGGGCTGTGCAAGCGAAGGCCAGCAGGGCGCAGAGGGCGCAGATCAGCGAACGTTTCATCGTTTTTTGAGCTTTTATCTGCAACAAATGTAAGAAAAAAGACGCGAATTTTCGCCACAAATCGGGTCAATTCGCCCCTAAAACCGCTGTTTTCGCCACAATGGGGTTCGGAAGCGGCATCAAAAGCAAAAGGGATGGCTACCTTTGCGGCGATAATAATTAAAATCTGAAAAAAATGGAAAAAACTGTTATCGAAGAGAAAGTCATCAACATCATCTCCAACAAGCTCGGTCTCCCGAAAGAAGAGGTCACGCCGGCCGCCAATTTCACGATGGACCTCGGCGCTGATTCCCTCGACACTGTCGAGCTGATCATGGACTTCGAGAAGGAATTCAATCTGAAGATTTCCGACGAGGACGCAATGAACATCAAGAGCGTCGGCGACGCCATCGATTATATCGCCGCGCGCGTCCAGTAAGCTGTTGATATTTCCCTTCCGCCGGATAGAGAACTACGAGGCGATCCGGCCCAGATGTTCCGCGATCGTCTTGTAGTAACTCTTGGAAACCGGAATTTTCTTCGCATCCGGATGGGAGAGCACCAGGAATACCCGGGCTCCTTCCCGCTTGAAGAGCGTCACTTTTTCCACGTTCACGATATATGAACGGTGGCACCGGACCAGCGAAGTCCCTTCCAGCTGCTTCTCCAGCCGGGTCGTACGGCAGCGCATCAGATAATTGAGCAGTTTGCCGCCGAGTTCATACCGGATTTCTACATAATTGTCCTGTGAGGCGATGTAGAAAATGTTGTCAGCTGAAACCGAGAGACGCAGGATGCCGTTGTAGTCATAAAAAGGAATGACATTCGCGACACTGGCGGGTTTTTCCGATTCCTGATTGAGTTTCAGCGCATTGATCTCTTCCGTTTTGGAACGGTTGCTGGCAATCAGCGTAAAGATCGCGTAAGGAATGGCGAGAATCATCGCCACGCAGAATGACGTGCGGAGCAGCAGCCCGGCCGTAAGGGGGATATCCGGCTCAATATAAAGCGTCGTAAACAGGAGATAGGCTGCGGCGATCAGCACAAATTCGCCAAAAATCCACAACAGATAGCGTCCCGCATGCAGGGTGCGCCGTATCTGGTAAAGTTGCATCAAAGCTCTGCTGATGAGCAGAATAGCGATGCTTACAAGATAGAAGAAAAGCGTTGGCGCCAGTGTCTCGTCGGGCTTGAAACCGAGCCAGGCTGTCTCGGAAAAGGGGTGGTAGATGAGAAGGAACAAGAGGGAGAATACCGCCACGAAAGCGACGGATCCCCATAGAAAGTTCTTCTGTAATAGATATTTAGGTGTGTTCAATGCGTAGTTGATTTTTGCAAAAATACGAATTTTTATGAAAATAATTGGAACAGGCAGTGCGCTTCCCAAAGAAATCGTGACCAACGATATGCTGGCAGGGTTCCTGGATACAAGTGATGCGTGGATTACCACCCGCACCGGTATCCGGACCCGCCATCTTCAAAGCCACGAGACTTTGCGCGACCTGGCGCTCAGTGCAGCCCAGGCCGCTCTTGTCTCTTCAGGGGTGCAGGCCGAAGATATAGATTATTTGATTTGTTCGAATGTGGCCAACAGCTATGTTTCGCCTTCCCTGGGCAGTATCCTGCTCGGTCCGCTGGGCTGCTGCTGCCCTACGTTCGACTTGAACGGTGCGTGCGCCGGTCTGGTGTATTCGCTGGATATTGCCGACTCCTTCCTCAAGACCGGAAAGGCCCGGAAGATCCTGATCGTGGCTGCTGAGGAACCGTCGCGGTTCTGCAACTGGCACGAGCGGGAGACGTCGGTGCTCTTCGGTGACGGCGCTTCGGCGCTTGTCGTCACCGAGGGCGAGAGTTTTGTGGATTTCCGCCTGACGGGCGACACCCATACCGACATCCTCTACTACAAGCGTTCGATGGAGGCCACTCCTTACGACCGGGTGGAAGAAAAGACGACGCCGCTGGTGATGAACGGCCGTGAGGTGTTCCGGCTGGCCGTGAATTCCTGCATCGAAGATATCGATACCCTGCTGGAGAAAAATGGAAAAACGCCGGACGACATCGAACTGTTTCTGGTGCATCAGGCCAACCTGCGGATCATCGACTGCATCCGCGAACACCTGGAGCAGCCGAAAGAAAAGTTCCCGACCAACCTGCAGAACTATGGCAACACGTCGTCGGCGAGCATCGGCATCCTGATTGACGAGATGTCCCGTGCCGGCGAACTGAAAGATGGCGCCACGCTGGTCCTCAGCGCTTTCGGTGGCGGTTTCGTGACGGGGGCCGCGCTCCTGAAATGGTCGCAGATCAATTATTAACCCAGATAATACATGCTACGAAATATGAAAAGAGTCGTTATTACCGGACTGGGCTGCATCTCGCCGCTGGGCAACAGTGTCGATGCGATGTGGTCCGGCCTGCTGGACGGCCATTGTGCGATTGACTTCATCCAGTCGATCGATACGGCCGACCTGCCTGTGAAAGTCGGGGCTGAGGTCAAGGATTTCCGGCCGGAAGATTACGGTCTCGACCGGGCGATGATCCGCCACAACGACCGTTATGCACTCTATGCCCTGGCTGCGGCCACACAGGCCATGCGCGATAGTGGGCTCGAAGTCGGCAAGGACGTGGATTCCAGCCGCCTGGGCTGTGCCATCGGCTCGGGTGTCGGCGGTATCCAGACATTCTGCCGTGAACACTCCTCCCTGCTGGCGGAAGGCGCCCGCGGCGTTTCTCCGCTTTTCATTCCGGAGATGATTGCCAACATCGCTTCGGGCAATGTGGCCATCCTTTTCCACGCCGAAGGCCCCAACCTTCCCGTGGTGACGGCCTGTGCGACCGGAACGCACTCCATTGGAGAGGCGTACCGGATGATCCGCGAAGGCCGTGCCGACGCGATGATCACCGGTGGCACCGAAGCTGCGCTCTGTCCGATCGCCATCGCCGGTTTTGCCAACAGCAAGGCCCTAACGACCAGCGAGGACCCGAATGCCGCTTCGCTTCCGTTTGACAGCCGCCGCAAAGGATTTGTCATCGGCGAGGGCTCCGGCATCATGATCCTGGAAGACTATGAAATCGCCCGCCGTCGTGGCGCCCATATCTACGCAGAAGTGTGCGGCTACGGCAACAGCTGCGATGCCTACCACTATACGGCTCCCCGTGCCGATGCCAAGAGTGCTACCAATTGCATCAAGTGGGCTTTGGAAGAGGCTGGCTACAAAGAAGGCGAGAAACTGTATATCAATGCCCACGGCACGGGCACGCCACTCAATGACAAAGCGGAAACCCTGGCCATTAAGCAGGCGCTGGGCGAGACGGCAGCCCGCCAGGCTGTCATCAGCAGCACCAAGTCCATGATGGGCCACATGCTGGGCGCTACGGGCGCCGTGGAGCTGGTCATCTGCGCCAAGACGCTCCAGGACGGCAAAGTCGCCCCGACCATCCATCTGGATTCCCCCGATCCGGATTGCGACCTCGACTATACGCCGCATACGGCGCGCGATTTCGCAGCCGGCCTGACCATCAGCAATTCCTTCGGCTTCGGCGGGCAGAATGCCTGCGTGGCCCTTCGCAAGATTTAAAAAACCTCAGATATTATGACTAGAGAAGAACTCAAGAACTATCTGCCGCACCGCGAGCCTATGCTGCTCGTCGATGACGTGGCGATGGAAGGTGAAATCTGCGTCGGACACTACAAAGTACGTGGCGACGAATTCTTCCTGCAGGGACATTTCCCGGGCTATCCTGTCGTGCCCGGTGTGGTCCTGTGCGAAATCATGGGACAGTGCACCTGCGCCCTGCTGCTGGACGTGCTGCCCGGACGCCTGACTTTCTATGCCGGGCTTGACAACGTGCGTTTCAAGAACCAGGTGCGTCCCGGCGACCTGATCACCGTGACTTCTCACATCACGAACCAGCGCGGCCTGACCTTCTTCATCGATGCGGAAGCCCGGGTGGAAGGAAAACTCTGCGCCAAGGGCAGCCTGATCTTCATGCTTGCAGACAAACCCGAATAGTTCTCCGTCATTCCCGGCTTGTCCGGGAATCTGAAAAACGTCAGTTATGAAACTTTTGGTAAACAAAACCGCCCTCATCACCGGTGCTTCGCGCGGGATCGGGCGCAGTCATGCCCTCCTCTTTGCGGAAGAGGGTGCGAATATCATTTTTACGGACCTCAAACAGAACGAGCAGAGCGACGCGCTGGTGGCCGAGCTCCGCGCCAAGGGCGTGCGGGCAGACTTCGTGGCTTCGAATGCTTCTGATTTTGCGCAGGCGCAGGAAGTGGCTACCTGGGTGACCGAAAACTATGGCCGCCTCGACATCCTGGTCAACAATGCCGGCATCACCCGCGACCAGCTGATTCTCCGCATGAGCGTGGAGGACTGGAATCTGGTGATGGATGTCAATCTCCGTTCAGTGTTCAACTATACGAAAGCCTTTGCGCCGATGATGATGAAGCAGCGCAGCGGCTCGATCATCAACATCAGTTCCATCGTAGGCCTGAACGGCAACGCCGGACAGTGCAACTACGCCGCCTCGAAGGCCGGTATCATCGGATTCACGCGTTCCATCGCCAAGGAGCTCGGCTCGCGCGGCATCCGCTGCAACGCCGTGGCGCCGGGTTTCATTGAAACCCCGATGACGCAGCAGCTTCCTGAGGATGTGCGCAAGGACTGGATGAAACAGATTCCGCTCCGCCGCGGCGGCCTCGACACCGACGTGGCGCATGTCTCCCTGTTCCTGGCCAGCGATCTGGCCGGCTACGTGACCGGTCAGGTCATCAGCTGCGACGGCGGTCTGGCTATCAATTAAAGGTTGTCAAATCAGTAGTATATGTCATATAGAATTGTAGTTTTGGCCAAGCAGGTTCCCGACACGCACAATGTCGGGGCCGATGCCATGAATGCAGACGGCACCGTGAATCGGGCCGCCTTGCCGACAGTCTTCAATCCGGAAGATTTAAAGGCCCTGGAGATGGCGCTCCAGGTGAAAGATCAGGTGCCGGGTTCTACGGTTACCGTGGTGACGATGGGACCGCCGCGGGCGGCTGAGATCATCAAAGATGCCCGCAACCGCGGTGCGGACGACGGTTTCGTGTTGAGCGATGCGCGTTTTGCCGGTGCCGATACGCTGGCGACTTCGTATGCGCTTTCGCAGGCCATCCGCCAACTCGGTCCTGTGGACCTGATTTTCGGCGGCCGGCAGGCCATCGACGGTGATACCGCGCAGGTGGGCCCGCAGGTGGCTGAGAAACTGGATATTCCGCAAGTGACCTATGCGGAGGAACTGGTTGCCATCGATGCCAAGACCATTACCATCCGCCGTCGGTTGGAGCGGGGTACGGAGTGTGTGAAGGCGACCATGCCGGTGCTCGTGACGGTTACGTCTGCGGCAGATGATTGCCGTTTCCCCAATGCCCACCGGATGATCCGGCTGGCCAAGGATGAGGTCCGGATGATCAATGCCGACAGCATTGATGCGGACATGGACCGGCTGGGCCTGAAGGGCTCGCCGACCAAAGTCAAACAGATTGAGAATGTGGTGCTGGCGCACAAGGAGTCTGTCGTACTCGAGCCGACGGAAGCGGCCTTGAACGAACTTACGGCTTCGCTCATAAAGGAGCACATCCTGTAGTACCTGAAAAACCTTGAATCGATGAACAACGTATTAGTATATTGCGAATTGTCGGAGAAGAACCAGATTGCCGACATCGCTCTGGAGCTTTGCACCAAAGGCCGTCAGCTGGCTACCCGTCTGGGCTGCCGCCTGCAGGCTGCCGTGCTGGGCAGCGGCGTGAAAGCGGCTGCCGAATCGCTCTATCCTTACGGGGTGGACGATGTGTTCGTGGCCGACGACCCGCGGCTCGCGCCGTATCGCACCCTGCCGCATTTCGATGTGCTTTCCAAACTCATCCAGGCCCAGCAGCCGCAGATCGTCCTTTTCGGCGCTTCCAGCGTAGGCCGCGACCTGGCTCCGCGCATCGCCTCTTTCCTGCGCTGCGGCCTGACGGCCGATTGCACGTCGCTGGAGATTGGATCGCATGAAGATCCCAAGACCAAGAAAACCTACGAGAACATCCTGTACCAGATCCGGCCGGCCTTTGGTGGCAATATCATCGCCACCATCGTGTGCCCGGAAACGCGGCCGCAGATGGCGACCGTCCGCGAGGGCGTGATGAAAAAAGAAGTGTTTGATCCTGCGTATAAGGGCACAATCATTCCGGTCGCCGTGGAGGCTTCGCTTGCTGCAGCGGACAAGGCAGTCGAGATCCTGAGCCGGGAAATCGAAGAACAGAAGATCGACATCAAAGGCGCTCAGATCATCGTGGCCGGCGGCTATGGCATGGGCAGCAAGGAGAATTTCCAGCTGCTTCACCAGTTCGCCCGCCTGATCGGCGCCAGCGTCGGCGCTACCCGCGCCGCCGTCGATGCCGGTTTCTGTGAAGGTGAGCGCCAGATCGGCCAGACCGGCGTGACGGTCCGTCCGAAACTCTACATCGCCTGCGGCATCAGCGGTGCCGTCCAGCACCGGGCCGGCATGGAGCAGAGCGCCAAGATCATCAGCATCAACACCGATCCGGATGCGCCGATCAACGCCATCGCCGACTATACCATCATCGGCGACGTCATGACCGTCATCCCCCAGTTTATGGCTTGTTATAAAAATAATTTGAAATAATAATGAGCTTAGCTGCTTTGGGCCCCTCCCACTCACGGCTGCGTGGGCGCAGACGGTCTTGAAAGAGAAGCTGCTAAGCCTGAAAAAGAGGATAGTATGAATTTTTATTCTGATAACGAAAGCCTTTCCTTCTATCTGCATCATCCGGAGATGGAGAAGGTGGTGGCTGTCAAGGAGAAAGATTTTGCCGAGGCAGGCCAGCATCCGGAGGCCCCGGCCTCTGCTGAAGAAGCCGTCGGCCAGTATGACATGGTCATGAAACTGGTGGGTGAAATCGCCGGTGAAGTGATTGCGCCCAACGCCGAAGAAGTCGATCATGTCGGACCGACGCTCGAAGGCGGCCGCGTCCAGTATGCCCCGGGTACCCGCCGCAACCTGGATGCCCTTATCCAGGCTGGACTCTACGGCATCTCGCTGGACCGCAAATATGACGGTTTCAACTGGCCGCGCGCGGCCGTTGTGATGGCGGCCGAGATCATTGCCCGCGCCGATGTGGGCTTCGCCACCATCTGGGGACTGACCGATTGCGCCGACACCATCCAGGAGTTCGGTGACCAGGCCTTGAAGGACAAATATCTTCCCCGCATCTGCAAAGGTGCCACCTGTTCGATGGACCTCACCGAGCCGGATGCCGGCAGTGACCTGCAGTCCGTTCGTTTGAAGGCTACTTGGGACGAGGCGGCTGGCTGCTGGCGGCTCAATGGCGTGAAACGTTTCATCACCAACGGAGATGCCGACCTGCACCTGGTTCTCGCCCGCAGCGAAGAGGGCTCGACCGACGGCCGCGGCCTGTCGTATTTCGTGTTCGACCGTGCCGACGGCGGCATGACTGTGCGCCGCATCGAGAACAAGATGGGTATCAAGGGTTCGCCGACGGCTGAGCTGCAGTTTACGAATGCACCGGCCCAACTTGTGGGAGAACGTCGCCTTGGCCTGATCAAGTACGTGATGTCGCTGATGAACGGCGCCCGCCTCGGCGTGGCCGCCCAGTCCATCGGCCTGTGCGAGGCCGCCTGCCGCGAGGCCGACGCCTACGCCGCGTCGCGTGAGCAGTTCGGCCATCCAATCAACCAGTTCGTAGCCGTACAGGACCTGCTGGCCCGCATGCGTGCCCGGACCGACGGCGCCCGCAGCCTGATGTATGAGACGGCCCGCTACGTCGATCTTTCGGCATCTTCCCGCGCCGCCTCCCGGGTCGCCGACATCCTCACGCCCCTGGTGAAACTCAGCGCCAGCGAGTTCGCCAACCGCAACGCCTACGACTGCATTCAGGTCCACGGCGGCAGCGGCTTCATGAAGGAATACGCCTGCGAACGGCTTTACCGCGACGCCCGTATCCTCTCCATCTACGAAGGTACCAGCCAGTTGCAGGTCGTGGCCGCTATGAAAGGCATCGCCAATGGGGCCTATCTCAAGCAGATTGAAAGCTATGAGACCCGCGTAGCCGAAGCCCTGGCCGGCGCACCTGACGCCGAGCGGCAACACTGTCTCGACGTGCTCCGCAAAGCTACGGACGGCTACAAGCGTTTCTACGAAATGGCCGCTACGGAAGGGACCTCGAGTGTCCGCTTCGAACACGCGACGCGCGCCCTCACGGAAGTACTCGCCAGCATTGTGATGGCCTACCTTCTCCTCCTCGACAGCTTGCGCGACGCCCGCTTCCTGAAGTCCTGCCAGTTCTTCGTCCGCGAAAGCATCGGCCAGGTCAGCCGCCACATCGCTGCGCTGGAAAACTGCTAGCCATTTCTCAGCGCCTTAACGTACATTCCATACATCGATCCCCCTCTTCATGAGGGGGATTTTTTATGTTTTTTCCGAAACTTCATTATCTTTACGCCTTCAAAAAAAAGAAGCGTATGAGCACCGACCGTTTCGAACTGGTCCGGGCGTCTTTCGGGAAGAAGGCGCTGGCCGTAGAGATCCCCGCCCAAAAATCTTCTGAGTATTTCGGAGAACTTGTGTTCGACCGCGCTGCAATGCGGAAGTATCTGGCCTCCGACACTTTGCTTGCCCTGCTGGAATGTATCGACAAAGGCCACGCTCTAGATCGTGCCACAGCCGACGGTGTAGCCCACGGGATGAAGGAATGGGCGCTGGAACACCATGTCACGCACATCACCCATTGGTTCCAGCCGCTGACCGAGGGGACGGCTGAAAAACACGACTCACTCATCTCCCTCGACGGGAAAGGTGGCGTCATCGAGACGTTCGACGGCAGTTCCCTTGCCCAGCAGGAATCCGACGGCTCGTCGTTTCCCAACGGTGGAATCCGTGCCACCTTCGAGGCACGCGGCTATACGGCCTGGGATCCTACTTCACCCGTTTTTATCCAGGAAGATACGCTCTGCATCCCCACTGTGTTTATCGCTTACACGGGCGAGGCGCTTGACTACAAGACGCCTTTGAAGCGGTCCATCCGGGCCGTTTCCAGCGCTGCCGTACCCATCTGCCGCCTCTTCGACCCCGCCGTGAACAAGATCAACTGCTATTTGGGCTGGGAGCAGGAGTATTTCCTGGTGGATGAAGACCTGTATGCGGCCCGCCCCGACCTCATGATTACCGGCAGGACGCTGATGGGACACATGTCGTCGAAAAACCAGCAGCTGGACGACCACTATTTCGGTGCGATTCCATCTCGTGTCGCAGCGTTCATGCGCGAATTGGAAGTCGAAGGCCTGCGCTTGGGCATTCCGTTGAAGACCAGGCATAACGAGGTGGCTCCCAATCAGTTCGAGATGGCGCCCATCTATGGCGACGCCAATCTTTCAAACGACCAGAATCAACTGGTGATGAACCTGATGAACACTATTGCCCGCAAGCACGGTTTCGTGGTGCTGCTCCATGAGAAGCCATTTGCCGGGATCAATGGATCGGGCAAGCACTGCAACTGGTCGCTTGGCACCGACACGGGCCGTCCGCTTATGGCCCCGGGCCGCGATGCCAACGGCAATCTGCTGTTCCTCACATTCTTTGTCAATGTGCTGATGGCCGTACAACGGCACAATGGCGTGTTGAAGGCATCGATTGCCAGCGCGACCAATGCCCACCGGCTTGGCGGTCATGAGGCACCGCCGGCCATTATCTCCGCTTTTTTGGGTCGGACGATGACAGCCGTGCTGCGCAAGATTCTGGAAGTTCCCTCCGATACGCCCATCGAAATTGCCGGTCGCAAGGAGCGCAGTGTGGGCCTGATCGAGATTCCCGAAATCTTTGTGGACAACACCGACCGCAACCGCACCTCTCCTTTTGCTTTTACCGGCAACCGCTTTGAATTCCGTGCCGTCGGTTCTTCCGCCAACTGTGCCGGCGCCCTCACGACCCTCAACGCGGCCGTCGCCGAGCAACTGCTCGATTTCAAGCAGGCTCTCGACAAAGAACTGGCCTCCGGCAAGACCTTGCAGGTCGCCGTGATGGACACTCTCAAGCCCATCATCGCGCAAATCATCGATGTGGTCTGCTTCGACGGCAACGGCTATTCCGAGGAATGGCAGCA
>JAEEGH010014167.1_pt1 | contig 17552 bp, 14 predicted proteins | sample 9134181 | NCBI WGS metagenome assembly JAEEGH01 (sample SAMN16246544, study PRJNA631951) | gut metagenome | biome: gut microbiome; feature: rumen; material: DP-attached | host: Bos | place: Iran: Karaj | collected 2018-10
AGAAGTTCCCGTCGGTGTGCTTGCTGAGGAGCTTCGACAGATGCCACTGCGAGACGTAGCAGGCGTCCGCGACCTCCTGCAGCGTGAGCTTTTCGGCGTAGTGGCGCTCGATATAGGCCGTCGCCTGGCGTACCAGAAAGCTGCCGCTGTGCTCGCGCAGCTCCTCTGCCGCCTCGGCGGGCAGCGCCTTGTCCAGCCGCTCGGTCACCGCCTGCAGGGCCTCGTGGATCTCGCCCATCTTCGAGGGCTTGAGCAGAAAGCGCGCCACGCCCAGGCGGATCGCCTCCTGCGCGTAGCGGAAATCGCGGTAGCCGGTCAGGACGATGACCTGCATGTCGGGATACTCGCTGCGCAGGCCGGCCAGCATCGTCAGTCCGTCGTCGCCGGGCATGCGGATGTCCGTGAAAAGGATGTGCGGCTGAAACTGCCGGATGACCGACGCGCCGGATACCGCGTCCGAGGCCGTGGCCACGACCTCGCAGCGGTAATCCGCCCATTTGACCACTTTTCTGAGTCCCTCGACGATCAGTCTTTCATCGTCGATCAAGACGACCCGATACATATTCTCTCACATCGTCACAGAGATAAAAGCGTTCTCCATTCCCCGATCAGCTCCTCCGCCCTGTCGCCGCTCCCGGCCTCCGCCGCCATGCGCAGCAGCGGCTCGGTGCCGGAGAAGCGGCAGATGACCCAGCTCCCGTCGGCGAAATAAGTCTTCACGCCGTCCTCACGGCTGACGCGCGCGACGTTTTCGAACGCGGGCAGCAGGGACCAGTGGGAAAGCATAACCATAGGAGAAGGCAATGAATGCCTGACCGGCGCGGAGATCATTTTCGGTACAGATTTGCCCGGGCAATAAGTGCGGCGGCAAGCTCTTTTTTGTTTTTATCCCGCGCCTCAACTGCTTCCGTACTGTAAGGAAGGTCGTCAAGGAAGAAGCCGACCGTAGAAAATACAGGGCAAACGGAGATTTTTGCCTCATAAGCACAACAAATGCCCAACTTTGTCCGGTAGACAAAGTTGGGCATTTGCCTGGCTGCGTGGGAAACAACGGACCTGATCAAACGAAGCGGATAATTCCTGAAAACCCATGTATTTGCCAGTCGGCGCACGGGGTTCTCTTGAAAAAGCTATACAGCCGCACGCACGGCCTAATCCTCCTTCAGATATTCCTCGGCGTAGGCCCAGAATTCATCCAGATGTTCCAGCGTGAACATGCGGGGGCTGGAGTGGATGTTGAGTTCGAGATTGCGCAGGTTCAGACTGATATAGGTTTCAGACCCGTCCTCCCAGCTGAGGCGGATCCAGTTGTAGTTGTCCGTGACCCATTCGCCGGTCTCCGCGCCGATCTTGATCGCGCAGAGCAGTTCGACCGCCCTGTCGAGCTCGGCTCCTTTTTCAAAGGTGGCCGTACGCCCGTAGCCGCCCTGATCAACGTGGAAGGCGAGCTCCACGGGCGGGTTTTCACGGATATCGGCCAGGTTCGCGTCGCCGAGGACCAGATAGAGGGGCTCTCCCGGCTGCGGGATGGCAGCAGGCGGCAGCTCCGTCTCCGTCTGCACCGAGCCGATGCCGATCGACACCGAGGCCGGAACGGACTGCGCGCCCCATTTGACGCCCTTGAGGGAGAACTCGACCTTGCCGTGCGGCGGGATCGCCTCGTCCACGCCGTCGTAGGTGTCGCCGAAGCTGCGGAATTCATTCCCGTCCTTGTCATAAAGCGAGAAGGTGTAGATGACCTTCATCACGCCCTCGTCGGAGTTGTTCTCGATGGTCCCGCTGAAGGAGTACTCATAGCGGGGTGGGACGTTCCTCCTTATGGCCCTCGCCTTTTTCAGCGTCACCGTCACGTCGTCCCGCGAGGCCGCGGCCGTGTCGATGCGGAGACTCTTTCCGATCCCGCATCCCGTGAGCGCAAGGAGCAGCCCGACGAGCATCAAAAGCGCGATCGCGGCGGAAAAGCTTCTTTTTTTCATGTCGATTCCTCCAGAATTCAGAAAGCGCCTGCGCACGGGTAACCCACAGAAAGTCATCCGGCAAAAGAATAGCATTTTTTTGCGTTGTTGTTCATCTTCCGATGTTTTGATCATACCATATCCCTCGCGTATCTTCAACAAGACTTGGTTAGCGGGTTTTCTTCCGTGCTACTTTAGGAAAGGCAGAAAATATAGCACACAAGACTTGACAGCCCAAACCCAGATAATAAAAGCGGCATTAAGGAACTTTTTTCATATGCCGCGCAGAAAACAAATTAAAATACCGAGAATCTTCCGATTCTCGGTATTTTTTGATGGTCGGGCGGTGAATAACGTATCTGAGCAAGCACATTGAAAAATCTATGTTTTCAGGCAGTCAACGCACGGGTTTCGCCTGAAAAGCACAAGGAAAAACTGCCTGCTTTTCAGAAGAGAAACCGAAGAGCTTTGCCTCAACATCGAAGCTCCCCGGTTTTTCACTTTTGTGTTTTTTCCCCTCATCCCTGGGCGCGGAAGTAATCCGCGATCGCCCGGTTTGCTTCCCTGCTCTCCTCCAGTTCCGGAAACAGCACGTTGAAAACATGCCCCAGCTTGTTGGCCTTTTCCGGCCAGGAGCAGAAGCGGTAAGGTCTGCCGCTTTCCGCAAGCGCCTTTTCAAGGATAAGATCCTCCTCGTAGAGCAGCTCGTCCGCAGGCGTGGTCGTGATGATGAGAGGCGGATACTCGCTCTCCGGGATGAGACGCAGGACGTCGAAGGTCTCGAGATAATCCGGCTCGACGCCCTCCGGATACATCAGGGGGAGCAGCATCGCGAGGGCCGCTCCGGCAACGCCTCCGCCGCTGAGGGAAAAAGCCGGGCAGGTCGGCGCGGCGGCCCGGATGGCACAGCGGCCGGGCATGACGCAGATCTTTTCCTGAAAACTTCGGTTCCCCTGCAGCATGGCGTAGAGCAGCACCAGATGCCCTCCTGCCGAGTCGCCGCTCATATAAACGCGCTCGGCGTCCAGACCATAGCGCTCCGCGTTCTCACCCACCCAGTCGACGATCGCGGCCAGCTCCCGCAGCTCGGCAACAAAATCTGCCTCCGGGTGCAGGGTGTAATCCCCGTTCACGACGGCAAAGCCCTGTTGCGCAAAAGCGCGGGCGTGCAGACGGTTGATGTTCTTCTCGCAGGCGATATAGCCGCCGCCGTGGATCTCGATGATGACAGGCAGTTTTTCCTGCCCCTCCGGGCGGATCAGGTCCAAGGTGTGGCGAAGGCTGCCGTCCGGCAGGTAAAAGATATCATAGACTTCGCGCAGTCCCTCGCGCCAGAGCTCGCTGCGGCCGTTTTTCATGCGCTCTTTTTCCCGGTGCTTTTGATCCTGTCGGTTTTCCACGACCGCTTTCGGCAGCGTCATCACGGCGTCCTCCTGTTATGGTTTCTCAAGGATCGCGCACTCATAGGGCATGAGGCGCCCATCGGCAGTATAGCACGATCCCGGGCAATTGGAAAGCAGTACGCGGCCGTCCGCATAGCCCTCCGGGCAGGGATAGCGCTGATCCTCGGCGGTCAGATTGCAGACGACAAGGACGCTTCTGTTATCCGAGCGCCGCTCATAGGCCAGCACACCCGGTTTATCCTCGCATGGAAACAGACGCCCCTCCGACAGGCAGGGATCCTCTCGCCGCAGACGCAGCAGCTCGCGGGTAAAGGCAAAGACGGAGTCCCCTCTTTTCAGCTGCTCCTCGGCGTTGATCGCCTCATGGTTGAGAGTGAGCATGTGGCAAATCCCGGCCTTGTTCTAGTTGAAGGAGATATAGTCTTTCCGCCAAACAATGATCGTACAATAAAGAAGCCGGGAAAGTGCTGACACTCTCCCGGCATAGTGCTGTTTACTTGTTGATTGCTTCTATAAGCGCATCATCCCCTGAGCGTGTACAAAACTTGCTCAGGGGATAGCTTTTCTTGACAAAGCTCTCCCGGCAGACAAAAGAGGTTTCTTTGATGATGAGTGAGGCGGGCTTGAAGTCCCCGGTTTTCGTTCCCGCTGTTCAATCCTTTACAAAGCGCTGGCTGATAAAGCGGAATCAGATGAGGGCGAGCGCCTGGTCAAGGTCATCGATCAGGTCTTTTACGTCCTCAATGCCGATTGAGAGCCTGACCTGCCCGTCATAGATTTCCGCAGCACGGCGTTCCTCCGGCTTCATATCGAAGTGGGACATGGAAGGACTGTGCTGGATGAGAGAATCGACGTTGCCCAAACTTGTTGCAAGGCTGAAGACTTTTACATTGTTCATCACGGTGCGCACAGCGTCCATGCCGCCGCGAATATCTGCGGACATCATTCCCCCAAAGCCTCCGTGCATCTGTTTGCAGGCGATCTTATGGGTAGGATGGCTTTCCAGTCCGGGATAATATACTCTTTCTATCTTCGGATGCTGTTCAAGAAAACGCGCTACTTCCATTGCGTTTGAGCAGTGCCGTTCCATGCGCACCCCCAGCGTTTTCATGCCCTGCATGACAAGCCACGCATCAAAAGGATCGATAACCGCGCCAAGGCACTGCAGATAGGGCATGCGGCATCTGTCAATGAGCTTCTTCGGGCCCGCAATCAGTCCGGCGGTGGCAAAGCCGTGGCCGCTCAGGTATTTTGTGGCGCTGTGTACGACAAGATCCGCGCCGAGATCAAGCGCATTCTGAAGATACGGAGAGGCAAAGGTGGAGTCAACGATCAGCGTAATCGGATGATCCTGTGATTTCAGGAGCTCCGCAACAGCGCGAATATCGGATATCTTCAGCGTCGGATTCGCAGGGGTCTCCACATAGACCAGCGTGGTTTCAGGACGGATTGCCGCGGCGATATTCTCCGGCTTAGTCGTGTCGACTCGTGTGTAGCTGACGCCGAATTTCGAGAGGATCTGATCGAAGAGCGTATAGGAGCAGCCGTAGATCACGTCACCGAAGATCACATGATCGCCCGCCTTCACGCTGCTGATTACGGCCGTTGAGATCGCGCCGAGACCGGAGGCAAGCGCCAGGGCAGCTTCCGCATGTTCGAGACAAGCTATCTTTTTCTCCAGTTCGTCTGCATTCGGGCTGCCGAAGCGAGTGTAGACAAATCCTTCATCTACGTGCTGGTTGAGATAGACCGCGGTATCAAAATCCTCCAGTATATAGGTTGAGGTCTGATAGATGGGACTGACATGCGCCATTGCCGTCGGCTCATAGCTGCCGGTCAGCTTTGCGCGCAGTTGCTTTGCATGGAGCAGTTCGGTGTTAATATTCATATGATGCTTCCTTTTTCCGCGTTTCTGTTTCGATATTGTCCAAACGATAGGTTATTTGGCAGGCTTCCCCGTCCGCAATGATTCCGGGAGGCTGATCCGGCGGAGTCGGGACCCCGAACGGAGCCTCGATAACAGCATCCAGCAGGTTTGTCACTCTGTCCAGATGCCCCGCGTCCAGAGCCCCGGTGCCGTGCCCGGTCCAAATCCTTTCAAAACACGGGCGGAAGATCTGCAGGTTTTTCAGTGTTGTTCGATATTCCTCCAGGGATGTGGACTCCTCCATCTGCATCCAGACATTATAAATGAGTCCATCCCCTGAAAACAGCACTTTTTCTTCCTCAAGAAGAAAGCCCGTGCTGCCTTGCGTATGACCGCGAAGAGACACGGTCCGCAGCGTGAGTCCGCCCAGATCGAATTGGGCCTGCAGAGGACGAATCTCGGGCACGGGAGGCGCTTCCGTTCCTGCTTCCCGCGCGTCGAGTTCGATATAGTGCCTCATCAGCGCATGATCCTTTTCGTTGAGATACACGAAGGGGCAGGACATAACGCCGAGGTAATGGTCAGGATGTCCGTGCGTCAGCAGCGGGAGGACGGGAAGATCTGTTAAGGCGGACACTTCCGAAAGCAGGTTTCCGGTTCCCATTCCGGCATCGATCATCGCGGCGCGCTTGTTCCCACAGACCAGGTACATGCATACTTCCTCGGCTTTTTCCCAAATCAACCATCCGCCCTTGAAAATCGGAGTTACCGTATATGCGCCCATCGGATCACTCCTTCACCGCGCCGAGCGAGATCCCTTTGACGATATATTTCTGGAAAAACGGGAAAAGAACCAGAATCGGGAGGACGCCCAGTACAGCGATCGCCATCCGGACCGAGACGCTTGGTATACTCGCGACAGACAAGCCGATCTGCGAGGCAACCTGACTGTTCTTTGAGAGGAACTGAACGTTATTGAGGATGTTCTGCAAAAGGATCTGCAATGACCAGAGTCTGCTGTCGCTCACAAAATACAATGCGTTCGTCCAATCGTTCCAGTAGGTAAGAATCGTAAACATGGCAATCGTGGCGATGATCGGCTTGCCCATGGGAAGGATGACATAGCCCAGAACGCCGATCGGTCCGGCGCCATCCAGTTCGGCGGCTTCCATGATCTCCTGCGGAATGCTGTTCTCAAAATAATTCTTCATCAGGATCAGATGGAAGGGATTAATAAGCAGATTCGGCAGGACCAGCGCCCAGAATGTGTTCTTTATTTTCAGATAACGCGCCCAAAGGATATAACTCGGCACAACGCCGCCGTGGAAAAGCATGGTGAAGAAAATCAGGAATGTGATGACGTTCCTGCCTTTCAGCTTCTTTCTGGACAGAGGGTAGGCCAGCGTTATCGTAAGAAACAGACTCGTCAGCGTCCCGACAGCCGTCGTCAGGATCGTGAGGCCGTAGGCCTTCAGGATCGTGTCCGAATTGCGGAGAATGTACTTATAAGCGTCAAGACTGAAGGTCTGGGGCCAGAACTGGTAACCGTTGCGGATCAGGGAGGATTCCGAGGAAACGGAAGACATTATCAGCAGGACAAAGGGGGAAAGCGTCAGCACTACCAGAATCAGGATCGTGGCTGTAATGCCGCGCTGATATTGTTTCTCTTGTTTTGTGATCATCTTCTTACCTCAAAACAGTGCGTTGTCTTCATCGACTTTCGCGGTGATCTTGTTTGCTATCAGTACGAGGATAAAGCCGACGACAGACTGAAACAGTCCGGCGGCCGCGGCCATTCCGATGTTGTTGCTTTTCATCAGCGCGTTGTATACATACGTGTCATAGGTCGCCGTCACATCGTGGATCATCCCGGAATTCTGAGGGATCAGATAAAACAGACCGAAGTTGGAATAAAACAGTGTGCCTGTACTGAGAAGGAGCATTGTCACAATGGTCGGTTTGATACACGGAATGGTAATGCGGGTTATCTGCTGCCAGCGTGTGGCTCCGTCCAACTCGGCGGATTCATACAGCGCCTTGTTGATCCCGACGATCGACGAGAGGTAGATTATGGCTGTCGTTCCGATGTTCAGCCAAAGATATACGACCGACAGAATGACTGGCCACGGGCCTTTCTCCGCATACCAGCTAACCGGCTTAAGCCCGAAAAAAGGAAGAATGGTGTTGTTCAGCATGCCGTTTTCCTGGCTTAGGAATGCAAAGGCAATATAGCTGCAAATGACCATCGAGATCAGATCCGGCAGAATAAGCGCCGACTGGGAAAAGCGCGCCAGCTTCTGGTTGCGCATATCGGCGAGCATGATGGCAACTGCGATACCGAAAACGGTTTCCATGATCAGAAAAACCACGTTGTATACGACGGTATTTCGCGTTATGATCCAGGCATCCGGCGTAGCAAAAAGAAATTTGAAATTTCTCAGGCCGACCCACTGACTTTTGAAAATTCCGAGAGAATAGTTTATCTTTTTGAAGGCAATAAACACGCCCGCCATCGGAAGATAATTATTCAGCAATATATAGAGCAGGCCCGGAACCATAAGAAAATAAAGGACAAGATGATTCCTCTTGATACTCCGTTTATTCAGCTTCTCAGGCATAATCTCCACCTCCCTTTAAAAGAACGGACAGCGTTTCAATGGAAATGTCACGCTGTCCGTGTGAATCAGTTTCAGCCGCTCCGCTTACGAAAGCGCAACGCAGGGGTGTTGAGGTGTTGTTTATTTCGATGCCATGTAGAGATCGAGCTGCCTTTGCGCTTCTGCAACGACGTCGTCTACGCCTGCGGCCTTCATTTCTGCAATGAACTGCGGAAGAACGGTATCGACATCCACACTGCCGCTTTCCAGAGCTAAGGCATATTTCTCCACGACATTGCTGACGGCTGCCAGCTGAGTCTCGACCGGATCGGGATCAAACTCAAAGCCGTAAGTGATGGAGATCTCGGCAGTCTCGTTCAGGGCGAGCTGCTTTTTGTTGCGATCGGGATCATCGGAAACGGACTTGAAGACATAGCTTGCTCCGGAGTTTCCGATGCACCAGTTGAAAGCGGCTTCCCAGCCGGAGTTGCCCGCTTCAATGCCGTCGCAATACTCGATCAGTCCATCGTCGCGCATCTGCCAGTGATGGTCTTTCGCGCCGTAGTAGAGCGTGGTCGCCATCTCAGAGTCAGTGAAAAGAAGATTGAGCCATTTCATAGCCGCTTCAGCGTTTTTGGAGTTGGAGCTGATACCAACACCCAGCGTATCGGCAGAGGTGACGACGTCGGCGCTCAGCGGAATGGCATAGCTGGGGAATGTGATGTTGGACAGACCTGCATGAACGATCGGCTCAACTTTCTCGCCATAGCAGTTCTGATTGCTGATGTAGCTGAAAAGACTGCCGTCATAATACGACAAGCTGCCGACCTCGCTGGTCGTTGCCGCATCCTTGAGAATATAGCCGGCCTCGTACCAGGCGCGCATCGTATCCAGCTCACGCCGGTAGGAGTCTGACTCATAGAAGTTGATGACGGTCGGCTCATCGTTAACGGATACAAGATAATAAGCATCGCTGCTGAGATAGGAAACATGCTGCACATGCTCGTTATCGATGCCGTAATAACCGAAGATCAAACCATCGCCGTCCGGAGCCAGCATGGTCATTTCCGGATATTTCTGGCTGACGATCTCATATGCCTTGCCTACGCCTTCGAGAGTGGTCATGGAACGGGGATCGATGCCGCACTCGTCAAGGATATCTTTGCGGCAGATGAGCGTGGCGACATATTTTTTGTTTGCCATAAAGGGAACGCCATAATTCTGCCCGTCGATTGTAGCGTAATAAAGGAGATCGCCGCAGATGTCCTTTATGCTCTGACCATACTGATCAAGCAGGCTGTCGATCGGCATCAGCTCGCCCTGACGGGCCATGGCTCCGGTATCTCCAAGGATGGCGACAAGATCCATCGCTTCATTTCCAGCCATTTTCAGGCCGATCTGCTCTTCGTAATTTGCCAGATTGTAGAATTCAATGTCGACTTCAACGCCGATCTTATCGCGGGTGATATTATTCAGAGCTTCTTCTACCATAGCCTCATCGGGTGTCTCGCCAAATGAGAACATCTCGAATTTGATCGTTACGGGACCGGTGCTGGCGGGGGCAGGGGAAGATCCGCACGCAGGGAGAGCAAGCAGCATAGCCAACAGGAGTACTATTGCGAGCAAATGTTTTGAACGATCGAAGCTTTTCATAGGGACACCTCCGTTATTTTATGGATCCAGTTTATCACCGCAGATCGTCATGTGCTTTTGCGTTTTTGCTCCATGTTTTCACTTTTCTGCTGTCCGGGCTGTCACACATTGAAAAATGCAGTCTCACGCCGTATCCTTTTAGATAAAGAAAGCAGGGGCCTTCTACAGACCCCTGCGCAAAGCAAAAAGAAATCATGACTGCATGGTGTTTTTAACACGGCGGATATAATCGCTTGGAGATTCTCCGGTCATCCTTTTGAAGAGCGTCGAGAAATAAGACATATTATCGAAACCTGCTTCGCTTGCGGCCTCCGTCACATTTTTCCCCCGGTCAAGCTCCTCCCGGGCTTTTCCGATCCTCTTGCGGTTTATATATTCAGGGATAGTAAGACCGTAACGGGAGCTGAATGCATGGGAAAGGTAATCCTGACTTAAAAAGTACCTGGAGGCAAGCTCGCCTCGGGAAATCTTCTCGGTAAAATGACTGTCCAGATAGTTCCGGATCTGCTCTATGACTGGCGCGCTGCCGCCTGCCGCGGCGAGTTCCCGAACGGTGACGCCGAGAGAATAGTCGGCCCACTGCAGCATATGGAACGGAGAATCAAGAGCGGCGCTGAACAGACGCACAGCGGATCCCTCTCCGAAGATGATGTTCGCGGCGATCCCGCTCTGTTCCAGGACCGAGACAAGCATGTGCAGATAAGCATGGCTGAAACGCAGCAGTCCCGTACGATCAGCACATCCCGCCGCACTCAGTTCATTCAGATAAGATTGGATCGATTGAAACAGCGGGCCTTTTTCTCCCTCCCCGAGAAGTGCCGTCCATTGCTCCTCCGGGAACACGGGAAGATCTTTTGCGCGGGAAGCGTCAGCGGTTTTTTCCTGTTCCGCTTTTTCTTCAAATGCATGCAGGCGGTTTTTGACAGAAACCCGGTTTATTGCACGCCTGACAGCATTTTCGACATCGGATATGGGGGACATTTTCAGGATATATTCCACACAGTCCAGCTTTATTGCCTCGCTGGCGAACGCAAAGGAATCGTAATTCGTAAGAAAGATGTTTTCCGTGCCATACCCGTTTTCCCGCACCCAGCGCAGCAGATCCAAGCCTGTTCCGCCCGGCGCTTCAATATCGCATACCATGATGTCGGCCGGACCGTTTTCAATAAAATCGGTCTTTGCCTGTGCAATGGAGTAGACCGTTGCAAAATCATCAAAACCGAGAGATTCCCAGTCGATTGTGCTTAAGAGCATATCAATGGTGCTTTTGTCGTCGTCAAACAGAAGGATCTTCATCAGAGTTCATCCTTTCCTCAACATCTAAAGGAATAGTCATTTCCACACGTGTTCCTCCAAGAAGAGAATCCGAGATCTTCACACCTGCCCTGTCACCGTACAGAAGCCGCAGAGTCTGCCTTGTGTTCCATACCCCTATACTCTGACCGGCGTGCGGTTTATAGTCCGGATCGTTAAGCTGACGAAGGGCCTCCTCTGTCATGCCCGATCCGTTATCTTCGACCGTTATATGGAGCGCGTTGTCTTTCAAGCGAGCCTGAAGGTAAAGAGTAACATGATCCTGTTCAGACATGGCGTGCTTGACGACGTTTTCGGCAAAATTGTGCACTGAGAAAGGCGGCAGCATGACCGTCTTCGTATCCTCCGGTATGTCGAAAACATGACTCAGCGTACCGCTGAAGCGCAGTTCCTGCATGGACAGATATGTCTCCATATGAGCGAGCTCTTCCTTAAAGGGGACGAGTGTGAGGTTGGACCGGAACATGTAGCGCAGATACGAGGCCAGATATCCGATAAAGCTGTCAAGCTCGTTCTGCTTCCCGAGGCGGGCAAAGTTTGATACCGTTGTCAGCGCGTTCATGAAAAAATGAGGCCGGATCTGCATCTGAAGATAGCTCAGACGCAGTTTCTGTTTTTCGATCACATCCTCATATGCGCGAATCTTTGCCTCGTGCAATTGCCGGGTCATGTTGTTGAAAGCCTTATCAACCCGTACGAATTCTTCCGGGTCGTCCCGCAGCGGGATCTGATAGAGTGCATCCCCGGAATTGATCTCGCCTATAGCGGTGTCCAACACTTTAAGAGGCTCAACCACGTCCTTTCGGATAAGGCGGGTAAGGAGAGGGATCAGCGCAACTGCAGAAACGGATACCAGCAGGAGCGTGATCAGGAAAAAACCTCCCGGCCCGGTCAGAAAAGTGCGCGGCAGAACAAGGCACAGACAATAAGGGGCCGCGTCTGAGCGGTCTGTGCGAACATAATAATGATTTCGGGTTCCGGTAAGATAGAAGTCCGTACTTGCCTTCAGCTGGATACCGTTTTCTTCAAGAAAGACGAGATGGCTCGCCGGAATCATCTTATCATCCGTCACGACAGAAAGAAAACTGCTCTCTGAGCTGAGTTGCCGCAGTGGTTCCTCAAAGTCCGCCATTCGAACCAAAGCCCCGAGAAAGACTTTTTTTGACTCCAGAAGGGTGAGCAGGTAGCTCTCTCCGGCGATAGAAACAACTTCCCAATTGCCGGGTACCGGAGTCCCCGTGAACAGTTCGCTCTCGAGATATGTGCGGATACCCTTGCGCGTCTGCTGTGTGCTGCCCGGACCATACGCATATAACAGTTCACTGCTCTGAAGATCATAAGTAAAAATATAATCCAGAAGCGAAAAGCCGCTGATGGTGGTCTCCAGACTTTTCTGAAGCTCCAGTTTCGCATGCATGCGCGTCCATTCGTCCTCTGACCGGATCATGTCGAATGAACCCTCGTTGCGCTGCAGCAGAAACAGATATTCCTGAATAAGTCGAAGGTTTTTGTCCGTCTCGGCAACATAGAGATGATTCAGCTCCGCGGCGGTTTTCGCGACTCGTCTGTCATTTTGATATAAAACTGTAAAGCTGGCAATATTGACAAGTATCACAAGAAGAATGACGGGGATGATCACAGCCGGAGTGAAACGGTTGAATATGGACTTTTTGCTCATGGTTTCCATTCCCCCTCCTTTGAAAAAGAAAAGTGATGATTGCCAATAACCGAAATAATTATATCACTCGCCATAAAGAGATTCAATCTGCTAAACGGGGGCATGTCCTATGAAAGAAGAACAGCTTAGAGATCTTCTGAACAGCATGAGTCTGAAAGAGAAAGTCTTTCAGCTTGTACAGATTCCCGGTCAGTATTTCCTGTCGGGAGTGGCCGATACGGGAACAAAAACGGACGGCAGGCCGACAGATGAAGAGCTTGCGCTTGTCGGCAGTACGCTTGGTATCTTTGGGGCAAAAACAACGGCGGATATACAGATGCAGCATCTGAAGAGGCACCCTCACCATATACCGCTTCTGTTCATGCACGACGTCGTCCACGGTCTTCGAACCGCCTTTCCGATACCGCTTGCCCTGGGGGCCTCCTTTTCACCGGAGCTGGTAAAGCAGTGTTCTGCCGCGGCGGCGGCGGAGAGTGCCGCCTCAGGCCTTCACGTCACGTTTGCGCCGATGCTTGACCTTGTGCGCGATCCGAGATGGGGACGCGTGATGGAGTCATTCGGAGAGGATCCTTTCCTGAACGCTAAGCTGGGAAAAGCGTCTGTTGAAGGCTTTCGCGGATGTGATGGGAAGATGCCGGAGAAAGGGCGCGTCGCGTCCTGCATCAAACATTTTGCCGCTTACGGCGCTGCAGAGGCGGGACGGGATTATACAGGAGCAGATCTGGGCGGGCGCCAGCTGCGGGAATTCTATCTACCGGCCTACCGGGAGGCGCTCAATGCCGGAGCGGATATGGTTATGAGCTCGTTTAACGCCATTGACGGCATCCCTGCTACGGGCAATGAGGAATTGCTTCAATCAACGCTGCGTAAAGACTGGGGGTTTGAAGGAGTACTGATCTCCGACTGGAACTCTGTCGGAGAACTGGCGACGCGAGGCGTATGCAGTGATTTGCGCCAAGCTGCAAAGCTCGCTATGCATTGCGGCGTGGATATAGATATGTGCTCGTTTGCATACGCACGCCATCTGGAGGCGCTCGTCTGTGAGGGTGAGATTACCGAAGCGCAGTTGGACAGCGCTGTTTTCAGGGTGCTGGAGCTGAAAAACCGGCTCAAACTGTTTGAAGATCCGCTTCGAGGAGTGACCCCGGCCGGGGAAGAGAGAACGATTCTTTCGCCTGTCAGCCGGGCGCTTGCCAGGAAGGCCGTGTGTGAATGCTCTGTGCTCCTGAAAAATACCGGCAAGCAGCCGCTTCTTCCGATAGCACCGGAGAGAAAAACTGCTTTTATAGGACCCTATGTCGATAGCAAAGAGCTTCACGGTGCCTGGGCCGTTTCAACGGACCCGGAAGACACAGTCAGCATCAGACAGGCGGCAGAGGAATTTGCGCGCGTGCAGGGCAGACAGTTTATCTTTTCAAAGGGCTGCAGAATGACATGCCGGGAAGATCTTGGGCCAAAGTCTGAAGAGAGCGCAGTCATGGCTTTTCGAGAGGACGCATTTCCTCCTCAGATCGAGATCTCGGACGATCCCATGCTTAAAGAAGCGGTTGCCGCCGCGGAGTCTGCCGAAACAGTTGTCGCTTGTTTGGGGGAGCATCGCCTGATGAGCGGAGAAGGAGCAAGCAGAGGCGAATTGACGCTGCCGGAGGATCAGCTTAAGCTTTTGAGGTCGCTGCAGCTTGCCAACAGGAACATCGTGAGTGTGATCTTTACAGGCAGGCCGCTGGATCTGAGAGAGGTTTGCGCGCTGAGCCGGTCCGTGCTGCTGGTATGGATGCCGGGAACGGAAGGCGGGAACGGGATACTCGATCTTCTTACCGGGAGCGCCGAGCCGGGAGGAAGGCTGTCCATGAGCATGCCATACTGTCTGGGACAGGTCCCGGTGTATTACAACCATTTCAACACAGGCCGGCCAAAGGCGGAGAACACAAAGATACCGTATTATGTCTCGGCTTATATCGATATTCCCAATTCCCCTCTGTTCCCCTTCGGATACGGTCTGGGGTATACGGATTTTTCGGTTTCCGGGTTTGAGCTCGGTGCGGAAAAAGCGGAACTCCGGAATGCTGCGGAAGCGGGCCCGGTCACCGTGAGAGCTATGGTCAAAAACATCGGCCCGCGCTGCGGACAGACGGTGGTCCAGTTGTACATGCGCCGCCCTTCAGCGGAGGCCTTGACTCCGGTAAAAGAACTGAAGGCATTCCAAAAACTGGCGCTGGATCCCGGGGAGGAGCGAGAGCTTGTGTTTACGCTCGGCTCTGATGCGTTTTGCCATGTTTCCGCTGACGGCAGCCTGCATGCGGATAAGGGAACGTATCGTTTCACAGTCGGACTGAATTCGGAGTCGGAAGACTGGAAATCGCTGGAGCTCCTGTAGAATCTATATTGCGGTGTGAGGTTAATATGGAATTACCTGAGAGAAAAGATGTTCCCGTGCGCGAGACATGGGATCTGTCGCTGCTTTTCAGAACCGAGGAAGAATACACGGACGCCGTGGAAAAAGTGAAGCGCCTCGCCGAAAGCATAGTGACGGAGTTTAAAGGGAAACTGGACGGGCCGGACACCATGATAGCTTGTCTGGAACAGTACGAGCAGTTCTGCATTCTGCTGCAGCATACGTCCGCCTATGCGGAGCTGTCGCTCTCCGTTGATTACACGGATACGCTTCGGCAGGACCGCAATGCGCAGATGACAGCTCTCCGCGCCGAACTTCAAAGCAGGCTCTCTTTCATAGAGAGCGAAATAAGCGCCGCCGATGACAGCGTGTTTGCTGCCGCGCTTGAAAGAGCCGGCCGCAGCCGCCATTATCTGGAGGAGATCTACCGCAGCAAACCCCACAGACTGCATCCTGAGGCGGAGAAGGCTTTGGCCGCTTTTTCTCCGGTATTGGACGCCCCTTACGAAATATATCAAAGCGCCAAACTAGCTGATATGCGATTTGATCCCTTTGAAGCGGACGGAAGGACCTTTCCTCTGGGATATTCACTCTTTGAGGATGACTACGAGTTCGAGGCCGATACGGCGGTCCGCCGCGCGGCTTTCCGCGCATTTTCCCATAAGCTGCGGCAATACGAAAACACGACGGCTGCCTGCTACAACGCTTTTCTGACCCGTTGCCGGATAGAAGCACAGCAGCGGGGATTTCGTTCCATAACCGAAGCAGATCTTTTTCGCCAGCACATCAGCCAGAATCTGTATGACCGGCAGATCGACCTTATCACCGAGCTGCTGGCCCCCTCCATGCGAAAATACGCCCGCCTGATCGCCGGAATACACAGGCTGGACAGAATGACCTTTGCCGATCTGAAGCTGCCTCTGGACAGCGGCTATGATCCCCGGGTCACCATAGCGGAATCCAGGAAGCTTATCCGCGGCGCGCTCTCCGTCCTCGGCGAAGACTATGCACGGATGGTCGATGAAGCGTTTGATCGGCGCTGGTTTGATTTCGCAAAGAATAAAGGCAAAGATACCGGGGGAAACTGCGAATCTCTTTATGGCAAAAACTCTTTTATCCTGCTGACATGGAACAGCCGCATGGCGGATGTTTTCACGGTAGCCCACGAACTCGGCCATGCAGGCCATGACCGCCTGTGCAATGCGGCACAGTCTTTTTATGACAGAGAGTGCTCCCTTTATCTGGTGGAGGCCCCCTCCACTCTCAACGAACTGCTCCTGGGACAGTACCTGCTGAAAACCAACAGCGATAAGCGCTTCAGGCGCTGGGTGCTCTCCACTTTGGTGGGAAATACGTATTATCACAATTTTGTGACGCATTTGCGGGAAGCCTGGTATCAGCGTGAGGTGCTGAAAATCATAGATGCGGGAGGTTCCGTCAACGCCGAGGTACTGAACGGGCTCTTCCGGCGGAGTCTGGAGGTCTTCTGGGGAGATGCGGTAGAATTGACGGAAGGCTGCGAGCTCACCTGGATGAGGCAGATGCATTACTATGTGGGGCTGTATCCCTATACCTACAGCGCGGGTCTGACGCTGGCCACCCAGACAGCGACGGACATCCGGCGGGAAGGAGCACCGGCCGTTGATCGATGGAAAAGAATGCTCTCCGCGGGAGGTACGCTGGATCCTGTCGGACTGGCGAATCTGGCCGGGGTCGATATCACTTCCGATCTGCCGCTGCGTCATGCCATCCGTGTTGTCAGCGACATGATCGATGAGATCTGTGCGCTCACGAAAGAGTTGGACGGCATCTGAAGTCGGCGGCTGTCTGCTTCCCGACTTGGTCTTAGAAGACTCTCCCCCGTTCTGCAAATACGGCCGTATGCGGAAGACCTGGCTCAAAGAGGCCGGGATCACCGATGTGAGCGCATTCTTCTCTCTTGAAAATGAGAAAGAGTTGGGGTCGTGGAGCGATCGCTTCGCCGCTGTGACTGCAAAGAGCTACATGCGGGGCTACCGGGATATCTACAAAGACGTTGGGCTGTTCCACAGACTGATGATCCGTTTCTGCGACAGTCTGGTGAAAATGAAAATCGTGAAGATCATTTTCGGAGCGTGATGACATGACAAGGAAAGAACAGATCAAAAGCGCATACAAGCAGCTCGGCGGCAGTGCGAGCTTCTACGACGGAAGCCTCCTTAGGAATCCTTTCTTCCATTGGGTTCCAACCTATTGCAGTACGTTTCCTTCCCGCAACCATAGCGTATGAGCATTATCTTAGTGGGAAAAAACTGAACATCGGCATTCTAATGCTTTGAACAGTTATTCTCCGGGTGAACTCTAAACCTTTTGGCGCTTCTCGAGAAACGCCAAAAAGTATAGGGAGTGGGTGCAAATTCGGAGCACCCGCTCGAGAAACGAAAACCGCATCAAAGCAAAAAAGCGAGACAAGCAGATGCAAGTTTGCACCCACCTGTCTCGCTTTGCCCTTGTATCAATGGTTTTCCCGGGGAGATACGCAAAAAAATACACAGGCTATTGTATCATAGCCTGTGTACCAATGTGCGTTAGGACACCAGTAATCATACAATTCGGCGTTTCTTACCTCCAAGCGGGGGTGGGTGCAAAGTGGGTTCAGATTATGTAAACCGCATGTGCCCATCTTTTTTTGCCGAATACATCCAGTTGGA